>Ga0105053_10007597_pt1 | contig 14437 bp, 13 predicted proteins | sample BON01_FD_78093 | JGI IMG/M metagenome (GOLD analysis project Ga0105053, IMG submission 78093) | Freshwater microbial communities from Lake Bonney liftoff mats and glacier meltwater in Antarctica - BON-01 | ecosystem: Environmental > Aquatic > Freshwater > Ice > Glacier meltwater | place: Lake...
CAACTCGACCCACGACCCCATCGGCCTGGCTCAGGAGCTCGCGCTCCACGGCCTGGTGGTGCCGCCGCACCGCATCGTGCTTGCCGGCATTCTGGCGGTCGAGACCCTTGCCCGCCGCCGTCCCGGCGCCCGCGTGCTGATCGCGGGAAGCCCGGTGCTGCGCGCCCGCGCCCGCATGCTGGGCCTGACCGCGGCGACACAGGATGTCGATGTCGTGCTGCTGGCCCGCGACACCGGCTTCGATTACGCCCGGCTCGAAACGATCCTGCGCGAACTGGGCTCGGGGGCCGAACTGTTTGCAACCAACTCCGACGTCAGCCATCCCGGCCGCCACGGTCGCCTGGTGCCCGAAACCGGCGCCCTGCTCGCGGCCGTGCGCGCCTGCATGCCCGAAACCGCCTGCACGGTGATCGGCAAACCCAAACCCGCGCTCTACGAAGAGGCCCTGCGGCGGGCTGGGTGTTCGCCCTGCGAAGCCATCATGATCGGCGACAATCCGGCGACCGACATCTCGGGTGCCTTGCTGCTGGGGATGGACGCCATCCTCGTGGGACGTCATCCTCTGGCTGAAGCCAGCGGTCCCAGCGAACTGATAACCTGAATCCATGCCGTTCAAGTTCGTGCATCTGACCGACACCCATCTGGTGCCGGAACCCCAGCGTGTCTATGGCGTCGATGTCCGGCGCGCGCTTGACGCCGCGATCGAGGACATCAACACCTGCCATGGCGATGCGGCCTTTGCCATCATCACCGGCGACCTGACCCATCGCGGCGACGAGGCGGCCTATCGCCATCTGGCCAAGGCCCTGAAGCGTCTGGCGATGCCCTGCCATCTGGTGCTGGGCAACCACGATGCGCGCGAGACCTTCCGCCGCGTCTTTCCCGAACGGCCCTGCGACGACGACGGCTTCGTCCAGTACGACTTCGCCATGGACGACGCCACAGGCATCGTGATCGATACCCTGCTGCAGGGCAGTGACCGGGGCGGCCTTTGCGAATCGCGCCTGGCCTGGCTTGCGCAGAGCCTGGAGAAACACCGCGACAGGGACGTCCATCTGTTCATGCACCATGCCCCCTGCGACGTCGGCATCGGCGGCATGGACCTCATCCGGCTGACCGACGGGCGCGACCGCCTGAGAACGCTGATCGCCCGCCATGGCCGGGTCCGCGCCATCTACTTTGGCCACCTGCACCGCAGCCTTGCGGGTTCCTGGGCCGGTGTGCCGTTCTTCACGCTGCCGGCGACCTGCTATCAGGTCGCTCTGGAGCTGAGCCGGCGCGTCACCGTGCCCGGCAACGAAGAACCGCCGGCCTACGGCGTCGTCCTGAGCAATGCCGAAACGCTGGTCGTGCACACCGACCGCTTCACCGAACGCGGCCGCGCCTTCCTGCTCGACGATCCGCGGGCCGAAAGCGCGCTGTCGCGGGACGCCATGCCGTCCCGTGCAGAGTCCGAGGATCGTCTGACACGGCTTTGATCAGGGAGCGAGCAGGTCGAAGGCGACGCTGCCGCAGACCACGCCGTTGATCTGGATGTCGATGCGGTGGCGGCCCGGATAGTGCCGCCGGGTGGTGCGTTCCTCGAACGAGCGCCGGGTGGCGACCGGCAGAGTTCCCCCCGCCGCCAGTTCCACCACACGCAGCTTGAAGACCTTGGGCGCGGTGCTGCCGTTGGCCTTGACGTAGTGCATGACGTAATCGATCGCCAGGCGTTGCGCGGTGCGCCCGCGCGAGACCAGGGTGAACGCCAGGTTCGCGACCCCCTCCCAGGGCACGGCCCGGGGCGTCACGGTGAGATCGCACAGATCGACCAGCGGCGTTTCGCCGAAACCGTGCAGCGCCAGGGCGCGGGGATGGCCGGCCTTGATCAGGCTGCGGCAGGCATGGCGCACGATCCATGCCGTGTTGGCATCGCTGCGATCCCAGCCCGACACCAGGTCGAGCATCCGTTCGGGATGGTCCTTGCCGATATCGTTGAGATGGTTGGCGACCGACGTCCGCACGTAGGGTTCGGCATCGGCCTTCAGGCGCTCCAGGATCGGAATGGCGGGATCGGGATCGGCGACAAGCCGCTCCAGACGGAAGGACCAGGGCAGGCGCGGCCGGCAGCCTTCGCTGGCCAGCCGCCGGACATGATGGTCGTCGTCCCCGGCCCAATCCTGCATCACGGCTATCGTGGCCTCGAAATCATCCTTCAGGAAATGCCGCACGGCGAACTCAGCCGATCCGTGCCGGGTCATGACACGCAGCGCATCGAGCGACCGCGCGGGATCGTGACGACCGCAGTGCGCGACAAAGGCCGGCCCCAGAAGCGCACGGAAATGCCCGCTGTAATGGGGTGTCACGGCCAGCACAATTGCCAATGCCTCGTCGTAGTCGTCCGGCAAATGGCTCCCCAGGAGCGCAGCCGCTCGCTGCAGCCGGGCCATCAGGGTCAGCGCCTCCAGGCCGGCAAGCGCCTCTTCGAGAAACGCCTGTTCCACGAACGGCGGGTGCTGGGCCTTCACCGTCACCGCAAGGCTGCGGAAGAAGGCCGCGTCGAACCATTCCCTGAGTTCATCGGCCACGGTTCAGGCTCCGGTCACGGGATGGCGGTAGTAGGACCACAACAGGCGCGCGGCGACCGAGCGCCACGGCCGCCAGGGTTCACCCATCGCCATCAGCGCCCGCTCGGAGGGCCGGGGATCGAGGCCGAAGGCGCGGCCCGCCGCGGTCTGCAGGGCGACGTCGCCCGCCGGCCAGGCATCGGCGCGTCCCAGACAGGAGAGCAGATAGATCTCGGCGGTCCAGGGGCCGATCCCCGGCAGGGCAACCAGCAGGCGCCGGGCTTCGGCATCGTCGAGGCGCGACAGTTCGCCGAAAAGCCCCGTTTCGGCAGCGGCCGCCAAGCCATGGAAGGCGCGCGCCTTGGCCATGGTCAGGCCCAGTTCGCGCAAGCGTTCGGGCGGCACGGCCAGGACGCTGGCGCCGTCATGGGGATCGAAGGCCTGTTCCAGGCGCGCCCAGATGGCTGCGGCGGCCTTGAGCGAAATCGACTGTTCAGTGATGACACGCAGGGTTGTCGCCAGTCCCGGGGGCGCCAGGCGCAGCGGCGGTTCGCCGACTGCGTCGTGCAGCCGGGCGAACACCGGTTCGATGGCGCAGAGCTCCGCGATCCCCGCCCGCAGCGCCGCCCGTGTGCGTATGCTCCGCGGTCTGGCCATCACCCGTCCGTCACCGTTGCGCAATGGCGCAGGATGCCCACAATGCGGGCCGGACGCGAGCCTTCGCAAAGGGGATAACACCATGGGCAATCTGCAGACGGTACCGGCACGCAGCGGCAAGGCCGCGCATGTCAAAAAGGGCCAGCACATCAAGATCATCAACACCCACGGCGAGCAGGTGGTCGACACCTGGGCCTTCGTCGAGGGCGACACTTCCGAATTCATGTCGATGGAAGCCACCCGCGCCTTCAACCTGCGCATGATCCCCAAGCCGGGCGATGCCCTGATGACCAACCGCCGCCGCCCGATCATGACCCTGGTCGAAGATACCTCGCCGGGCGTCCACGACACGATCATCGCGGCCTGCGACCGCTGGCGTTACGGCCTGCTCGGCGTCGAGGGTTACCACGACAACTGCGCCGACAATCTGACCCATGGTCTCACGGAACTGGGCATGAAGGAGACGCACACGCCGCCGCCCTTCAACCTGTTCATGAACATCCCCTGGACCGCCGACGGCAGCCTTTCCTTCGACCCGCCCGCGACCAAGCCGGGCGATTACGTCGTGCTGCGCGCCGAGATCGACTGCGTCGTCGCCATGTCGGCCTGCCCCCAGGACATCCTGCCGATCAACGGCCAGGGCGTGAAACCGACCGAGGCCCATTTCGAGGTCTATTGAGCGCAATGACCGCTTAGGTGGCCCTCCCCCTCGCCGACCCCGTCTTCCTTGGCCTGGCCGTTGCGGCTCTGATCGTCACGGGCATCTCCAAGGGCGGGTTCGGCGGCGGGCTGGGCATCCTGGCGGTGCCGCTGATGGCGCTGACGGTCTCGCCGGTCGAGGCTGCTGCCATTGTCGGGCCGCTGCTGTGTGCCATGGACCTGGTCGGCCTGCGCGCCTACTGGGGCAAGTGGGACCGCAGGCTGCTTGCCTGGATGATCCCGGGCGCCCTTGTCGGCATGGCCTGCGCGGCGCTCGCCTTCGACATGATCACCGTGCAGGGCATGCGCCTGCTGCTGGGTATCATCGCACTGGGGTTTGGCCTGCACTACTGGAGCCAGCCGCTGCTGGGCCGCCTCTCGCCGGTCATGCGGCCATGGATGGGACCGTTCGCGGGCGCGCTCTCTGGTTTCACCAGTTTCGTGGCGCATGCCGGCGGGCCACCGGTGCAGGTCTTCCTGCTCGGCCTGCAACTCGACAAGACCCGTTACGTCGCCACCACGGTCGGCTTCTTCACGGTGATCAACTACATCAAACTGGCGCCCTATGCCGGCATGGGTTTCTTCACGCGCGAGACGCTGATCACCTCGGCCGTGCTCTCGCCCCTGGCCCTGCTCGGCATGTGGTGCGGCGTGAAGCTGCACGGCCGCATCCCGCAGCTTCTGTTCTACCGCCTGTGTTACGGCATGCTCGTGGTGGTCGGCCTCAAACTCACCGCCGACGGGCTGGGCTGGTAGTCGCCCGTCCCACTCTCCCCTCATGCCCGCGAAGGCGGGCATCCAGACGCACCGACGCGGCGGCGCCCCATCGCCGACCCGGTCGCGCTTCTTGCCGAACCGGCACTGCTTCTGGATGCCCGCCTTCGCGGGCATGAGGAGAGATAGAAAGGGGCCGGAGGCACCTTCTGATGCTGAAAACGACGAAGCCCCCGGAGGTTGTCCGGGGGCTTCGGTAGGCCATCGTTCCCTGGGAGCCTACTCGGCGGCGACCGCGGCGGCGGCGCGGGCCTTGGGCTGGAAGATGCAGAAGATCTTGCGCACCGTGCCCTTGCTGTCCCACTGGTAGCTCATGCCCTTGGGCACCAGGAAGGTGTCGCCGGCCTTGAAGGTCGAGGCGAAACCGTCGGCGTTGGTGACCGTCACTTCGCCTTCCAGGATGTGCATCAGCTCGTTGCGCACGAAGGGCAGCGGCTTGGTGTGCATCTCCGTGGTGTCCCAGATGCCGACGGTGAACTGGCCGGTGGGATCGCTGTAATAGGCCTTCACGTGCTGGTCGGGCACCGTGCCGATGTAACGCGAGGTGTCCTGCTCGCCCACAGCCGGGATCGCCTCGGCCGGATCGGGACGGCGCACGGTCAGGGTATCGGCCCCGCCGGCCTCGACCGCGTCATCATCGAGGATGACGTAGAACTTGCGCATGTATTCGGTCTGCTTCCAGGTGACCGGCGCGCCCTTGGGGATGACGAAACTCTCGCCGGTGCGGATCGTCCACTCCGTGCCATTCTCGTGGACGATCGTGACCGAACCCTCGAGCACGTACATGAACTCGTTGACACCGTAGGGTTCGCACTTGGTCGTCATCGGCGTGCAGTCCCAGACGCCGGCTGTCAGTGTTCCGGTATCGTCGGTGAAGTAGTTGTGGCCGCGCTGCACCGGGGTGCCGGCAACCAGCGCCGAGGCGGGAATCTGTTCCCAGGTTTCCAGCCCTTTGTCGGCGGGGCCGTCGGCGTTGAAGACGATGGGCTTGAGGTCGGCCATGGGGCTTCTCCTTATTCGGCAGCGTCGGCGACCGCAGCGGCCACCTTGGGATGGAAAATGACGTAGTACTTGCGCACGTATTCGGTGCTGGTCCAGCTGAAAACGGCACCCTGGGGGGCAAAGAAACTCTGCCCGGCCTTGAAGGTCTGGGCCTTGCCGTTGCCGTCCGTGATGGTGACCGCACCCTCCAGGATCATCATCAGTTCATGGCGCGGGAACGGCATGGACTTGCGCAGCATCGGCGTGGTGTCCCAGACGCCCGCGACAAGCTGGCCGGTCGGCTCGCTGAAGTAGTTGTGGCTGTGCTGGGTCGGCACCGTGCCCTCGTAGAGGCTGGGATCGGGGATCGCCGCCTGGACCATGCCCTTGCCCGCCGGGCCGTGCGGCTCCAGGCGGATGGCGCGCAGCTTCTCCGGCTCGGCCGCCTGCGCACCCGAGGCATCGTTGAAGATGACGAAATACTTCAGCACGTCCTCGGACTGGTTCCAGCTCAGCGGCGTACCCTTGGGCACGATGAAGCTGTCGCCCGCCTTGAAGGTCTCCGAAGTGCCGTCGGTATAGTCGAAGGTCACCGAGCCCTGCAGCAGGTGCATGAACTCGTTGACCTTGTAGGGGCCGGGTTTGATCGTCATCGGCGTGCAGTGCCAGACGCCCGAGGTGAGGCCGCTGGCCTCGTCCTTCAGGTAGTAGTGACCATGGGCCACGGGCGCACCGGCAAGAAGCCGCTCGGCAGGGGCAGAGGGCCAGGGGTCCAGCTTGACGCCGGCATCGAAAGCGATGGCCTGAAGGTCGCTCATGGCGAAATCCTCGTATCGGAAATGGGTCGGGCAGTATGCACCAGACCGCCTTGTCGCAACAGATGACAACCGCACCGTTTTGGGCTTCCTTGGCGCTCCTTCCAGCGGGGCGTCCATGACCTATCGTGCGGGTCTTCTCATCCTCACCTTCACCGTCCTGCTCAGCAGTTTCAACGGCATCATGATGCGTCTGGCGCAGGATCCCGACCCCTGGCCGGCGGTGGTCGGGCGCTATCTGGCGCAGGCCGCCGGCATGACCCTCTACATTGCATGGCGCAGCCGTGGCCGCCTGGGCGCCCGCTTCGTCGCCATGGGCCTGCCGGGACTGGCGACCAGTGTCTGCTACGGCCTGGGCAGCGTCGGCTTCATCGTCGCCCTGTCGCTGACCACGGTCGCCGAGACGATGTTCGTGCTGAGTGCCTTGCCGGTGGTGACGGCGGTTGCCGCCCGCCTCCTGCTGGGCGAACGGGTCCGGCGCAGCGCCTGGGTCGCCATGGCCGGTTCGGCCGCCGGCATCGCCGTGATGTTCGGCGACAACGCCGGCAACGGCGGCAGCACGGCAGGTCTGCTGATCGCCATCGTCTGCGTCCTGTTCATGGCGGCCTTCGGCGTCGGCCTGCGCTGGGGCCGTTCGCTCGACATGATGCCGACCATCGTCGTCGGCAGCCTGGTTGCCGGGCTGATCGGGTTGGCCGTCGAGCCGGCTGCACTTGCGACCATGCCGCGCCACGACCTTCTCCTGTTTGCCGCCTGGGGCGGCCTGCTTGCCACCGTCTTCTCGATCACCTTCGTCCTGGGTTCGCGTGTCGTGCCCGGCGGCGAGATGATGCTGTTCGTCTTTGTCGAGGCCCTGCTCTCGCCCTTCTGGGTCTGGCTGGTGGTCGGCGAGGTTCCCGTGGCCAGCACCTTCACCGGCGGCGCCATCGTGCTTGCCTCGCTGGCGGTCTTTGCCGCCGCCGGTCTGCGCCGCAGTACGCCTATCGTGCCGCAGGCCGCGCCATGAGTTATGGTCGCGCCTTCGCCCTGGTCATGGTCGCGGCCCTGCTTTCGAGCACCAACGGCCTGTTCGTGCGCTGGATGGGCGAGATCGGCGACTGGCAGCTGGTGTTCTGGCGCCATGCCATCACCGGTGGCGCGATGCTGGCGGTGCTTTCGGCCTGGTATCGCGGGCGGCTGCCCGGGACCATCAGACGCATGGGCCGCATCGGCGCGGTCGGCTGCGTCTTTTTCGCTACCAGCGGCATTCTCTTCATGGTCGCCCTGCGCAACGCGCCGGTCGCCGATGTCGTGGCCGTCCTGGGTGCGGTGCCGCCGCTGACCGCGCTGATCGCCCGCATCACCCTGGGCGAAAAGGTCTTCCCCTCGACCTGGGTCGCCATGGCGGCCGCCATGGCCGGCATCACCGTGATGGTCGCGGGCAACCTGGGCGGGGCCAATCTTCTGGGTGTCCTGTTGGCAACCGGCAACGCTCTGGTCGTCGCCGGTTTCGCCACCGTTCTACGCTGGGGTCATACCATCGACATGCTGCCCATGATTGCGCTGGGCGCCCTGCTCGCAGCGGCAATCAGTGCGCCGCTGGCGATACCGGGACCGCTGCCCGATCTGCGCCAGTTCCTGGTCCTGGCCCTGTGGTGCGCCACGATCACGCCGCTCTACTACAGCCTGTTCGTCATCAGCTCGCGCCGGTTGCCCGGTGGCGAACTGATGCTCTCGCTGCCGGTCGAGGTCATCTCGGCATCGCTGCTGGCCTGGCTGCTGCTCGCCGAACTGCCCGCCACGCCTTCTCTGATCGGCGGCGGCATCGTGCTGGCGGCTGTGACCGGCCTGGCCGCGGTGCGCCTGCGTCGCCAGAAGCCGAGCGCCTTCTAGGCCGCACTGTCGAAGCTGGCGCGTGCTTCGGCCTCGATCCTGTTCCAGTCCATCTCCAGTCCCAGACCCGGTCCGGCAGGCGCCTCCACCCTGCCCTCGGCATCGAGTTGGAGGGGATTGCGGGCGCCATGGTCGAAGGGCGCGGACGGAAACGGATGTTCGAACCAGGTGCAGCCGGGCACTCCGAGCATGACATGAAGATTGGCGATCTGCGCCGGGCTGTGGCCGAAGGACTGCAGCTCGACCGGAACCCCGCGCGCCTGCGCCAGGGCAAGTGCCCGGATTGCCGTGGTGATGCCGCCGCTGTTGTCGACGGCACAGCGCAGCCGCGACCAGGAGCCGCCATCAAGCCCCCGGGTCCAGGCATCCGGCCCGACCAGCGTGTTGCCCGCCGGCAGGATATCGATGGCGACGGCGCGGTTGAGTTCGGCGTAGGCCTCGAGATCCTCGTCGGCCAGCGGCGCTTCCATCCAGTCGAACGGCAGACCGTCGAGCATCCGGCCCAGACGCACTGCGTCATCGAAACCGTAGGACTGTTCCAGATCGACCATGAACCGCAGTTGGCTGGCGGCAAAGGCGGCCGCGACCGTGGCTGCCATTTCCAGGTCGAAGTCGGGATCGCCGTTCATGTGGAACTTCACCGCGCGATAACCCATCGCTGCAGCCCGGCGCGTGTCATCGAGATAGGCCTCGATCGAGGGGTAGGCCACGGTCGATGCATAAGCCGGGATGCGCTCACGGAATCCGCCCAGCATCTGCCAGACCGGCACGCCCAGATGCCGTCCCCAGGCATCCCACATGGCGATATCGGCAAGCGATTCGATCTCGGGCAAACCGCCCTCCGCACGGGCCTCCAGCGCCGCCTGGGTCAGCACTCCGCGCCGCGCCGCGTCCTGGCCGATCAGGCGCGGCGCCAGATCGGCTGCCTGGGCCAGCAGACGCCCGGCAGGTGCGCCCTGCCAGCCGCTCAGGGTGCCCGCCATCCCTTCGCTGCCGTCCTCAAGGGTCAGGCGCAGCAGCTCCATCGCCATGGTCTCGAGCGGGTCCTGCCCGCGGTAGCGCACCGGCGGCGCCTCGGGCACGACGGCATAGGCCCGCAAACGGACGATACGGCTGGACGCCATCGGTTCAATCCAGATCGAAGGTCAGGAAGGCATCACCGGCGATGCGCTCCCAATCAGGCAGCGCACCCAGGCCGGCGCCATCGGGCGCGCGCATCAGGCCGTCGGGGCCGGGGCGCAAGGGGTGGTCGAGTTCGTATTCGTAATCGGTCTCGTGCACCGGTTCCTCGAACCAGTTGCAATGGCCCAATCCCAGCGCCAGATGCAGGGAGGCAAGCTTGCGCCCCTCGAAACCATAGGACTGCAGTTCGACCGTGGTGCCATGCGCTGCCGCCAGAGCCAGAGCGCGTCCGGCCGCGCCGATACCGCCGGCATGGGTGGGACCGGTGCGCAGATGGCTCCAGGCGCCGCGTGCAAGGCCATCGACGAAGTCTTCGGGTCGCACCAGCGTGTTGCCGGCAGGCAGGATGGGCACCGTGACCTTGCGCCGCAGTTCGGCATAGCCATCGAGATCGGGATCGGGCAGCGGCGCTTCGAACCAGACGAAGTCCAGTTCGGCCAGACGCCGGCCCACCCGTACGGCCGTTGCCAGATCGTAGCGCTGCTCGACATCGAGCATGAAACGCATGCGCCCACCGTGGGCGCCATGCACCGCCGTGACCATCTCCAGATCCCAGGCCGGATCGCAGCGGGTGTGGAGCTTGACCGCGCCATAACCCCGATCGGCCAGTTCACCGACGAAGGCGACGTAGTCGGCGACCTCGTCGAAGACCGGCGTGCTGGCATAACTCGGCAGGCTGACGCGCGCGCCGCCCAGATAGAGCCACAAGGGCACATCGGCGGCGCGTGCGGCCATGTCCCAAAGGGCGATGTCGATCAGGGATTCGGCGCGCCGCCGCGCATCGTCGCAGCCACGCAGCAGACGGCCCGAAACCGCCTCGCGCTCCAGCGCGGAAGCCGCAAGAACCTGCGGCGCGATCAGGGCCAGCCGATCGGCCAGCCAGCGATCGGGTGCGGCCGGCGCTTCGCCCGGAGTGCCTTCGGGCACGTTGGAGGTGTTGGAAGACCAACCCTCCGTGCCGTCACGCGCGGTCAGGCGCAGGATGTTGTCGGTGACGCGGACAAAGCCGTCCTGGCCGGTCCAGCGATAGGGTGGCGTCGTGGCCGGCGCGACCGCGTAGATGCGGATGCGCACGATGTCGAGATCGCGGTTCACCGCGGTGACCGGCCGTTGGCGCGGCATGGCAATAGACTCATGGTTTTCTCCCGCCCAGACCCTAGCGGCCCGGCCGCCCCGCTGTCACGGCGCGCGGTTTCAGGAGCCCTTGAACACCGGCTTGCGCTTCTCGGCGAAGGCGCGCGCGCCTTCCATGAAGTCGTCCGAGAAGAGCATCTTCTCGTAGGTCGGCAGACCGCTGGAGCCGCTGCCCTTGCCGGCGATGGCGCGGCGCGTGACCTCGAAGGATTCCGGCAGCGACAGGTGCATCATTGCGCCCAGTGCTTCCTTCAGGGCCTGCAGGGCAAGCGGTGCACCTTCGGCAATCCGGCTCGCCAGCGCACGGCTGGTCTCCTGAAGCTGCGCGCCGGGCACCACGTCGTGGACCAGGCCCCAGTGTTTGGCCTCGGCCGCACCCATGCGCCGGCCGGTGAGGAACAACTCCATGGCGACGTTGTAGGGCAACCGGCGCGGCAGGCGCTGGATCGCTCCCGCGTCGGGCAGAAATCCGCGCTGCATCTCGGGCAGGAAAAACTCGGCGTGATCGGCCGCAACCATGATGTCGCAGGCCAGCGCGATCTCGAAACCACCACCCACGGCAACGCCGTTGATCGCGCCGATCACGGGTTTCTTGAGATCCCAGAACTCGACGATGCCGGCAAAACCGCCGGGCAGGTCGTCGGCCGAATTGAGCGCAGCCTCGTTGCTCTCGATGGCGGCAATCTCCTTGAGGTCCCAGCCGGCCGAGAAGATGCGCTCCCCCGCGCCGGTGACGAGGCCGACGCGCAACTCGGCATCGTCGTTCAGCTCGCACAGCGCCGCGTGCATCTGGCGGCTGAACTCGCGGTTGATCGCGTTGGCCGGCGGCCGGTTCATGGTGATCTCGAGCACACGCCCCAGGCGCTGCGTGGTGATGAAGGACATGGCTGGCTCCCCGACCGCTACCGGCGGCGAGGTTAGGACCAGCAACCGGCGGGCTGCCATGAAAATCGCCACGCGGACCGGTCCCGGTGCGATCCGTGCATGGACCATGGCTGCCCTTCGCATCGGCGCACGAGGTCCGGCAGCTTGCCCGATTCGAATGCGCTGCGGTCCCGCACATTGAAGTCGCGGGCCTCCCCTCGCCGGCGATAGACATGCATGATTTCATCGCGCGCCAGTTGCGGGACGGCGTCTGGCGCCACCACACCCACGCACGTCCCGCTGCCTTTCGGGCCTCGGGCCCCATCCCAGCATTTCAGCGGCTGACAAGGTGGCGGGTGGCTCCGATCCGGGTGCCAACCAGACGGCCGGCGCGAGCGCTTGCGGGTTCACACGCGCCGCCAGATGGCCGTCGCGCGTCGCGCCACGGGTTGCACGATGCGCCCCCGTGCCGCATAGAATCAGCCATCGCACCCGGCAAAGGCGGAGCAACGCCGGTCGGGCGCTTTCTAAATGGGAGTGCACACAACATGTCAGTCTGGAAGACACTGACGGGCTCGGTGGCAGCAGGGGCCTTTGCTGCCGTCGTCGCCATGCAGGGCGCCGCGGCCGAGGTCCCTGAATCGAACGAGCCGATCAAGCTCGCGATGAACGAATGGACCGGCCAGCACATCAGCACCGTCGTCGCCGGCGAGGTGCTCAAGCGCATGGGCTACAACGTCGAATACGTGACCGCGGGTTACTATCCCCAGCTCACGGCGCTGGCCGACGGCGACCTTGATGCTTCGCTCGAGATCTGGAGCTCCAACATCGGCGAAGGTTTCGATGAGGCCATGGCGACCGGCAACATCGCGATCGACGGCGTTTCGGGCCTGAGGCCGCAGGAAGAATGGGTGGTTCCCGCCTACATGGTGGACATGTGCCCCGGCATCACGGACTGGAAGGCGCTCAACGACTGTGCAGAGATGTTCTCCACCCCCGACACCGCGCCTGCCGGCCGCTTCCTCGACTATCCGGCCGAGTGGGGCGACACCAATACACAGCGCATCGAGGCGCTGGGCATGAATTTCGTCTCCATCCCCTCGGGCGGTGAAGGCGCGCTGATCGCCGAGATGAAGTCGGCCTATGAGCGCAAGGCCCCGATCGTGATGATGTTCTGGGAGCCGCACTGGCTGTGGGCCCAGTACGACATGGTCCGCGTCAACCTGCCTCCCTATGTCGAAGGCTGCGACACCGATCCGGCCCTCGGCCCGGACCCCGATGTCGTTTACGACTGCGACTGGGCTACCGCCGAAATCTGGAAGGTGGTCAATGTCGACCTCCAGAACACCCATCCGGCCGCCTACGGGCTGATCGGTGCCTACCAGATCACCAATCTCGAGCAGGCCGAGATGATGTCGGAGATCGACGACAAGGGCCGTGACCTGATGGAAGTGGTCAACGAGTGGCTCGACGCCCATCCCGACAAGGTCCAGGCCTGGGTTGATTCTGCGATGATGTAAGCCGCGTTGCGGTGACGTTACGGGGGCCGGACGGCGACGTCCGGCCCCTTTCTTTTGCGCCGGTCAGGGCAGTTCGAACGTTTCGGCCAGTTCGGTCAGTTCGCGCAGAAAGGGGATCTCGGCGACCTCCTCGCCCAGTTCGCGGGCAAAACGGTGGCCCTCGTAAACCGCTGCGGCGATGGTCGCGGGGCCGTGGCAGTCGCCGATCCGCCGCAGCGTCGTCACGCCGGCCGCGGCCAGCCGATCAGGATCCCCGGCAAGTTCCTGGTAGAGCGCATCCTCGGGCAGGCGCGAGGTGACCATGACCACCGTGCCGACCGACAGTTCGCGCATCCGCCGCGTGTAGATGCAGGACAGTGTCGCGCCATCCTCGTCGATGGCGTGCAGGCGATGGCTGGCGACGATGTCGATGCCCAGCTCCATCAGGCGGGACTGGATGCGGTGCTGTTCCAGGGTGTGGTCGGTCCAGGACGATACCTTGGACTCCGGCGTCGCCAGGGTGACCTCGCAACCGGCCTGCGCGAGCAGTTCGGCGATCACGCCGCCCATGTAGTAATGGTCGTCGTCGTAAACCAGCACCGGCCCCTCGGGAACCTTGCCCGCCATGATGTCGTCGGGTGTGAGGACATTGGCGCCGTCGGTGCCGGGAATCGGAAACTGATGCGCCCGCCCGTAACCGTCGCGGCGCCAGTGCGAGCCGGTGGCGATGGCGATGTGCGCGGCGCCGAACTCCAGCACCTGATCGGCGGTCAGCGGGCTGGCCGGAAAGACCTGGACGTTGGCCATCTGGGAAAGCTGGTAGGTGCGGTAGTCGCGCACGCGCGCCCAGGCCGACAGGCCGGGCAGCGCGCTCTCGCGTGTCACGCGCCCGCCCAGTTCCTCCGACGCCTCGGCCAGCGTCACATCGTGGCCGCGATGGCCCGCCGCACGGGCGGCCTCCAGGCCCGCGGGCCCGGCACCCACGACCAGAACGGCGCCCTGTGCCTCGGCGGCCGGAATCCGTTCGGGATGCCAGCCCTTGCGCCATTCCTCACCCTTGGTCGGGTTCTGGGTGCAGCGCATCGGCGCCTTCTCGGTGTCCCAGCCGACGCAGATGTTGCAGCCGATGCATTCGCGGATGTCCTCGATACGGCCTTCCTCGATCTTCTTGGGGAGAAAGGGATCGGCGATGGACGGGCGCGCGGCGCCGATCATGTCCATGATGCCGTTTTTGATTACCGAGACCATGCGATCGGCGCTGGTGTATCGGCCGACGCCGACCACCGGCTTGGTCGTCAGTTCCTTGACGAAGGCGATGAAGGGTTCCTGCGCGCCTTCCTCGCCGAAACGGCTGGTCACCGAATCGTTTTCCCATTCGGCGACATTGACGTCCCAGAGGTCGGGATGTTCGGCG
>Ga0105053_10007598_pt1 | contig 14436 bp, 11 predicted proteins | sample BON01_FD_78093 | JGI IMG/M metagenome (GOLD analysis project Ga0105053, IMG submission 78093) | Freshwater microbial communities from Lake Bonney liftoff mats and glacier meltwater in Antarctica - BON-01 | ecosystem: Environmental > Aquatic > Freshwater > Ice > Glacier meltwater | place: Lake...
CGCCGTGGCAATTCATCTGTGCATTGGTTCAGTGTATGCATGGAGCATCTTTAATATTGGGACCTTTTGTTATAACCCATCTTCGACAGAATTCAGTTGAAAATGCAATTAATTCCTTAGTTCAAAAAATAGATCCTGCAACTTTCCAAGAAAAATTTGGTGCAAGTCCCCGTCATCTTCACGAATTAATACAAATAAAAACAATATCTATTTCGCAATTAATGGAAATGGCGCCAACAGGAACGATAGATCCAACATCCACTTTATATGTATGTAATGGCTACTTTATTATTGATTGCATTTATTGCAAATCTCACGATCAGCAAAGTCGATAGTAAGCACCATGTTCAAAACTCGCATCCAGAACTAGAAATAGGTGGTAGTATTCGTTGATGAGATTAAACTTTCTTGTCTGCAGCTACAAGAAAGAGTTGGAAGAAGCTGTATTTATAAAATATAACAAAAGAGAGAGGATATAATGTCTAAAATAAAACAAAAGGGTAGCAGCACCTTTATAAAAGTAGGACTAACATCAATGCTGATGGCAGCAGGCATGCATAGTGCTTTTGCTGGTGAAGAGGTATCTGGTGGTACCTTGTTTGGTGATATGCAGACTGTAACTCAAGACTTGTTAGATAGGGCGGCGGGAGATTCAAACAATTTCTTGCATACAAATGGTAACTATAGCCAGACTCGCTTTTATCCGGCAGAGCAGATTAATCGTGAAAACGTACATAATCTAGAACGTGCTTGGACATTCAAAATGGATGTTGTCGATTCATTAGAAACGACCCCTATCGTTATTGATGGCACCATGTTTGTAACCTCTTCATTCAATCATGTATATGCGTTAGATGCTAAAACAGGTAAGCAAAAGTGGCATTACGAACACAAAATGGGACTAATAACAACATATTGTTGTGGCCCTAATAACCGTGGTATCGCCGCGCTTGATGATATGGTCTACATGGGAACATTAGATTCTAGATTAGTAGCATTAGATGCGAAGACGGGTAAAAAAGTATGGGATGTTGAAATTGCTGATCCTGAACTAGGTTACAGCGAAACGATGTCACCAACTATAGTTAATGGCAAAGTGTTAATCGGTACCAATGGTGGCGAATATGGTATTCGCGGTTTTGTGAAAGCATTTGATGCAAAAACGGGTGCTTTAGTATGGACATTTAATACTATTCCAGAAGATTCAACAGGCGTTTGGGCTGAAAATGATGCAACAGGTCTTAACATGCACCGTGATATTGCAGCCGAAAAAGCAGCACTTAAAGAATTAGGCGACCCATACAAAACACTAGGTGGTGGTGTATGGCAAAATATGGCTATTGACCGTGATGCTAACCGAGCCTATTTTGTAGTGGGTAACCCATCTCCTGATTTGTACGGTGCGATACGTCCAGGCGATAATTTGTATACGAATTCACTTGTTTCAGTAGATTTGGATACTGGAAAGGAAATCTGTCACTTCCAATACATTGCTCATGATGTATGGGATCTTGATGCTGTAAGTCCCCCTATTCTTGTTCCAGTTAAAAATGAAAATGGACAAACAGTCAATGGTGTTTTACATGGTGGTAAAACAGGTTATGTTTACGTGCATAATGCATCTGACTGTAGCTTGATCCGTCATTCTGAATCTATGGTTATGCAACGTGATCGTTGGGTATTGCCAACTAAAGAAGGCGCTAGCATGTTGCCTGGGGCAAACGGTGGTGTTGAATGGTCACCAATGGCGATCGATCCTAACCAAGGCCTAGTGTATGCAATCAACCTGCATCAGCCAATGACCTACCATCTTGAAGAAACACCTTACCCAGAAGGTAAATTATGGCTAGGTGGCGCATTCAAAGTAATTACTACTGAACAACAGTGGGGTAATGTGACCGCTGTTGATTACAACACCGGCAAGATTAAATGGAAAGTTAAAACGCACCAACCTATGATCGGCGGTATTCTTGCTACAGCGGGTGGACTTGTGTTCACTGGTGAAGGTAATGGCCTGTTCAAGGCTTATAACTCAACTTCTGGTGAATTGATGTGGCAAGATCAAACTAAAGCGGGTGTTAATGCACCTCCTGCTTCTTATAACGTTGCTGGTGATCAGTATATTGTTGTAGGTTCAGGCGGTAACGCTCAAATGAACTACACTCGTGGTAATGAAATTATTGCCTATAAGTTGAACAAAAAATAACAGATGTGTGACTTTTGGCTGCCTTTAACTAAAGGCGGCCATTTTTTTGTCATTTGATAGCGAAACTAATAATCGATACAGTTACTTTGATATCGTTATGGATTATTAATCACGGAATTTATTAAACATGATTAACTTAAAAAAATATTGGTTAGTACTAGCGATATTGACTCTTTTCGCTAATGCTGCCGTGGCTGCTGATAAAAAACTATCTTCTGGCAGCAGCCCAGAAATAGGCGAACAAGATAAATATGCCTCAATACGTGAGACGCTAAATACTTGTTTTACCTGCCATGGGGATAAGGGTGCATCAACAATTGGTACGTTTCCTATTCTTGCGGGCCAGGAATTTTATTATATGTATGTCCAGCTTAAAGATATGAAAAAAGGGCTTAGAGCAAGCCCCATTATGAGTCCTCTTGTGGCGGGTATCGAAAGGGCAGATTTAAAATTACTAGCGATGTATTTTTCGGAACAATCTTGGCCTGAAACTGAATACACAGTCGATACAAAACAAGCTGCAATGGCACAACGAGTCATTGATGAAGGTGGATGTACTGCCTGTCATTTAGGAACTTTTAAAGGCAATAGTCGAGTACCTAGACTTGCAAATCAACATCCTGAATATTTGAAAAATACGATGCATGATTTTAGAAGTGGGGCTCGTAATAATGCTCCCGCTATGGCTTCTTTACTTAAGACCTATAGCGACGAAGAAATTAATGCGATAGTTAATTACCTAGGTAGTTTTAATGAATAATTACACGTTTAACACGAATAATATTTTTATAGGTGACCGATCATGAATAATAAAACTAACATCCTTATTTATTTGTTTATTGCTTTATGGCTACCCATTTCCTATCTGCAAGCAGATGAATTTCGTGATCTTAATTTTAAACTATTCGATGCAGCTAAAGCGGGCGATTATAAAGAAACTAAACAATTAATTGAACAAGGTGCATCTGTTAAAGCACGTAATCGTATAGGTAATTCAGCATTAATATATGGTGCTGAATCAGGAAATCTTGAACTTGTAAAATATCTCGTTGACCAAAAAGCTGAAATCAATATGATTAATACTCGAGGGCAAAACTCATTAATGATAGCGTCAAAAGGCGGTTACTTTGATATTGCTAAATATCTGTTGGAGCATGGCGCTGAAGTCAATCACTTTAGCCTGAAAAAAATGACAGCACTTACTGAGGCCGTTTATGGTGAACATAGTAAGATCGTTCAATTAATGTTGGAAAATGGTGCCGTAGTCGATGTTGCTGATAATACAGGTAAAACAGCGCTGATTTACGCATCAGCAAATGGTAATTTAGAAATAATTAAGCTTCTTTTGACTAAGACAGAAGATGTAAATAAAAAATATGCTCATAATTTAACACCATTGATGTGGGCATCAGGTTATGGAAAAAATGATGCTGTAACCTTGTTATTAAATGCTGGTGCAGATGCTAATCTTCAAGATGATCGTGGTCAAAGCCCATTAATGATGGCAACGAGTGCTGAATATGTTGATGTCGTAACGCAACTTTTAAACCGCGGTGCTCAACCGGAATTAAAAGATAATAGTGGTAAATCTGCTATAGATCTTGCTTCTAAGACAAAAAATGAAGCGCTTATATTGGCTTTAACGCCAGCAATGTAGTGCTATAAAAATAGATTTAATCACTATAAGCACAGTCCAAGATACGATGTGTTTCAGGTGAGCGAAGCTCAATAAATAGGCTTAATGGCGTGTTTTTTTACCTGTTAAAATTAGCGCCGTTAACTTCGTTTAAACAGCAGGGATTAAGTGTTTTCTATGCTAGTCTGTGATGGACCATATTTACAATTATTAACGGACTAATAATCGTTTTAAATAACGTGTTAGAAATGGTTATCCTCACTCTTAGATCATGGAAGATTTCAGGAGAACGTATGAAAATTGGTATTCCCAAAGAAATACACAAAGGTGAAAAGCGCGTAGCTACAACACCAGAAGCCGCCGAAAAAATCATTAAATTAGGATTTGAAGTCAGCATTGAAAGTGGTGCTGGATTAGCTGCAAATATTTCAGATGAAGCTTATCAAGGAGTTGGCGTAAAAATAGTTCATGATGCTAAAACGTTATGGAAAAATGCCGACATCATTATGAAAGTCAGGGCGCCTGAAAAATACCCTGAACTAGCTATTGATGAAGTAGATATGATGTGCGAAGGCCAACATTTGATCAGTTATATTTGGCCTGCTCAAAATAAAGAATTGATGGCCCGTTTGGCAGTAAAAAAAATAACAGTCCTTGCTATCGACAGTATTCCTAGGATGTCCAGAGCTCAAAAAATGGATGTTTTAAGTTCTATGGCTAATATCGCGGGTTACAGAGCAGTTATTGAGGCTGCCCAACATTTTGGGCGATTTTTTTCCGGACAGATTACCGCTGCCGGTAAAATTCAACCTGCCAAGGTATTAGTCATTGGCGCTGGAGTGGCTGGGTTAGCAGCTATTGGAACGGCTAAAAGCATGGGAGCGATTGTTAGAGCTTTTGATACCCGACCAGAGGTCAAAGAGCAGATTGAAAGTATGGATGCGGAGTTTCTGATGTTGGATTTTGAGGAAGAAGGATCAGGTACTGGCGGTTATGCAAAAACGATGTCCAAAGAATTTCTTGACGCTGAAATGGCATTATTTGCACGTCAAGCTATGGAAGTGGATATTATAATCACCACCGCATTAATTCCTGGCCAACCCGCACCAAAATTACTTACTGCTGGCATGGTGAAATCTATGAAACCAGGCAGTGTCATTATCGATCTCGCTGCAGAACGTGGTGGTAACTGTGTATTAACGCAAGAAGACAAAGTCATTGTTAAACACGATGTCTCCATCATTGGATATACCGACTTTCCTAGCAGGTTAGCGAACCAATCTAGCCAGTTATACGCTACTAACTTATGCCATTTGATAAGCGAGCTGTGCCCTGAAAAGGATGGTAATCTGTTCATAAACATGGATGATGAAGTCATCCGCGGTACGACCGTTATTCATGAGGGAACCATTACTTGGCCGCCACCACCGCCAAAATTATCCGCAGCACACTCACCTCAAACGGAAGCGCCATCAATAAAAATAGAAACTGAAGAAAAGCCATCTGCAATATTAGAATCGATAAAACAATTTCTACCGATGATAATTACAGGTTTAGCTTTATATGGTATTGGTTTAGTGGCTCCTGCTTCATTCATCTCACATTTTACCGTTTTTGTCCTTGCATGCTTTGTTGGCTATCAGGTTATTTGGAATGTATCGGCTTCATTGCATACACCATTAATGAGTGTCACCAACGCGATCAGTGGCATTATCGTTATCGGCGCGTTGGTCCAAGTTTCCGCGTCAGGTAGTACCCTAATTATCATTTTGTCGGGATTGGCTATTTTATTGGCAGCTATCAACATCACCGGTGGCTTTCTAGTCACGCGTCGGATGCTTGAAATGTTCAGAAAATAAGAGAGTAAAAGATGTCGCAAGGTCTAGTAACAATGTCGTACATCGTCGCCTCGAGTCTTTTTATATTAAGTCTTGGTGGTCTCAGTAATCACAAAACTGCTCGTCGTGGTAATTATTACGGAATGGTTGGGATGGCGATCGCTGTCATTGCGACAATTATGAGTGATGCAGTTACATCTTATTCAATACTCATTGTTTCCTTGTTAATAGGGGGAGCAATAGGGGCCAAAGCAGCATTGAAAGTTGAAATGACCCAAATGCCAGAATTAGTCGCTTTAATGCATAGCTTAGTTGGAATGTCTGCTGTATTGGTTGGCTACGCGAGTTTTATGGACAGCACAACAAACCTTGTAGGTATAGAAAAAACGATTCATGAAATCGAAATTTATCTGGGCATTTTGATTGGCACCATTACTTTTTCAGGTTCAGTAATTGCGTTTGGCAAACTATGTGGAAAAATTAGTGGTAAGCCAGTATTGTTATTTGGTCGCCACTGGTTGAATCTAGGGTTGCTTCTGGCGGTCATCTGGTTGGGGGTATTGTTTATTTCAGCAGCTGAAATAGGCCATGGCAGTTGGCCTTTAATATTGATGACTTTTATCGCCTTAGCATTTGGCGTACACATGGTGATGGCAATTGGTGGCGCTGATATGCCTGTCGTGGTGTCCATGTTGAACAGTTATTCTGGTTGGGCAGCCGCAGCTACCGGCTTTATGTTAAGCAATGATTTATTAATTGTCACTGGAGCATTAGTCGGTAGTAGTGGAGCCATTCTTAGCTACATTATGTGTCGAGCCATGAATCGGAGCTTTATTAGTGTAATTGCTGGCGGTTTTGGTAGCACTGGTGGGGGCGAAGCTTCAGAAGTTGTAGGTGATGTGCAATCGATCGATGTCAGAGAAACGGCAGCGATACTGCGTGATGCTAAAAATATTATGATTATCCCTGGTTACGGCATGGCCGTTGCACAAGCACAATATACTGTTAATGAAATAACCAAATTGCTAAGCAATCAAAATAAAAATGTTCGTTTTGCTATTCATCCTGTAGCGGGTCGCATGCCCGGACACATGAACGTTTTATTAGCAGAAGCCAAGGTGCCTTATGATATCGTTTATGAAATGGATGAAGTTAATGAAGGTTTTCCCGATGTTGATGTGAGTATAGTCATTGGTGCAAATGATATTGTTAATCCATCTGCATTAGAAGATCCCAACAGCCCAATCGCCGGTATGCCGGTACTAGAGTGCTGGAAAGGCCATGCAACCATTGTGCTCAAACGTAGTATGGCTACAGGTTATGCAGGCGTTGGCAACCCATTGCTTGTCCATGAAAATACACGCATATTGTTTGGGGATGCCAATGAAAGCTTGCAATTGGTGTTGAAAGAGTTGCAAAGCTAATAAACCATATTCAAACTTTCCCCAGATATTCGCGGATCGACATGGAGAGCAAAGCGAAGTCGATTAGTCGCCAGTAGGCAAGACATGTTCGTAATAAAGAGTGATAGCCAACAGCGACTCACAGGATCTATTATTGTAACTTTACGTCGATGTGGGGCGTACATCTAAATTAACGAGAAGTTGCAATGCACTATCATGTTTGGTATTAACCGCCTTCTTAGTTTAGTACTACTGTACGGTTATGACAGAATCCCAAATATTTTCGACTTGACTTCTTAAATAGTTCTATATCATATAAGGTTAAGATATAGAATTTAATGCAATATAAGGTGCAGTATTCAAAACTACTATTGCGATTTTGTATTATGCTAAATATTAAAAAAATGCCTACCTAGAACTTTTTCAACTAACTCAAATAGTGTGACGTGGACTTTTGACATTGTCCTACGCATAGTAATCAGTTGCACAGTAGAAAATAAAACTATGGCAGTACTTATAATAGACGCGCCCAGCCAAGCAGTGCTGTTGCCATCATTTACCTCCAAGCATTTGGGCTATAGCTGGTTAAAAGTATACGAGATCAAAACTGGTCATTCCACGTGCAAAACCCTGCCTAAAAAACGTGACAAAACTAGTATTCTATATGAATTACAACACAGATCACTGTTATATAATGGCAATAGGCAGGGTTTTTTGATGATAAAGCATATAATCTGCACGGCGATGTTTTCCACAGGTATGCAAGCGACCTCGAACAATAATACGACCAACAGTGAATGTGACTTCTTCACCAATCTGTGTATGAATATCCCAACCGGATTGCTCTATTGCGGGGGCAATGAATTTTGTGCAAATGTCGCGTTCGCGTAGTGACTTTTTTCCATAAATAAATATCAGCTCTTGCATAAGGGTTTATAGCATAAGTTGAAACTATATGATTAGATTACCAGTAAAGGTCGCAACGTTGAGCAACGGCCGCCATTTTCGAACAAAAAGTCATGTAAAAAGCTTAAAATCTGCTTAAACCTTCAACTTTGGGCTTATCATCCTCAACCCTCAGCCTTATAATCCCTTTGTCCAAGGTTCAAGTCCTTGTAGGCCCAGCATATATACTAAAACCTCAGCACTATTATGGTGTTGGGACTTTTTTATTTATGTTGTTTTTCTTCAAGTCATTAAAGCAAATAATAATCATTTGCATTTGCATTTGTATTTATATACACTCGTTATATTCTGTTTTGAAACTGATGTGAGAACTTACGAAATGAAATATAGATATACCTTATTTGCCAGCAGCATGATGACAGTGATGTCAATTGACTCCGTATTAAATAATGCTATAGCCGATGAAACTCCGGTAATACTGGGGGAAATGATAATTATTGGTGATTCCGAAGCGGCTAGAAAGTTGCCTGGTTCTGCTGCAGTTGTCGATAACCATCAGTTGACTGTTGAAGCTGCGACTGACATTAATCAGGTGTTGAAAACAGTACCTGGTGTTTACATTCAAGAGGAAGATGGTACCGGTCTACGGCCCAATATCGGTATTCGTGCTGCGGCACCAGGTCGAAGTCAAAATATTACGCTGATGGAGGACGGTGTCTTGATTGCGCCAGCACCTTACTCTAATCCTGCGGCATATTACTTCCCTACTACCTTGCGTATGAGTTCTATTGAAATATTGAAAGGTGCGGCATTATTACGCTATGGGCCTCAGACAGTCGGTGGTGTCGTCAATTTGGTCTCAACGCCTATCCCTGAACAGAATAAGGGAAGAGCCATGTTTATGCTTAGTGATGAAGGCTCAACCGATCTTCATCTAAATTATGGCGGCAAATCCGGTCAATGGGGATATCTGCTCGAAACTGTACAGCGAAACAACGAGGGCTTTAAGGATATCGATCGTAGTAATGGCGACACAGGTTTTGAGATTGAGGATTATGTAGGCAAACTTTCCTGGGAAGATGATCGAAATAAAGTCCTGTTCAAGTTTCAACGCTCGTTAGAAATATCAGATGAAACCTATACCGGTCTGACAGATGCTGATTTCAAAAAAGATGAAAATCGTCGATATGGGCTCACGGATAATGAGAATATGGATAACCAACACACTGGTATTAATCTGAGTCATACCTTTAAGTGGACTGATGATCTGAGCTCAACTTTTACTATTTATAACAATAAATTTAAACGTGACTGGTTTAAGTCTGGTGATGGTGAACAATTCATCGATTTGGCTAATGCTGGTGATGCGGCGGCCCAAGCTGTCCTTGATGGAAGTGTTGATGTAGCCGGATTGGAGTTTAAACACAACAGCCGAGAATATTACTCACGCGGTATTCAGGGTAATTTCAACTGGCAGCTTGCAGATCACAATCTAAACTTTGGTGCTCGCATACATCATGATGAAATGGATCGTTATCAGCCGGTTGAAATTTTTGATCAAATTAACGGTCAACTAATAAATCAAGGCATAAAAGCAGGTGAGATTAGTGGAAGTAATAATCGCATAGAAGAAGCTGATGCTATAGCCTTGTGGATCACCGATGAATATCAAGTGACGGAACGGATGCTGCTTAATTTATCTCTGCGTGTCGAAGATATAGAAACGAGTCGTAATGAGTTTGCAACTAGCGACCGTTCAACGCTGGCTGCAGCGGATAAGCAACGTACCAATGATTACCGTGAGTACCTAGCCGGTATTGCTGCAAGCTATGACTTGACAGACAATTGGTTGGCATTGGCTGGTTATCATGAAGGGATGACCCCATTGGGTGGGGGTTCGGCGGATGGTGAAGAACCTGAAAAAAGTAATAATTACGAGTTAGGACTACGTTTCAATAAAGGTATGTTTCACTCTGAAGCCATTGGTTTCTATAGTGACTTTAGTAATAAGGCCGAAATTTGTTCACTTGCCACACCTTGTGCTGATGGGCAGACCTCCGGTGCATCGGTGATCGGCGGAGCAGTAGTTAAGGGTTTGGAGTTCCAAGCAGGCGCTCTATTTACAGCGGGAAATTTTTATATCCCAGTTGATCTGATGTATACCCATACCAAAGCTGAAACCACGAATGAGAGTGGTGCAGTATCCGGACTGAAGTTACAAAGTATCCCAGAAAATGTTTCCAGTTTGAGAATCGGTCTTGAACACAGCAGCGGGTGGAATAATTATGTAGTAGCCAAGTACATTGATAAAACCTGTGCTGTTCTTGGTTGTAATAAATCCAATGATGCATTTGAGGAAACCGATGCTCTAACTACGTTTGATTTTATCAGCCGTTACCAGTTTGATAAGGGACCTGAAGCCTTTGTGAAGGTTGTAAATGTCTTTGACAAACAGGAAATCATTTCTCGCAGTCCTTTCGGTGCTCGCCCTAATATTGAACGAACTGTTTCGGTAGGCATTTTGTACGATTTTTGATTAAAGTAGTTATATTGAAAAATAAATTTCGGCGGCGAACATTCTGAACTGGAGGGAATAAACTAGGACTGAGTTGTCGACATTTTTTAATGTCATACCTCAACATGTAACTTGATAAAAAGTGAATACACAGTTAAAAAAACATTACCACGAGGTTAATTAATGGCGTTCGACAAATTTAATCGCCTTTATTATCGTTGTCGCTGCGTCGTCTTTGGCATAACGACACTCAATTTATCAATGATTCAAGCGCGACATAGTCATAACCATGAGCCTCAGCAACGGCCTGATAAGTAACATGATGTTGATAAATATTAACACCCGACCGTAAGTGAAAATTATCTTGCAAGCTTTGTTGAATACCTTTGTTGGCCAATTCAAGAATAAACGGTAAGGTTGCATTGGTTAAGGCAAAGGTTGAAGTTCGGGCGACACCACTGGGCATGTTAGCCACACAATAATGAATAATATCGTCGACAATATAAGTCGGGTCATCGTGGGTAGTTGGCTTTGATGTTTCAAAACAACCGCCTTGATCAATTGCGACATCGACTAATACCGAACCGGACTTCAAGTTAGTTAACATTGCCTTTGTCACTAATTTAGGGGCTGTTCGGCCGGGAACTAATACCGCACCGATGATCAGATCGGCATGACTTAATGTTCGCTCAATCGTGTCAGTGGTTGAATATAATGTTTTTAAGCGTGGACCAAACTGTTCATCCAAGACTTTCAAACGTGCTAATGATTTATCAATAATAGTGACATCAGCACCTAAACCCATCGCCATTCTAGCAGCATTGAGACCCACAACACCGCCGCCCAATACCACTACATTAGCGGGTGCAACACCGGGCACGCCCCCTAATAAAATGCCCATACCACCTTGTGTCTTTTCTAAGGTATGGGCACCGACTTGTACTGCCATTCTGCCGGCAACTTCACTCATTGGCGCTAATAATGGCAAACCACCGTTCTTGTCAGTGACCGTTTCATAAGCAATACAAATTGCACCAGATTCCACCAACGCTTTGGTTTGTTGTTGATCCGGCGCTAAATGCAAATAGGTAAATAAAATTTGATTCAATCTTAGCATCGCACGTTCGGCTGCTTGAGGCTCTTTCACTTTTACAATCATCTCAGCCTGAGCAAAAACATCACAGGCTAGCGCCACAATTATCGCGCCCGCTTGTTGATAATCGCTATCTGCTAATCCGATACCAGCACCAGCATCGTGCTCTACTAGCACCTGATGTCCGGCATTGACTAACTCGCGAACACCTGCCGGTGTCATGCCAACACGGTATTCATTGTTCTTAGTTTCTTTCAACACACCTACTAACATCATATTTCTCCGGTTTTTTGTTGCTGTCTTTTTTGTTGTAATGCCATTATCACAAACTTATAGCAGATGAATTAGCCGTGGCAACAAAACATAATTCTGACACTTTATCCGATTTACACTTCGCCAATCGGTTTATTCGAAAATCAATTGTTGCAGTTGTCACTGACAATATCCGTCTCGCAAAAGGGGGACGGATTTATTCATGGATCATGATGTCTGCAATCGTCAGCTATAAACTCATGTATCAAAATTAACATAAACTAAGCTAACCATATTTACAGCCGCCCACGCGAATAAATTTAGCCAAATGAAACCAACATCTACTACACCGATTATCCTAATCCAAACATAAGTAGTACGCTCAGCCTTTATTGCACACTATCGCAGCAGAATTTGACTTAACACAAGCTAGTGCAGGTTCTATCGCCACCACCGCTCAATTAAGCTATGGCTTAGATTTGATTCTACTTGTGCCGCTGGCAGCTATTGTAGAACGGCGACGTTTGATTTTTATCATGTTGATGCTAGTCTCGGTAGGATTAATTATCAGTGGTTTTGCACCAAGCTTGCCTTAGTTGTTATTTAGTGCTGTACTTACCGGAATGAGCTCCGTGGTGGCACAAGTATTGGTGCCCTTTCTGAGAAGATTTAGCTGGATTTTTGCCGCTTGCGACAAAGACAAACCAGATAAGAATTACACGGGAAGGAGTGCATTTATACACCAATCTTAATAAAAACGGGCCAATACTTGTGGTTTAAAAAATGATTTTTTTGCTAGTTTAGAGCATACTAAAATCTAAAGTTCTAATAGAAGCGCTTGGCAATGATTAAAGCAATTTTGTTTGATATTAGCGGTGTACTCTATGAAGATAACACGCCCATCATGGGTGCTGTCGATGCGATAAATCAATTACAGTGCTCTGGAATACCCTTAAGATTCGTTACAAATAGTTCTCGCTCAACAGAAGCGATGATCTTAAGGGCATTGCAAAAGATGGGCTTTGCTATCGACCCTTCTCAAGTTTTTACTGCGCCTGGTGCAATCAAACGTTTTTTGCAGTCAAAAAATCTCCGACCTTACTGTTTGATACATCCAGATTTGGAAGTAGAATTTACTGATTTTGATCAGTTGAACCCCAACGCTGTTGTGGTCGCCGATGCTGCGGAGCGGTTTGACTACAATCACCTCAATACGGCTTTTGAATTGCTTGTTGGAGGTGCGCCGCTCATTGGCATAGGGCGTAACCGATATTTCAAGAGTAATGGAAAACTATCTTTAGATGCTGGCCCCTTCATACAAGCGCTGGAATATGCTGCGGGTGTTGAAGCCCAAATTATGGGTAAACCAGCGCCTGCCTTCTTTATGGCAGCAGTTAACTCGGTTGGCTGTATGCCAGAAGAAGTATTAATGATTGGCGATGACGCGGAGGCGGATGTAGAAGGCGCACTTAACATCGGATTACAAGCCTGCTTAGTCCAAACAGGCAAATATCGACAGGGTGATGAATCTAGGATTCTATCGTTGGCTGGGGAATGTGTACCTTCTGTGGTTGAGGCAATTACACCTTTTTTGTAGCATTAAAGTTACTCACTGCAGCATATTATGAGATGAACTAAGACCCTCACTAGAATCGTATTTTGTTATAAGATTGTTCGTACTTGCTGTTACTTTTAAGTGCTACCATCAGCTAATGACGATGTAAGTAGAGCAGTAATAATATATCTACTACTTTAAAATTTTAAAGGAGCGTGTTGAGTGACCAGAAATAAATTAAAATTCAATGACGTTGGTTTTTTATCCGATGAAAGCAGTACAAATCATATTGCCTTAGAGGTGATAACTTCTGAATACTTTACAATTTGTAATGACCTGAATGTACTCGCTCACTCTGCATTAAATCAAGCGATCGTTCATCCAGATAACAGGAAAGAAGTCTATGTCATGCTCTATTTCCAGCGGATGTTATCTCATTACCAAGCAATGATTATTATGGCTGAACGAGGAATGGTACACCAAGTAGAAATCATGCTGCGTTGTATGCTTGAGACCTTATTTGATCTCGTCGCATTTCATAAAAATGAAGACTTATTTGATGCTTTGATCTACGGTGATGATGACCAACGATTACAACTACTCGAGCAGATCAGAGAGCAACAAAAAATAACAGCAACCTATACCCAGGATGAAATCGAAGATTTAGATAAACTGATTGCCAATGCAGAAGATCTTAATCGAGAGGATTTTAAAGTCTATATGAAAGCCGATATGGCGGGAATGCTTAATGACTATCGCACCACCTATCCATTACTCAGCCAATCAGTGCATTCCAGCTTACATTCAATAGAAACAGATCTGATTTTTGATGATTATGGTGATGAAATTATTGGTATAAATGCCATAGTTCAAAAAATTGGCGACATGTCGTTGTTGCTTATGACAAGTGCTAATTACATTGCTATTGGAATAGAAATGTTGCTCATTGCTTTTCCTAACAATGAAAATAAAGATGAATTGACTCAACTAAAAGATAATGTTCAAAAAGCATGGGAAAAAGTTATTGTCGCC
>Ga0105053_10007605_pt1 | contig 14431 bp, 18 predicted proteins | sample BON01_FD_78093 | JGI IMG/M metagenome (GOLD analysis project Ga0105053, IMG submission 78093) | Freshwater microbial communities from Lake Bonney liftoff mats and glacier meltwater in Antarctica - BON-01 | ecosystem: Environmental > Aquatic > Freshwater > Ice > Glacier meltwater | place: Lake...
GAGGAACATTGCGAAAATTTGGCCAAAGCCTCCGCCAGACCTGAAACCGGAGGTTTGCCGAAAAGCAGAGGGCCAAAAGCCGGGAAAAAAGGAGTAGAAGTGCGCATGAATCGCAAGTACATCTACTTGCGTCTTGACGGCCATCATAAACTACGAAAAAACATGAAAAATCCACCATTGAGTGCGAGGGAAATCCAGCGCCTCTAAACCCGCTACCGCGCCTTGGCGGCACAGCTCGGGAGCTTCGAGTCCTTGAGCCAGAGAAGTGTCATGCCCCAGCCACCCCGAGCCTGGATCTGGACGAGAAAAGTGCACGCAAAGACTGTCACCCTTGGACTGTCAGCCGAAAAGGCCCAACAAATGAAGTCGGCCATTGCCAACTACCGGGCCTTGGAGGCAATTATCCACGAAATGCGGGAAATCACGCAAAATCTCATCCTGCGCACCCCCGAAATCCCGGAAAAAGCCCGGCAGGAAAAACGTCCCAAACCGGCCTTATCTTAGTGCCATTCCACACTGACCCTATTTCCCGGTGCATCGCTTTGTTCCAGGGGTGCAGTCGGAGGGCTCGTTCCTCGCCTCCGCTACACCCTTTAATGTTCGGTATTTTTATTGCTGGTAAAACTGACGAGGTGAAATGACGGGAACGGGCAGAGACAAGGCAATATCCAGTAAATCGCGATCCCCCGTAATTAAAAAGTCCGCTTTCATTGCGAGTGCGAAAGCAACGATTGGAATGTCATCCGAATCACGGATATCGACGTCAATATCAGGAAGCTCGGCATGAACCACCCGATAAGGCAGGAGCAAGGCATGGATGCCCTGAGCCACAGGCGTTGAAACTCGTAGTTTCTCCGTGAGCTTCTGCTGGAGTTCGTCTAAAATGTAGTCAGAAAGCGCAAGTGTATGATGCGAGATGACATCCCGAAACAGATCTGCACAAAGGCCTCTTGCAGCAAAAGCACTGACGAGAACGTTGGTATCGAGAACGACTGTCACGAAAAAGCACGGAAAACATCCTCGTCAGTCTCAAATCCTTGCTCGGATGCAAGCGGCATCACTTGGCGGCGAAGCTCCTCGAAGGTAGAAATCGTAAGCTGACGCCTGAGAGCTTCTCGGGCTAAATCGCTCCGTGTCCGGCCAGCAGCACCGCAAGCACGGTCGAGTAGCGACTGGAGGTCATCATCGAGTCGAATGGTAAGCATGGTACTCATGTATGACAATGTAATACACTATACCTCGCAAGCAAGGTATTTTTCACCGAACGTCAAGTCCTCCTACGCCTGACCGGGGGCGAAACTTCGACTGCCGGTCGAGGGTTGAATAGTCATGACGGCTGAAACTCGCAGCGGGTCAGGCGTTGCGAGCGACGCCTTGTTCGTGATCTGGAAGACCGGAGGGGGGCAGGCCTATATTTTAAATGTCGCTAGCAGATTGGGTATTCGGCTGGGGTGCCCCATGGAGAGAGCGTTTGCTATTCAGGGATTAGTGGCCGTGGTTTCCCGTTTCAACTCACAGGCGATCAAATTCGCCTCCGGTGTTTCGACAGCGAGGTGAAAATGATTACTCATCATCACGTAGACGTGAATTTTCCACCCGCACTTCACACAGGCTTCAAACAGAGCATTCTCAAATGCAGGGGCGGCTCCCCTTTCCCCAAATAGATCCTTCCGGTCATTCCCCCGATTGATCACGTGATAAATCGCCCCCTCGAATTCCAATCTCGGTTTTCTTGCCATCAATGTGAAGTCTCTCGGGCTTTTTACGCCCTAAGAACATTTAAATTATAGGCCTGACCCCTTCTGACATCCTTCACCGCGGGTGTGGAAGGACAATGAGGCGGACGGCAAGGCCCAGCGTTTCGGTGAACGCGCTTATGGGCGTGGGCGGCACCACTTGCATGAAATCATGGTCAGTCGCGAGCTGGCGCGCGCGTCCAAGTTGGTGCAAATGAGCAAGCGGGTGACGGCGCACACGCTGCGGCACAGCTTTGCAACACACCTCATCCTGCGCGGCGTGGACATCCGCTCAATTCAAGAACTGCTGGGCCACGCGGATGTGCGCACGACGGAAGTTTACACCCAGCTCGCCAAAGCAATGCGCGGGGAGATCCCGAGTCCACTGGATGACCTGTAAAGCGGATTCAATCCATCTGGCCGCTTGCTGATTTGCAATGGGTGAATATTCGGAAACAGAGTCGCGCGACTGCAATTGACGCGAAGCATTCTCAATCATGTCACCACGCGGGACAATTCAATGAGCTGCGCGGATTGCACACTGCCGCTATTTGTGTCACGATGGCTAAATGATTAGCGGATCCATGCGGCGCAGGACGGTGCTTCGCGGCCTGCTGGCCGGAGCGCTCAGCGTGACTTCGTTGCGACATCTTGCAGCGGGTCCGGTTAAAGGAAATTTGCTTCCTCCGCTGAGGATCGTCTTCTTCACCGATGTGCATACGCAACCGCAGGAGGGGATTCCGGAGGCGTTGCAATTGGCCGCAGCGGCCATGCGGGAAATCGATGCGGATCTCATTTTGAATGGCGGCGATACCATTCAAGGGGGGATCGGACTTGCGGAGAAGGAATGTGAGCCCCGGTTTGAGATGTTCCGTGAATGTCTCCTGCGGCCACTCGGACGTCCGGTCGAACACTTGATTGGCAACCATGATCTTGCCGGTGCCGCGCCCAGGGACGGCAGCGCTCCCGCAAAAGATCCCCGCCGACTTGTATCAGAATCTCTGGGGATAACGGAACCCTACCGGATTTGTGACGTGGGGGGATGGCGGGTTGTGATTCTGGACTCCGTGGAGCTTACGGGCGGGGATCCCGCCTATCGGGGAAAGATTTCCGATTTGCAAATGGCGTGGTTGCGCACGCAGATCGACGCCACGCCTCGGGAAACTCCAATCCTTCTCGCTACGCACATCCCGTTTCGCACCACGTTCATGCAGGCCAAAGAATCCCCGACAACCGGGCTCGGCGAGAATCTGGTGGTGTCGAATGCCAACGAAGTGCTTGCGCTGTTTGCCGGCAGGAATCTCCCGATTGTGCTTCAGGGACATCTCCACTCAAACGAAGCGATCAACTGGGCCGGACGGAATTTCATCATGGGCGGCGCCATCTGCGCCGGCTGGTGGCGCGGGCCAAATCTCGATACGGGGTTCGGCTTCGGCGTATTGGACGTTGGAAACCACGGGGTGGATTGGAAATACCGGAGTTACGGCTGGCCAGTCGGATAGAACTCGGGTTCAGGCTGTAAAACGTTATAGATAAATCCGCGAAACAGCCATTATCTCCCGGAAACTCATGGAGCGAAAACGCTCGATTTGGATGGGATGCAAGGGCTCGATTTCCATGGTCCTCGATGTTTCCCGCTCGCTACGCTGCGACGCAAGAGGAAAATGCCTGCCAACAGGCTGGCGGCCAGGGCATTTTCCTTAAAATTCAAGTCCCTCCAATTTCTTGGAGGGACGTTGTTTCGACTACTTGGTCGTGTAAACCATCTCGTATTCGAAGAGTTCACCATCCTCGAAGAAGCGCTTTAATTCGATGGCGGCGTTCTCGTCGGAGTCGGAGGCATGGACGATGTTCACCATCACATCCACGCCAAAGTCACCGCGTACGGTGCCTTTTTCAGCTTTTGTAGAATCGGTTGGGCCAATGAGCACACGGACACGATCCACGGCGTTATCTGCTGCAAGCGCCACCGCGACCACCGGCGTCGATGTCATGAACGTCTCGACCTCAGGATAAAACGGTTTGCTCGCGATGTGGGAGTAATGCTCTGCGAGCAGCGCCTTGTCCGCCCGGAACATCTTGCATCCGCGGATCTGAAATCCGTCTGCTTCGAATCGAGCGATTACTTCCCCTACTTTTCGTCCGGCAATACAATCCGGCTTCAACAAAATCAATGTGGTTTCCATGGGCGCAGATACTAAGGAGCGTGGGATTCCAAAAGCAAACTGGATTTCGCGCTGAGGGCACGAAATTACTATCCGATCAACTCGCGAATATCATCGAGGTCGAGCGTTGCAGCGAGTTGATCGGCGTCGATGGCATTCTCAAATAGCGCTCGTTTTTTGTCCTGAAGCGCAAGCACGCGCTGCTCCACCGTATCTCTCGCAATGAGCTTGATTGATGTCACGACCTGCGTTTGACCGATTCGGTGGGCGCGGTCGGTCGCCTGCGCCTCCACGGCAGGATTCCACCATGGATCAAAATGGATAACTGTGTCTGCGGCAGTGAGGTTCAGACCTACGCCGCCTGCTTTCAAGCTGATCAGAAATACCGGGATCGAGCTGTCGGATTGAAACCGCTCGACCACCGCCTGCCGATCCCGCGTGCTGCCGTCTAGGCGACAGAACTTCATCTGGTCGTCCTCCAGCGCCGCCCCGATCTTGTCCAACATGGATGTAAATTGACTGAACACGAGCACGCGATGCCCGCCATCCATCGCCTCCGCGAGTAACTCGCGCAACGCATCCAGCTTGGCCGAAACATCCGTGGCATCGGCAAGATCCGGATGAACCAAGCGCAAATCACACGACACCTGCCGCAATCGGAGAAGCGCCGTGAGGACGCGCATCCGCGCTGCACCATCGCCGGATTTCTCGCGAAGCGCATCGACTTGGTCACGCGCCGCGGACTGAATCTCGGTGTATGCGGCTTTTTGTCGTGGAGTGAGTTCAATCTCAAGGATCTGCTCCAACTTCGGCGGCAAGTCGGTGAGGATTTCTGACTTCAAGCGCCGCAGCACGTAGGGAGCCAGTCTGCGGGCGAGACGTTCGCGCAGGTCCGGGGAACCCACCCCCAAAAGCGGCGCCTCGTAGCGCTCGCGAAAATCTTTTCGGTTCCCCAGGTAACCGGGAAGCAGGAACTCGAAGAGCGACCAAAGATCCGACAACGCATTCTCGACTGGCGTCCCCGTCAGGATAAATCGCGAGCCCCCGCGAAGCTGGGTTGCCGCCTTGGCGTTCTGGCTATCCGGGTTTTTGATATGCTGCGCTTCGTCCAGGATGATGGTGCAAAAATCATAGGGCCGGTATGCGTCCACGTCCCGTCGCAGGAGTGCGTAGCTGGTGACAACCAATCCGTGCTCAGGAATTCGGACAAAACTGGCCGCGCGCTCCGCTCCGGCAAGCGGCAATACTGTGAGGTCCGGAAGGAACCGCTCCGTCTCACGCTGCCAGTTCCAGACAAGCGAGGAGGGACACACCACCAAGGCCGGACGTAGGTCGCCAGACAACCTCAGCGCCTCGATCATCGCCAATGCTTGCACCGTCTTGCCGAGCCCCATCTCATCTGCCAGCAAGCCGCCAAGGCCCGCTGCCGCACGCTTGGCAAGCCAAAGCGCCCCATCGACCTGATACGGTCGCAAACGTGCCGTGAGGCCTCCGAGCTTGATCGCACCGAAAACGTCGTTTTCGGCTTGCCCCGTCCAGCGTGCCAGACTGGCCTCAAGATATCCGCGCTGGCGTGGATTGACGCGATAGCGGCCCCGCTCCTGTCGGGGGTCGCAGTCCCTCAGCACCTCATCCACATCGGTCGCGAGGTCGTGGTCCGCGATGGCAATCTTTCCACTCTTGAGCCGGATTGCACCGCCGCCGCCATCGAGCATGCGTTTTAAATCGGAGTGAGAAAAGATGGCCTCGGCTCCTGCGGCGTAATGCACATGAAAATCGAGCCACCCCGACCCATCGTCCTCGATCCGCCCGACTGGACGCACCCGCACAAAGTCACGCGTCACATGCTCAAACCGCTCTCCGATTTCCACGGTCCAATCTTTGCGCCATGACGGGAGTTGCGCTGCGTAGAATTTCAGGATGGTATCCACGCCCTTCAATATTGCCTTCCCCTTCACATCGGAAAACCCGGCGGCCAACAACCGGCTCAATGCTGCAGCCTCGGCGGGGGTATTCCGGACTCCGGCTGTCGCATAGGAAAATAAGACATTCGCCTCAAGGTGCCGCAACGATCCCTCCAACTGCACCGTAATCCGAGGGCGTTCATCCGTGGCCGCGCCGGAGGTTCCCGTGGAATCAGTGCTCATGCGGGGGGTGGACGTCGATTGTTCTTGTTTGGCCGGCGCCGGATGCAGATAGGTAAGGCCGACAGCCATCACATGCGCGCAGATGAGCCCGCGAAACCGGGAATCACGGCACGGGCAAAGGTTTTCAATATCAATGGCATTGCGCAACCGCAGCGCGGCCACAAATTCTTTTCCGCCATCACTGATTTTTCCCCGCAGCATCGGCGGTGTGTATTCAACATCACTCACCCTGCCGGCCGCGTGCATCGCGCGGGCCTGTTTCATCGCAGGCCATCCTCCGATGGAGACAAGAAATTTCTCAGTGATCTCGATCATGCGTGCAGCGAAGGCCCCATGGACGTCCCCGCACTGAAAGCATCTGCAAGCACGTGAGCCAGCGTCGCCCGATCTTGAACCTCCACGAAACAACCATTGGTCTGATGCCACTCGAATCCATTGATGGTTGGCCCATTTAAAATACATGAATCGGTCCGGCAGAATTGCATCTGGTTTTGCACGGCGAGTCGTGCTGCCTCCGGGGCGCCAGCTTCGAACTTCCATCCGCACAAATAGGCATCGGGAAACCACTCACGCAGGCGCGAAAGCAGCTTGGGCTCCGGCTCCAAAATAAGCCGCACCTCCGCCTCGGCACTGGAAATTTTTCCCTCCTCAATGATTGATCCATCCGGGCGTTCCGCCCGCACCACACCGAAGTCTGATAGTGCCGCGCCATGAAAAATCGCAGCGATTTTCGTCCCGTCGTTCGCCAGCGCTTCAAAACACCGGAGCAGATCATCATTCGTGGAAAACGAACCCCACTGCACCCGCTCGTCGCGCTCCATCCGGGATGATGCTGACTCGCCGATCCATCCGTCCACGCTGGCACCCGTGGCCACCAGCGCATTGGCGAGGAGCACCCCGAGTTCTCCCGTGGAGCGGTTCGTGAGGACACGCATCGCGTCGATCGGTGCGCTTGCCGGGCCGCCGGTAACAATGACCCGTTCCTGTGCAATCCCTCGCCTGAGCCGGCGACTGGACAAGGTTGCAGGATTCATCGTCGTTGCTAACCGGGTTTCAGGACTTCGGTCTCATATGCGGGAAGAAAAGGACATCGCGGATCGACTCCGCCCCGGTGAGCATCATCACCAGACGGTCAATCCCGATTCCAATGCCCCCTGCCGGCGGCATGCCATATTCCATTGCATCCAGAAACCCCTGATCGATTTTCTGCGTTTCGCCGCCGCTTTGGTCCTCCAATCGCTGACGCTGGACGATCGGGTTGTTCAATTCCGAATAGCCGGGAGAGATTTCCTGGCCATTGATGACGAGTTCATAGACATCGACGACAGACGGATCTTCAGCATTCTGTTTCGCCAGCGGAACGAGTTCCTTCGGACAATGCGTGACGTAAAGAGGGTCGATGGATTTTTCCTCCACAAGCTTTTCAAACACATGCTGCGTGAGTTCGAATTCTGCAACACAATGCGAGATATCCAAGCCGAGCTCCAGACACCGCGCGCGCTTTGTCTCGACATCAAGATCATACCAATCCGGCTGCACCGAACGAATGAGATCCGCATACTTTTCACGCTTCCACGGGCGTGTGAGGTTGATCGTCTTTGTAATATTTCCGTCCGAATCCCGGTGATCGATCACAAGGCTTCCAGTGACTTCCTCGGCGAGGGAACAAATCATCTCCTCCACCAAGTCCGCCATTTGCTCAAAGTCGGCATACGCCCAATACGCTTCAAGCATGGTGAATTCCGGGTTGTGTCTCCGCGAAACCCCCTCGTTGCGGAAGTTCCGGTTGAGTTCAAAAATTTTCGGCATTCCTGCAACCAGCAGTCGCTTCAGATAAAGTTCCGGAGCGATGCGAAGATAGAGATCCATCCCCAGTGCATTATGGTGCGTCTTAAATGGCTCCGCTGCCGCCCCGCCCGGGATCGCCTGCATCATCGGTGTTTCGACTTCAAGAAACCCGCGCTCTTCCAAAAACCGCCGCACACCGCGCACAATCGCCGCACGCTGACGGAAAATATCACGCGATGACTCATTGGAGATTAGGTCCAGATACCGTTGACGGTATTTCGTTTCCGTGTCCTGCACCCCGTGCCACTTGTCAGGCAGCGGCCGCAGCGACTTGGACAGCACGGTAAATGCCTTCACCTTGATCGTCGGCTCACCCGTTTTAGTGGTGAACCCCTCGCCCTCGACACCAATAAAATCGCCGATGTCGAGCTGGTTGAAAATATGCACTGCCGCCTCTCCGATCTCCTTCGCGTGGACGTAGATCTGGATGCGACCGGTCACGTCTGAGATATCCAGGAAGTGGCTTTTTCCCATGTCCCGGTGCGCGGTGATGCGACCGGCCACACGCAGCGGCACGCCGTCGGCAAATTTGGCACGCACGGCATCCACGGTGCCCTCGGTATCAAACCTGGCTCCAAATGGATCCACCCCGGCTTCGCACAAGGCATCCAATTTTCTGCGGCGAACCGCTAGTAACTCTGTCAGCGAAATCTCTTCCATCGTAATTTTCCAACAGTCGCGGGAATCCCGCCCCGCCTCAATGGAAAAGTGTTTGGCATAGCACCCAGCTCTCTATATTCGTCCAATAATCCCTCAGACCGCCCTGTTGTTTCCCCTCCTTTTGCGTTAATCGTCATTCAATATTATATCCAAAAAGTGGTGTCGAAAGCTCAGGGTTTGCACCACCGGCTAATTTCCAAATCGACCTCTCCGGGTCTTACCTGAGCATGTTCACCCAGCGAAAACAGCGAAGAACCGCTAAACTGCCTGCATGACAAAAGTGATCACTGGCAATGGACGCGACGCGCTCACGTTGCCAAAGCAAGCCTGCGAAAGCGTAGGAGCTTTATCAAATGAATGAATCGCCGCTCGGGAGCAAAATGCTCCGCTGGCGCAGGGATAATTTTATTCTTACCAGTCGCCGGGCGCCGATGACGACATGCGTGAGCGGCAAACCAAACGCAGAGTGTCAATAAACCATGCCTGACACCTCGGCTCGATTATTAGTCATTCGCAGCGGCTTTCAGGTCCGCCAGCGATTTGAATGTCAGGGCTGCGGAGTTGATGCAGTAGCGGAGGCGGGTTGGTGCCGGACCATCTGGAAATACATGCCCTTGGTGCCCCCCACAGCGGGCGCAATGCACTTCAACACGCTCCATTCCATAACTCACATCCCGGGTCTCGCCGATGTTTCCGTCACCAAACGGTTGGAAAAAGCTCGGCCATCCGGTTCCGGACTCGAATTTGGACCTCGAGGCAAAAAGCGGGAGATCACAACCTGCACAAAAATAAATTCCCGCCTCTTTGTTCTCCAGCAGCCCCCCACAAAAAGGACGCTCGGTCGCAGAAGCACGCAGGACCTTGAATGATTCATCACCGAGTTGCTTGCGCCACTCAGCATCCGACATTTTGACGGTCGGCACAGATTCCGGCGGAAGCGGATTGCCGTCCGGCCCGGCCAATTGGACAACCACGTTGTCTGGAAGTTCGGAGGCATTTTGGTCGGAGGCGTTGGATTTCATAGAGGCAAGGATGGCAACTGTGGCTAGGGTGGAAAGGGCAGTTAAAATGAGCCAAGAGCGTTGCATAGGAGAATCTAATCCGAAATTCCGGGGATTCATCATCTAAATTTTCTTGTGACCGCGCGTCCTCCCGTCCACAAAACAAAAGATATGTTTTATGTGTTCACTGCGGTGCTGTCATATCTGCTGGGATCTATTCCAAGCGGATACCTGATCGGGCGGTCGCAGGGTGTGGATCTGCGGCAGGCGGGCAGCGGAAATATCGGCGCGACAAATGCTCTCCGCACGCTTGGGAAGCCCTTGGGGTATCTCTGCTTCTCCGCAGATTTCGCCAAAGGTTTTGCGGCAGTTTTTCTGGCCCGAACGTGGTGGGCGGCGGAGTTTGGATTAATTCCTGCTATTTGCGGTGTGATCGCGGCGATATTTGTAGTGATCGGACACAATTTTCCGATCTGGCTTGGGTTTAAAGGCGGGAAGGGGATTTCAACCTCGGCGGGGATCATTCTGGGGCTCTTCCATCCGCTCGTTTTTATCGGTGCGATAGTTGCCTGGCTGGGTTTCTTTTTTGCGACTCGTTACGTCTCTATTGCTTCGATGGCAGGGGCCCTCGCGCTGCCGATTGGACTGACGGTGCTTTGGGCGCAGGGAATCGAGCCCGGACTATACGTGATCCTGGGTATCATGATGGCTGCGCTTGCATTCTGGCGGCACCGGTCGAATATCAAGCGTCTTATTCAGGGCACTGAACCAAAAGCCCGGAAGAAAGCGGACCATCCGCCAGCTTAACCCCCGAACTCATTGTCAGCGTCTGATGTATAAGAACATTTCTGTAATCGGAGCCGGAGGATGGGGCACCGCCTTGGCGATGCTGCTTCGGGAAAATGCGGCATCAGTGCGATTGTGGGCGCACCGCTCCGCAGTGGCCGATGAGATTAACTCTGAGCGCACGAACGGTGATTATTTGCCGGGCATCACCATTCCAGATGGCATTGTCGCGTCCGATGACCTTGCGTCGGTCGTGGACGACGCCGATTTGCTTGTGCTTGTCACCCCGTCGAAGGCTACCCGTGAGGTGATCAAGCGGATGGCAGCGTGCCAGCCTCGTGCGGGTGCAGCCGTGGTTTCCTGCACGAAAGGGATCGAACATAACACGGGCCTTCTCATGAGTGACATCGTGTCCGAATACCTGCCCGATCATCCGGTCGCCGTGCTTTCAGGACCCAATCTCGCCATTGAAGTCGCCCATGGAGTTCCCGCTGCGGGCGTGATCGGATCAACCGAAGCATCCATACTGCCTGCCTTACAGGAGCGATTTTCAACTGCGATGTTCCGGGCCTACACGAGCACGGACGCGCGCGGAATCCAGCTCGGCGGCGCATTGAAAAATGTTTTTGCCATCGCAGCCGGTGCGGCGGATGGCTTTGGTCTTGGAGACAATACGAAAGCGGGACTCGTCACCCGCTCGCTCGCTGAGATGATGCGCCTCGGCGAAGCCATGGGTGGCAGCCGCGAGTCATTTTACGGCCTCAGCGGCGTGGGAGACCTCATGGTTACGTGTTTCAGTCAGCACAGCCGGAACCGAAAATTCGGTGAGCGCCTGGGACGCGGAGAATCGCCTGACCAGATCACTGCCTCGACGCAGACCGTCGCCGAAGGTGTTCCGACTGCCCGCAGCGCCCTCCAATGCGCCCGTAAGCTCGGAGTGGATGTGCCAATCACCGAGCGTGTCTTTGCCGTGATCTACGAAAACGAATCGCCGCGATCCGCGATTGAGGCATTGCTGGGCAGGCCGCCGAAGGCGGAAGCAAACCCGGATCGTCGCGGCGGCTGAGCATGAACCTGCGTCGAACGAGTTGCCATCCTCTGCGCACGCTGTTTGTGTCTTTCACCTCCGTCGTGCTCGTTGGATGCGGGACGGTTTGGGCGATGGAACAAGCTAGCGGCAGCCGAATTGCCCCGGATGCGCTGGAGAACGCAATCGAATATTCACAACACACGGGAGGCCAATCCCTGCTCGTACGCCAGTGGGGCAAGACGGTGCACGAGTCCTACGCAGAAGGATCCAGTCTGGATACGGCGCGCAAGGTTTTTAGCATCACCAAATCCCTGGCAGCCATGGCGTGTTTCATCGCGGCTTCCGAAGGATGGCTGGATATTGACCGCCCGGCATCAGACCTCCTCACCGAGTGGAAGTCCGACCCCGTCAAGCGCCGCATCACCGTGCGCCAACTGCTCAATCAGACGGCGGGGATTGCTTCTGGGTTTCCCTCGCTTTATGCACCCAAGCTGAGGGACAAGAGCGCCCAAGCACTCCGCTTACCGATCGTGTTTCCACCCGGGGAGCAGTTTGACTACGGGCCAGCTTATTTCGAGGCGCTCGAAACTTTGCTATCACGCCTGCTTGAGCCGAGGGGATGGACGGTGCGCCGATTTATTGAAAGCCGGGTATTGTCTCCGGCGCGGGCCCAGGCGGCCAGCGAGTGGCGCACCGATGGAGAAGGCAATGTTTATCTCTCCACCGGCGCGCAGCTGACGGCTAGAGGGGTCGCGGTGGTCGCCGGGTTGATCCTCTCGGAAGGGCGAGTCGCTGCACGGAGGGTGTTTCCATCCCGCTTTATCAGTGAGGCGGCGGCGGGATCAAGCGCAAACCGGATGTACGGGCTCACGCTTTGGAATAACCAAAATACATCCCGACCGGCCGCACAAATCGTCTCTATCGAAGGCACGCTGGGACGCGAATTTTCTCCGGCATTTTGGCAGGAAGCCTGCTTGTCATTGAAAGCCCCCGATGACCTCTTGGCGATGGCCGGGTCTGGCGGCACACGTGCCTACATCGTGCCGTCGCAGGGCCTGGTAATCGTGCGCTTCGGCAGTGGCAGGCCGTTCTCCGATGCTGCATTCCTCGACCTGCTTTTCACCCGAAAAGAAAATCGATAATCACCAAGACCGTTGAACTACTCCGCGGCAAGCGGACGAGCAAGATACGCGGCTCCGATGATGCCGGCATTGTTCTGCATCTGGGCCGGAACAATCATGACTTCCGTTTTGGATGTTAAATGGGGCAGAAATTTATCCGCCTTTTTACTCGCACCACCGCCGATGATGAAGAGTTCTGGCGAGAACAAATACTCGAGTTCCGCGAGATATTCATTGAAATGTTTGGCCCATTGTTTCCACGACATTCCTTTTTCCTCACGCACCCGCTCGGACGCGCGCTTCTCGGCGTCTTTGCCACGGATTTTCAGATGCCCGAACTCCGAATTCGGCAGCAAGACTCCATCCAGAAAAATCGCAGAGCCAATCCCTGTGCCGAGCGTGAGGAGGATAACGACCCCGGGGCGGCCTTTGCCGGCACCAAAGCGCATCTCCGCAACGCCTGCGGCATCGGCATCGTTGACCACCTGGACCGGCCCTCCGACATGCGTCGTGAACAAATTCGCTGCGTCGGTGTGCATCCATGATTCGTCCACATTGGCAGCGGAAAAAACGACTCCTTTTTTGATGACCCCTGGAAACGTGATGCCTGCGGGTCCCTGATAGTTAAAATGCGCCGCAATCTGTCCGACAATATCCGCCACGGGATTGGGCAGTGCGGGCTGCGGGGTGGGAATTCGAAACCGCTCCCCGCACAATTCGCCGGTTTCTGTATCCACCGGTGCGCCTTTGATTCCGGTTCCGCCAATGTCGATGCCAAGTATGGTCATGGAATTATTTGGTTACTGATCGGAGATTATGACTGGAAGCCTGAATGGTCAAGCATCGCATGCTTAAGTCCCGTGCAAGCGGAAAAATTTTTCTGCGGTTGCGGTGGTGGCGGTGGCGACGGACTCTAGCGATTCCCGTCGCACGGCGGCGATTTGCTCGGCGACGAGCCGGGTATGCGCAGGCTCGCTTCTCCCACCCCGGTGCGGCATAGGAGCGAGATAAGGACAATCCGTCTCGACCATGTAACCATCCGCCGCGACCGCCGCAGCAGTCTCCCGTGCAACCGATCCATTTTTGAATGTCACGATCCCCGTAAACGAAACCAAGTGCCCCATCGCAGCAATTTCTTTGGCCTGCTCCGGAAGATTTCCAAAACAATGGAACACCCCGCGCAAACGCCCGGTGTAGGGACGCAACATCGCGACGGTATCATCCCACGCACTGCGCTGATGGATCACAACATTAAGCCCAAGTTCTGCAGCGAGGTCGAGTTGGATCCGGAACGCCTCCATCTGCGTCGCCCGATACGCACCGTCAATCACTGCTGCCTGCAAATCCTCTGCAACTTCCGCGCCGAGCGCAGCAATCGCAGGTGATGTCATGAGTGTTTCGCTAGGCAAGCGATAGTAATCGAGCCCGGTTTCGCCGATAGCGGCGACTTTTGGATGCGCTGCAAGCTCTCGCAACTCAGGTCCAAAATCCAGACCTTCCTCATTGGCATTTCCTGGATGGACCCCCACGACTGCGAAAACATTCGCGTGAGCCTCCGCGAGAGCAATTGCAGCACGACTGCTGGCCATGCCAGTCCCGATCGTAATCACCCGCATCACGCCAGCCTCTGCAGCTCGCGCAAGGACCGCATCCAAGTCCTCATTAAAATCCGGGAAGTCAAGGTGGGCATGGGTATCAATAAGCATGACACGATAATACCTGCAAACGACGCATGAGTCGAGCGCACGCGCGCCCTATTACCATTTGCATTTTGCGGATCATCGTTGACCAAGCGAGGAAATTGGAGGAAATTGGGGAAATTGGGGTCAGTCATTCTTTATTTCATTCCAGATTGCGTGTCTTGTTTTGGCCGATGATTTTTCTGAGTGAAGAGCGAAGCAGGGCGGTCGCGGCGTGTTCCATCCGCAGCCTTGACC
>Ga0105053_10007610_pt1 | contig 14422 bp, 1 predicted proteins | sample BON01_FD_78093 | JGI IMG/M metagenome (GOLD analysis project Ga0105053, IMG submission 78093) | Freshwater microbial communities from Lake Bonney liftoff mats and glacier meltwater in Antarctica - BON-01 | ecosystem: Environmental > Aquatic > Freshwater > Ice > Glacier meltwater | place: Lake...
AGATATACAAAAACCTGCGACGTTATCCGAAAGCATGCCGTTCGCAAGACACTAGAGCTCTCAGACGTGATCCTGCAACAGTTCCACGTGGTTATACACACAGGCCTGGAATGGGCTCAACACGCTCTAGCGAACAAGATCCAAGTTTATTATTTTCTGCAAGTTTATTATTCTAAACGAACACTGCCTGAATCTATTCGTTGGTTTCTTTTACAAAAGTAAACCATCTTTTTTGCTTTCACAACATCCTCAGATTCCACAGCTCGAATTTAAATCTGGTTTCCCGCTCGCCGAGTCACATCTCAAATGGACGAAAAGTCTTTCTTACTTTTCGCCCCTACCTTTGCTTGTTGCGGCTTGCGCACAGACTTCATTCTTGAAAGTGGATGCGTTGGGTCATTGAATGCATCAGTTGTCGGCAGTGCATCACCCGATGTGATTGGCACGAGCGTGCGCGTTATGGTCGGGATAAAGAGTTGACGGAATGCAGAGTTGAAGACGAGACCCAGAAGCTGGTGGATCAGGAGTTCCTGCACGACAGAAACCACACTAGCAATGATCCAGGCAACCTCCATGCTGGGATTGAAGTGCAATCCGTGAATCATGATGAGGTAGAAGCAAAGACCAAACCACATGTAAGCCATGGCGTAAACACCATATGCTACCTTGGGAGGCAGCAAGAGCTGCAGTTCGTTGCGTCGATCCTCTGAGCGTGTCAGTAGACGGTCACGCAGCCAGCGCAGGCGGTTGTCAGCCAAATGGCGAGAGGGTTTCATCTTGGTGGGTAGCGTAGGTCCTTCTTTGCGTTCCTCATCACCTTCCTCGATGGGTGCCAACGGACCATAGGTCTCCCTGGGCAGGGCCAAGCCTGAGGACCTCCGGGATGAGTAGCCATAGCTTGATGAGCCCACGGGCTGTACCAGCATCTGCCTCCGCTCCATCTCTACGCTGTTCATCGGGAACAACCGCCGAGGTAGATCGCGAGCGCCAGGAGGACGCGAACCGCGAGGCTTCGGCCGATTGCCCGAAACTGTTGGCGCACCGAATGGAGGAGGTGCTGGGCCAATTCCTCTTTGCGCCCCTGAACTAGGTCGACGCGCTCCGCCAGGTGCACCGTTTCGATTCCTGCTGGTCAAAAAAGAGTCAAGAATAGGTGCTGGAGAGTTGTAGACAACACATTCAAATAGACACAATAAACGCAGAAAGCAAAAATGAGACATGAAAGTAAGCTTTACCTTGCTGGTGGTGGCGGAGGAGGAGCTTGTGACGTGCGCCTTGCTGACGGATACATGGATTGGCCAGGAGGTGGTGGAGGATTGAGAGACTGGTAGGCGGGTTGGAGGCTTTGCGGCACTCCGCGCAGAATACCAACACCTTGTCCTGATTGCATGGCTGACGCCATATTGACAGGTTTGAAGCTCAGGCCCTGCGGCACGGCCGGTCGAGAGCTCATTGTTACAGGGGGCGCTGGGACGCCACCTCGGCGCATGTTCTGACTCCTCTCGTCTCCTCCAGCTCTAGACTGGCGCGGAAATGATGAGTTGACATTAGGAACGGCTGGTCTCGGGTTCACTCCACCAGGTGGCGCAGGTGCATCGCGAGGTGGCGGCGGCGGAGGAGGGGCCGCTTGCGGTTTGTAATCCACGTCCTCTTTCACAGCCTTTTCTTCACTCACATTGCGCACTGAGGTGCGCCTGACAAACCCACCTTGACCATCAAGGGCAACACTTGGCGGCGGTGGAGGTTGCTGCGGTCTGTTGCTCTTGCCCACGGGAGGCGGTGGCACTTTGAAAGAGGCGGTGGTGTCGGGCAAGCCCTTTCTGCGTGGTGCATTGCCTCGCAAAGCCTCATTCCGACGAACGAAAGTCTCCGTGCCCATTAAGGCCTTGGGGGGCGGAGGAACCGCAAAAGAAGCAGCCGAAGTAGCCCGCGATGACTCCTCAGACTCGCTTCCACCTTTCTCGGCCAGACGTCGCCTGAGACTCTTTGCCCCCGGGATGCTCGCAGGCGGAGGGGGTGGCACATCTGCGAAGAAACCCTTCTTATCCATGTCCTTGGGTGAAGCGCGCCGCACGAATTCTGGGCGGGCGCCGCTCGGAGCAGGTGGACCAGAAGCAGCACCTTTGTATGGAAACACAGGTGGCATGGGAGGGTGGGGCACGAAAGTCTCACCGCGTGCCTTACTGTCTGGCTGAGGCGCTTTCTTACCCAGGATATCCATAGCGCCACGTACTGCGACAGATTCTTGGACCCGTCTTACACGACGGCGGCGGTGCATCTTCCATGTGGTATCACTGTCAATTGCCTTGAATAGCGCAATAAAGATCACACCAATAGGGAAAATGACAATGGCTGACACAATACCGGCCGCTATACGAGCAGTAAGGTCGAAGCCGCCGCGGCCCAAAAATAGGATATTTAGAGTCAAATTCCCAATGAAAATAACAAAGAGGCAAGTGATACGCCGGGGCCGCGTGAAGGAGCTGAAGACAGGGCGCCAAATGATTCCTCCAAAGACGTGCTCTGTCTTGAGAAGCTGCAGGGTCTGCACTCTCCACGACTTGTACCTAGTTGCCATACGGTGTTTGAGAATAGCCTTGATCATGACGTAGTCTCGCGCGCGCACCTCCTCCTCCTTACTCTTTGCCGTTTTGTAGGCATCGCCTTCATCACGGTATTTGATCTGCTGACTTAGGTCAGCAAGAGCACGCTTGTCCTGGCGCCGTGCAAACCAACATCCTACCCAGTAGGTGAAAAGCAAAACCCAGCAAACAGCAAATGCGAGAATGCGATCGGGCGTCCATCTCAAAAAGGGATTTGCTTCGTTGATGGTGAGAATATCATCCACGTCGCCGAGAGACTTGAAAAGTACACTGGCAAAATCAGTCATGTGGAAGGCCTCACAAGTGACATGCGTATACGAGATTTCTCCAACAATTGCGCCTGTGCCCAGGAAAGAACTCTTTTGTGGGTCCCAATAATTGCATCTGTCAAACACATCTGCTCCCCTCTTTGCTCGTGTTGTGTCTTCCTGCGCGAAAGTAATCTTCACAGGAGCCTCAAGTCTGTCTTGTCGGAGAGTTGTTCCATTTTCGTAGTGCGTAGTGAGATTCAGCGTCAAGGTGTCTGAGCCTAGTGGCCTTTTTTCCCGTGGATGCATGTCTGTTCCCCACTGCACGGCAACCAGATCGATTGCTGTCAGGCTCACAGATGCAGCTGCCGGCAACCCATCACCGGGCATGCTAACGTCAATCCTGCGTTCAGGCTCATTCGATCTCCGACGTTTAATCTCAGTAACGGTTTTTGGCAGGCTCCAGTTTGCTCCCAACACGCGCGTCCGTGCAACTAGCAGCTGCACATAATTGGCAGCAGATATCTTGGGAGACTGGCCCACATACATCATGTTCAACTGATAACTGGCCATGTCGTCGACGAGATCGCTGATCTGCGTCGACATGTTTTCGCTGTGTTGCACTGCAGACTCAGCACTAGTATCAAGGCTGGCAGTAAGGATGTCACTAAAAGTAGCTGTTGTGGAGTCCATTGTCTCCTGCGACATACCAGAACCATTGAGTGCATGCAAAAGCACCCTCTTTGTCAGATCAAGACACGCGCTCTGCGTAGTCATGTTTGATGTATCGCTGCCGACCCTTTGAATACTGTTGGCAAACATGGCAGCTTCCAGCCTTTTTGGCACTACCTGAGACAGAGATTCTCCAATCCTTTCGGCCAGATACAGACGCAGATGGTCGTTATCACAATTATGTCCATCATTAGGACATAGAGAAGCGCCAGCACGTCTTTGCGCAAGAGAAGTATCAAGCAGGCTGATCAAACAGGTTGAAAGAGAAAGTAAACTTGCCATATCTCCCAGCTCAGAAGCTGTGCCAATTTTCTGTTGCATCAACGTGGCAGTTGCTTGCGAATTTGGCGGCCATTCGACGCGAACAACAACATCACGGCGCACGTCGCACCTGGCCATGTTGATGACCTGTACACTGAAGGATGCGTCGCGTGCTGTTTTTTGGACATTTGGTAATCTTGCCGTTATGTACTGGTGGCTTGATTCCGCAATGGGTATTTGGGCAATTTCTATCGAGTCTGGTTCAACGTCTAATACATAAGTGTAGATGTAGGCTAGCGGAAGATTGTCAGGGATGTCTGTCCAGTCCGAGGCTTTAAGTACGAATATTGTGTCCACTGAGAATCCCACAGTCGGCAAAACGGAAAATGAGCCCCCTGAAGGAGCCTGATTAATACTCAAATCTACCTCGGCAAATCCAAGCCCATCAGCAGATTTAATCTCAATCCTGAAACGATACGATGCGCCTTCCATAAGCGCTTGGGAAGCAAACACAAGTGTGTCTTGAAATTGCTCAGCAAGACCTATCAGGGCCGTGGGTGTGAAAGCATCACCACCACGAATTTGTCGCCATTCAAACAATAATGTCGGATCAGTGTAGCTTTCAGGGCTCCCCAAAACACCAAGATCTTCTCTTGGATTTTGATATTGAACGGCTGGCATCACAGCGAACACCATTGGTTGTGCTGCTGGAGTTACGTACAGCATCATAGACGCTGTGCTCCGGAAAAAGGTCGATCCAAATTGACCCACTAACTTTGCAGTGAACTTATAATGTCCGGGAACAAGATTCCCAGGAGGAATAGTCACTTGTAGGTTGTCTACCAGAAGGACTTTGTCGCCTCCCTGGAAACACGGCCAAGGCTCGCATCCCCACTCCACGCTTAGAGAAGGCACAGCAGAAGAATCTCCAATCACATCTACACGGAGATTGGCAGAATCCGAAACAGAAATACATCTACTTCCGCCAAAGATTCTTGCCACCAAAGACATACGATTGACACGGATAAGCAAGTCTGAAGTTACCACTACTGGCCTTCCATTTATGACTGCTTCTGCCGATGCCTGATACACAAAATCAATTCCGGCACGCAAAGTATTTTTGGGAATGAAGAGTCGTCTGGTTGGTGATGAACTAACAGCTGGCAGGATGCCATCTGATGCCGAGAGTGCATTCCATGCATACGAAAGATTAGATTGTCCGCAACTAGATGCCTTGACAGCAATCGACAGGTGCAAGTCTGAGGTGGGGCTAGCATCTTGAGTTGGACCACCATCGATGTATATCAATGGAACGCCTTCTGCCAACCTTTTCACCATGTGTTTTACAGTTGATTTCTCACCAAACACGTTCATTGTCTCAAGATTGAATTCGTAACTGATGCCTGTGTCCATCATCGCAGCGTCCACATTTAAAACAGGATCATGACAGTCTCCTACAAGCGACCAAGCTGGGCATGGCGTATCAGCATTTTGTGATCGAATGCGATCAAGGATCCTCTCTTCAGAGAAACCCCCAGGGGTTACACCCCACCTGAAGCGTAAATCACGGCCTGCAGAGCCTGTCGAACTGCGCGCATCCAGCTCAAGCACATCACACGCGCCAATGTGCGCAGGACCTTCGATGATAGCGGTAGATGATACTGGATTGTCGGGTACATTGACTCGTACGCTCCCTGCACTGTAATCGGACGTCATTTTCGCATTTCTGATGACCTCGCTGCGAAGCTTGATGTCTTCACGAGGCATCAGTGTTGCCTCTGATCCCAAGCGGATCCACAACTCCTTTGGATTGTACCAGAAAAGCGTGCACCCTCTACCAAGTCTCAAGCTGGGATCGTCCATTAAGGTTTCACACGATGCATCGGTAGAGACTTGTCCTAAATCCGTAGACACATCAAATTTGATGCTAACATATGACCCAGACGCCATGAACTTGCCAATTGTTGGAACTGGTGCCAATGGTACGGCAATATTGACTTCATACGGGCTTCCTGGGAGATGCTGTCCGTCAGCTTGCAAGTCTAGCCGATATACTCCAGGGACTTCAACAGTGAAGAAACCCAGATACTTTCCGATACCTAGATCAAATATATTTGCGCTCTCTTGGAAAGTGCACGCAGTTGTGCACTTATACGGAAAGGATAAAGCGGCTTCAAAAACAATTCCACCTAGAGTTACAGGATTGCTAAATTGGTCACGTGTGATTATCTCGAAAGTTGCGATCTGGCCCGTGACGCCGTTCCTGGTGCCGACACCTGTGACTGTGCTGTAGGTTGCGTTTGGAGAAAGAGGACCTGCAAATAGTTGGAATGGACTACCTTTGATCTGCCCACCATCGAAAGATAGAGCAAATACGTATCTGCCACTTCGTGTAAAGCTCACTTTGCCTGTATACTGACCTACACCAGTATACTGCGTTTCTCCACTGATAGGTTGAATCCTGTTGAGCTCCTCTTTCGAAAGATAATTCGCATCGCCTGTTGCCATTCCATCGACAGAAGCACCTTCAGTATCGACTATGTTTCCGAACTCGTCTAAACTCAGAAGTCTGTATGTCAGAGATCGTCCAACAAGAGCATTTTCAAACAATGTAACGTTTGCAACGGAACCGGGAGGATAGAATCTCGAAGGAACAATTTGGATGTTGAACGGAACACCACGGATCTCAATATCAGCTACCGTGACCAATATGGAGTAGAGTCCAGCACGCGTGGCTACGAAATTGACTTCCACAAATCCATCCAGTTGTTGGATGATAATGGTCGAACTCGGGCCCTCACCTGAACTAATGACAGCTAAGCCAATGTCTACTCGAGGATCGCTTACGACTGGGTTACCATAAAAGTCCCTCACTTCTACAAGAAATTGACCAGTGACCCCTGCAGTACCCACTGTGTAGATTTGGCCCAGCGCCATGGGCAAACACCGTGTGGCCATGGCGTAAACATCTGAAGGGCCAACAGTGATATTGAAGGGACTACCCTGGATCTTTTTCAATTTCACAAATACATTCATGTTGTATGTTCCAGCACGAGTGATGGACGACGGTAGTAAAATGTTGTACGTGCCATCTTCATTGGGCACACCTTCTTTGATTGGCATTGCAAGCACAACGCCGGGTACTTCCTCAAACCGAGCTGAAAACGATGAGAGGTGATCTCCGACTTCAATTTTGATACCAAGCTGATCGCGCAACTCCAACACCATAAGCCCGCTCGTACCTGCCACAACGCTCATAGGCAATGGACTAACAATGATGCTTTTGAGTTCGCTGGGTTCCCCTGCCTGCAAAACGATTTTCGCTGGAAACGGACTTCCAGGGACTGTGACATTGTTGACAACCACACTTATACCAAAGGACCCCAGCACCACTCCCATGTACATCACCTGGGATTCCCCATTGCCTAGGTCTGACACTTCTGGTATCGTGGTGAACCTCATGTCAGACAATATGACTTGTACTTGCGCGCTCCCCGTAGTGATGGGATTACCATACGAGTCATACGTTTTGGCATTGAACAAGGTCTTTCTGCTGATTACCCCGCCGTAAATACCAGATCCCGTGGTAAGGGTCTTTTCAGGATCAAGAGGTCCAACAGCAACCTGGATAAGGAAAGGCGACCCAGAGATATCAATACCAGCTCTCTTGATTTCCACACCATAACTACCCGCCGAAGTAAGGATGAACCAAGACAAGTACTTGCCATTATTAAGGTCTTCTGCAGTGAAATTAACAATCCTGATCGGATTCGTGTACGTAAGGAAAATCTCAATTGAGCCAGCGGCTCCTCCCACCGTCACATCGTTCATGTAGGCGTCTCGCGTGTGGATGAGAAGGCTCGCATTGCCGCCAGCGGAAATTCCTGTAGTACCAGATCCTGTTGCAGTGCACCGTGGAGAAGATATTTCACCGGCGCCGAAAGCAATTACGATGGGAGAATCAGCAAGCTGGGCTCTTGAAGTCCTACCAAACTGGTCTGTGACTGCCGTCTGCACCTCAATATTGTAAATTCCAGATTGAGTCCACACAAATTGACTGAGATACATATTGTCAAATCTTTGCTTGGATCGGTCTGTCGGGTCTGAGATAAACATGGGCCTATATTCCCTCTTACTTGGCATGATGACGTAAAAATCTGATAGTCCATCTGTACGTGTGTTGCCAAAGGCATCTTTTGCTTCTACAACAATTTCATGCTCATCTCCAGCCTTTGCTTCCATTTCAAAGATGATGCCTGTCGCGCTAAGATCCAGCGCACCAGCCTGGACATCTACGGTAAAAGGGCTCCCGAACACATCTTTGCCACCCAATGTGATGCTGAGAATGTGCGGTCCAGAGATACTAGAGGCAAATGCAAGACGGTAGCTGCCATCGTTTTGGTCTGCTGGCACCACGATTGTTCGAGAAAAGGTGGGATTGGTGATGTCTGCTAAGAAGACATCCCCACCATACGGAATGTCGTTACCGAAAGAGTCACGTGCGAATAGCGTCAAGGTTGCAGCAATTCCAGCAGTTCCAAATGACGCTCCATCACCTATGATGCTGCATCTTGCTGCATTTGCTATATTCGGTTCAATTTCTATCACAGACGGGCTTCCGCTCAGATGTACCCCCTTCAACCTTACGCTCACGTTGTAGGTTCCAACAACAAAAGATGTAAACGTGTATCTAAATATTTCCCCAGTCACCTGGATGGAGTGGAATTCAGCTCGAATCCGAGTTGGACCGACGAGTTGCACATCATAAAGTGTGCCTGCGTCAGTCATCTGGTTCTGGAAGGCATCTCTGGCCATGACCATGATCTCACTCGTATCTCCCACCCGGGCAGCTGACATTCCTCCACCACTGGCAATCGAAGAACCTGCCTGAATGGGCGCAGTGCGCACGGTAATGTTGTACGGAGAGGATGCTGCATGCTGCTTACTGAAAGTGAGTTGCATCTTCGTTGCAAGCGAATTTGTAGCAACCCACGTGACAACAAGATCAGAATAAACGGAGACAGTGTTTAGACCGTCAAAGATCATGACCGGGACCCCTAGCGACAAATGACCCTGCACATGTACCGGTACCAACTCCAGGGCACAGACAGTAGCATCACCAGGAATACTGTTGCACTTGCGTTCTTTTGTTCCATCCACAATTTCTGCGACAAACGGGAAAGAATCGAGATTCGAGACATTCACGCTGTTTCCAAATAAATCTTGGACCCGCACCACAAAAGTGGATGTAATGCCTGCAACAAGATTGGTCAAGCCCGACCCGTACACCTGAAATGATGACGGATCAGGCAGCCCATTCCGAACCTTAACATTGATGGGCATTCCTGCCAAAGAAATCTGATTGATTTTGACGTTCAACCTGAAAATTCCGGATTGGGTTACTAGGAACTGCATTCTGAAAGGCGAACAAATTGTTCGGACAGTTGTGCCAATTGGTGCCACACACTTTGGAGTGCTTGAATAAGTTCCGACAACTGTTTGTCCGACAGCCAACGGTGACATGACAACGGAGACTTGATCAGGAAAGGCAGTTGAGACAGAGCCAACAGGAACATCCTGGTAGGCTTGGTTGTTGCCAAACGAATCCTTTGCTTGCACAAAGAATGCCACCATGTTACCTGCAGTAGCCACTGACGTGGCACTTGTTGTCGAACTCGCAGCAGTTGTCAACGCGGGAAGCACAATTGCAGGCTGGAATGGAGCTCCATGGATGTATTTTGCCTGCGCCTTGTCGCCCGTCTCCAAATCGATGTCCTCATGCAGGACGCCCACTGAATAGAGACCTCCTCTGGTAACGTAATATGCCGCAAAATACAAGCCATCATCAGTATCTCGCAATGGAATAGACACCTTGTTCTCAATCTCACCAGTGCTGGGATTGAAAGAACCAACAAATGTTGTCCATTCATCTCCACCTGTCGAGGAAGATACTCCAAAGTTATCAGCAGCGTCAATTCTGAATGAAGCTTCAACCCCAGCAGTCTGGAAGAGCCACTGGTTTCGTCCGAGGATCTGCACACCAAAGCCATTGGCCATCGAATTCTTGGCTCTTGTTCCCGAGTACCCTCGGACGATTTCAGGCATAAATGGACTCCTCATGTAGTTTGTAGCAATTGTGGGAACGCACGGGTAATGCGGTTCCCCGTCCGGTCCTGAGCAAACGACCTTGTCACAATGCCCGCTTGCTTTGCAATCTTGGATGACCTCGCATTTTGTGTCATTGCAGCATGTGCGGTCACAGATAAGTAAATCAAACTCGACTTTTCCTTCAACAGCAGCCTGAAATGATACTTGATACTGCCCTTCACCGCCAATATCCTCAATTGTGTAATTCTCTCCATTTGGGCCGATCGGTGTGAATCTGTATAAGTCTTTGGTCCTGTCGACGCATACTTTGGTCGTTTCGTTGCAAGACGAGCGATTGTACGCTTGGAATACTAACATTTTATCGTCACCCATTCCTGCATCTATCTGTTTTTTTACATTTTTGTATTTGCCAGTGCGGATGTTGGAATAGTAGTCCATTATCGTAATCATAATGCTTGACGTGACACTTTTTTGGGCAAAAAACAACGAAGTTCCAGAGACCTTCGACGACAAATAATATGGATCTCCTGGGTCAATTTCCACACGATACGGACTGCCAGCAATCTCTTGCCCTTCAAACAGCACGTGCACTTCATTCACACCAGCAGCAGTTTGTGCATAGTTTCCGACAAGTTCACCTGGATTATTTGTAGAAACAAAACTTCCAAGGACGGTGCCAGAGACTGCGGATGTCACTACAAGCTTAAAATAGGAAGCATCGTTACTCATGCGAAGGTTTCCAAAGGTGTCCATGGAATTAAGGACGAACGAGGCGCCCGGAAAGTCCTTGTTGCCAGTAATGGCATAGTTTTCTAATCCAGGACCAAAGACCTTGCAGTTCGTTGGATCTATCGGCCCGCCGATCACACGCAAAGAGACAGGACTACTCCACTGCGAGCATGGGGCAGCACTCAAACTTCCAGGCATCAGCATGGTAGCAACGTTTAGATGTGTACAACTTTTACCTTGAACCAGAGTTTCGCCCACTTTGACATGGATTTGATAGTATCCAGACCTTGTTACAACATATCTGTAGGAAACTTCAGTCGTAGAACGAATTCGTGTATAGGAGGTGATCAAGGATGTATTTGTACAATCACAGCTTTTTTGGGCCATGTAGCCAACCTGACATTCTGTGCAGTCAAAGAGCAGAGCTTCAGAAGCAGGCAAGCCAACTTGTGGGCCAATCAAGATCAAATTACCTTGACTATCGGAAAGAACCAGGGCAACAGAGTTTTCAGATCCAGCATCAATTTGCTTGACTAGAGAACCATCGCACTGGTCACAGGTGCTGTCCACAAAAACAGGCCCATCCTGCACGACTGTAGCACCTCTGCTAACCACCGCACTGAATCGGGCGTCAACAGCACCCGGAAGCACCACTCCAAAAAATGGGCTTCCTTGAATCTGAATCCACATCTCTTTTGGTATATCACGCTCAAAGAGATCTTTCACAGTAAAGCGTTCCTTCAGGAAAATGCTGATCACGAAGGGGCCAATATTTTTGGGCTGCATATATTGTGAAGCATATCGACCGTTAGACTGATACGACATATTATAAAGCTGGGTGGTATTCATGATCGCAGATTTCATCTGGAAAATGAACTCATCTCCACCAGAAATGCGAGCAGAACCATACTGATCGCGCGCCTGGACTCCAAAAGAAAAGAGCACACCTGCTGTGGCTTCCGATCCCACGCCAGAAGCAGTACATTGTGCCCCATCAATCTCACCAGCAGTAATATTCAACGTGTAAGCTTTACCATGGACCAGAGCATCACCAAACCTGATAAAGGCCTCGTATTTTCCTGCATACTCGGGAGTATAAGATACTACATACAGTCCCGACGACAAGTCGACAGCAGGCAGTTTCATGGTTTGCGTGCCTGCGAGAAGAACTCTGAAAGAATCGCCGCCAACAGAACGGGAGTTTGAATATAGATCTCTGGCCCTAATGTAGAAAGTGGCTGCAACACCCGATGTCGCCGCCGTGATACCCGTACCAAAGGCTTGAGACGCCAAAGCATCCACTCGGTTAGGGTTGGCGATCGATATGATTGGGGTGCCAGCAATTTTAATAGCCTCTGGACAGGGATCAGGGGCCAAAATAGTGAGGTCGCACGCGCCCGTCACGACGTAAAGGGCGTACGTGCCCGTGACAGTGACCATGTATTGCCCGTTAAATTCATTGATCAGCGCTGTGTTGACAATGGGGGCCTGGATGCGGTACATCCAGCAATCGCCATTGACGGTGCACTCTCCACGGCCACCACATGTGAGAAATGCATCGCAGAATTTGTTACAAGTGGTCCCATAAAAGCCAGGGGCACATTTCTCACATGTCTCGCCTACGAAATTTTTGCGGCAGGTACACTCATTCACGCCAGGCCGCACGCACGTGCCACGTCCCTTGCTACAGTATTCACATGGCCAAGAGAATAAGTCACAGTTGTCTCCGTACCAGTTTGGAGTACACACATTGCAATTTGTACCATCAAAATTGCCCTCACAATCACAGCCTGATTCAGGTGCATCTTTACACGTACCCCGACCCAAGCATGTGATCCCATCGCGGCAAGCAGGAAAAACGGCAGACCGTTCCGTGAGTCCTGTGCTCGACAAGTATGCGCTGAAAGATATTCCGGAAATATCAGATGGCGTGGTTGGATTTCCAAATGCATCTCGCACTTGGATCCTGAAGGTCGAAGAATCTCCAGCTGTTGAAAAGTCCCTGCCTTCACCAAATATGTGCGCGTTTTCAGACATCATTGGGCCAGGTTCCACTAGGATCAAAAATGGGCTTCCCTTGATATCTGCACCATTCAAAATGATGGTCAAATTGTAGACACCAACTCTCTCCGCAGCCCATACCATTCCAAAGAGCCCTGTTGATTTTTCTAGTTCTGCTGTTGCAATATATGTATCTGCCCCCTGCAAAATACCTTCAATATTGTCCGACGGCGTCAACAGATCATAAACCTTTGAGTTGCCAAACCGATCCTTGGCTTCGACCACCAATTTGCCGGGTTCACCAGCAGTGCACACTGCCGTATATGGAAGCCGAGCATTGGACATGGATGCAACAGCTGTAGCTGCATTCACAAAAATGCTGGGAAACGGACTACCCTGAATATTTTCCCCTCCCAGGAGAATCGACATTCTATATGTGCCTGCTACCGTGGTCGTATACTGTACGACATATTCGCCAGGTTTGGAATATGTCACAGGAATAGGTCCTCCGAACCAATCTGCAGTGACTGCCTTGGCCCCTGGTCCAGTCAATTTGACTCCATCAGAATCACGCAAGGTGACAAGAATTTGTCCCGTACTTTCGGGGCATTTGTCTAATCCTGTACTTTCCGGACAACCAGCGATACTACCGGCTAGCCCAACACCACTTGCACTTGTCTTGCTTGCCACCGCTGGGCCAGGTTGATCCTTTATTGTTACCTCAAAGGGACTGCTACTAATGTGTACTCCGTTGAATTTTACATGGATTTTCAGAAGCCCCTCTGTTTGGGCCGTGAAGACCTTCTCGTAAGTACCATCTTTCCTGTCGGACAGATCATCTTCAAATACAGCAGATGATGGATCAAATTCAATTGTAAAAAACTGAGCTGAACCACCTTGGGTGATCTTGTTGGAATACTTATCTCGCGAGGAGACGACAAAGTTCAAAGTCTCTCCTTTCAAGCCACCTTCCACTCCCTCACCCTGTGCTGTTGTCAACGTGGGAAAAGGCAAACCTGCATGGAAACGCACCGGGAAAGGACTGCTGCGGATGTGGTTATCGTTTACAGTCACGTACACACGAAATTCACCGCTTTGAGTCACAAGGTAGTCGGCGCTGTACTTTCCATTCAAGTTGTCCGAAAATTCGGATTCGTAGGGAATAAGGTAGGGCGTAGCAACATTCGAAATGTATTTGAACACCTGCACAACAACTGCATCCCCTCCCGTCGTACGCATGTTCCCATAAACATCTCTGGCTTGCATTACCAATCTGACTCTATCATCCACGAGAACATCTGCCGAAAGTCCCGAGCCAACGGCTTCACAATGAAATGCCTTAATGACACCTGGCCGGTTGATGACATCAAATCGGTTTCCCTTGATACCCTCACCGTTGACAAGGACCGACAACTTGTAGTCTCCGGCTATTGTTGAGAAATACCGTGCAATCAATTGTCCAGGCACTGCAGCATTTCGGAGCGTCTCGCCATCCAAAACGGCAGGACCTTGCAAACTCAATTCTGCAAAGTCGTCGCTCTCCCCTTGGATATTCCCAAAGATATCTCTTTGCGAAATGTAAAACTCAGAGCGGATACCAGCAGTGGCAATAGAGAGGGCAAACCCTTGGGCTGTGGTTGATGCTGGATCTGTGGGACCTGGTTGCATATTAATCTCCAAGGGGCTTCTTTTCAGTGCGTAGAGATCGTATGGGAACGGCCTTTCGCGGTACGCAACCTC
>Ga0105053_10007618_pt1 | contig 14414 bp, 15 predicted proteins | sample BON01_FD_78093 | JGI IMG/M metagenome (GOLD analysis project Ga0105053, IMG submission 78093) | Freshwater microbial communities from Lake Bonney liftoff mats and glacier meltwater in Antarctica - BON-01 | ecosystem: Environmental > Aquatic > Freshwater > Ice > Glacier meltwater | place: Lake...
AGACACATGATGAATTACTAAAGGAGTTCCAAGCTAAGCACTGGATCGATAATGATCTTGAGTATGTAGACCATGAGGAGGAAGAATCTGATGATTTAGATATCAAACCAAATCCTAAGAAATTTGTGGAGATTGAAAGGTATAATTCAGCTCAACAAAAAATCAAAGAATTAGAAGAACAAATTGCTACACTTAAAGGAAATTCAGTGGATCGAACAGAAGATGAAAAACCGCACAGTGATATCTGCACAACAGAAGAGGAAAAAACGGACAGTGATATAAGCACGACCGAAAAGAAAACGAAGAAACAGCCAAAGAAGAAGCCAGAATCGGTTGTAGAAACAACATCAAAAACTATATCAATTACATTTGAGGATATGGGAATATTCTTTTAATTATAAAAGGACTTAAAGATTATATATATATAGTATAGTAATATATGTATATAAAACGTCAAACTAAAATCCGTGAAACTGCACATTTTAAAGAAACAACAATTCAAATCCATCGATCGAACAAGGAATGGATTGGTACCGAGGATATTAAAAGTTTATATGATTCTATCCTTAAACATAAATCAGAGGCAAAAGTTAGGATCAGAGGTTTAGGTGCAACAAGATGGACAACATTAGCTGACTATAGGAATGGACTAACGATAAAGGACGAGTGGAAAAGTAGACGATAATGAAGAAAAGTTTTCAGAATTTGGGATTGTACAGATGACAGTAATGATTCCAAAATAATAATTTACTATAAAATAGACTTAAGGATAAAATATTATCTATAAGTATAATATGGAATATATAATCAGTCATCAATTGTCAGATAATAAATATCGATACATTCATAGTAAAACAGGTAAGATAACGATTAGCTCAACATTGCCAAATATTGATCGTAGATATCAACAGCAGAGGGGAAAGACAACTGAAGAGGATCTAATAGAGTATGCTAAGAATTTCAAGCAGTGGGTACGTGAGATGAAGAGCACAAAGGGATATCGAATTAATTATTTAAATTACTACCTTGATAGTTACGCAACATACAATATATTTCATATGCTCAGTGATATAAATTTAAAAGACATGACACCAGTTTCAAGTGAGGAATATGAATGGATTAGCAAATGTAGCAACTCAGCCATTCAATACTGCAAGCCAGGGGAATATCAATCTTATGGCTATGATTTCAAGAATAATTATCCAAGGAACATGATATCGTCGGATTTTCATTTTCCAATACGCCCAGGAAGATCAATCAAATGTATGAAAATAGCGGATAACATTCGTTGGGGTTATTACATGGTTAAAATAGAATCGAATGATGACGATGTTAAAAAACTGTTTACATTTAGCAAACATAACGTATATACTAAAACAAGTTTGGATTATGCCATTAAGCTCATGGAAATGGGATATGATATTACAATCAAGCTGGATACAAAATTGGAGAAGAACGCATACATATATGATAAAGCTGATATGATCAATGGTAATAAAGTGTTTAAAAGATGGTACAGTAAATTAAGTTTTATCAAAAAAGAATTTCCAAAGAATGTATTGATCAAAAGTATTATGTCTCAATTATGGGGAGTATTATGTAGATACAATGAAAAGTCATATAATACTGTGAATGACATTGAGAAGAATAACATGTGGGATGATATTAGCATGACAAATAAAACAAAATATTATATCATTGATCATATTGAGGATGACGATGATAAAAAAGATTATTACTTGCTGAGAGACAATGAACATCCAATGAAGTATCCATTAGGTAGAATCAAACCTTGGATTACAGCATATGGACGTAACAAGATTGCTAATGTATGCCTACATGATATTGATAATGTTGTCCGTGTTCAAACAGATGGTGTCTGCTTCAAAAAGAAACAAAACTTTGGTAAAAAATATGTTACTTTAATTCCAGAAGACAAAACCACAGGGTTGATTGAATGGGCGAATGTTAACAAATGGTATAACAAAAAAACAGGTGACAAATATGGTCGTTGGTAAATTATTTATTTTTATTAAACTCATTGATATGTGATGATAATCCATCCTCTATCAATTTACTTCTGTATTCCCATGTTGCATCCTTCTTTGGATATCCTTTCCACCATACTTGATATTGAATACGTCCTATAAACTTTCTCTTATCCACAATTGCTTTCACATCAAACTTGCTATCTTGTTCTTCTGATTTTCGTAATTGTATTCCAGTATATGAAACATTTGTCTTGCCTTCTAATTGATATCTATATGGAACTTTTCCAGGATATGAAAACACAGCCATTATTTTCTTCGGTGCCAAACTCCATCTTAAATCCCCCATACGAAACTTCTCATCTTTTTCTTCTTTGCCCAATTGGTTCATTGGTTTATCCAATTGGTAATATACAACATCACCGACATGGTATTTTGAATCATCAGTTGACGGTACTTGGTAATCAACCTTAAATATGTTTGGAAGCTTCTTTTTTCTAATCTTATTCAATTCAACTCGAACAATTTTCACAATATCTGTCCATTCATTATATGGTTTCCCACTTGCCTCTTCCTTGGTGTTCATATACCCATTGAATAATCGACCTAATGTCCGATTCAGCCGTTCCACATTGGCCACTTGCGAATGCCGACCAGGAACACCAGATTTATGATATATATTTTCTTTTTTCAAATACTTGTCAACATCTCCTTTAAATTCAGCTCCAGAATCAGTGTTAAAACTAGCATATGGTTTCTTGATATAATTACGCTTAAACATGTCCTTTAATCCCTTCAATATAGTGTCAGATTGTTTGTTCTTTAGAGGTTCAATATTGAATTCATCATTAGCTAAGTCAACTACAACGAGAAGGTACCTATATCCCGCTTTTGTTTTTGGGAGAAATAGAAGATCAGCCATTACATTATAATCCTCCAATAAAGGAACATTATCCTTCACCTTTGTAAAGTATTTTGGTTTGATAATAGGCTTAGTATATGTTTCATTTATCTTAAGTTTCTTGATGAGACTATCCATGTATAATAGACCAGGTGAAAATACATTACATAAAATTACATAAAATTAATTTAAATATACTTAAACATATAATATAATATATAAGTATAATGGAAAGAAGAAATTTTCAACAGGAGTATTACAGAAATAACCGTGACAAAATGCTGGTATATTTTAAGAAGTATAAGTCAGAGAACAAGGAAAAAATGCAGGACTATGGGAAGAAATACTACGCAGAACATAAAGCAAAGTATAAAGAGATGGTTCACTGTGAGGCATGCAATCGATCGTATGATTATTCCAATTTACCTAAGCATAAAAAAACAGAAAAGCATATTAAAAATACAAGTCTGGTTAATCCCGATTAATTTTAGTTGTGCAATTACATCTACATACACAAAATGCAATGCATTTACCTTTGATATATATTTTCTTTATTTTATTCAGGAATTGTTTAAAGCTTCTCATTGCTTTTGTATAATAAACATATATTATATAAAAGATAAAAATAATATTAGGATTTTGCTATTTTAACCCGTTCGGTATTCTTATTAATATTCAATTTTGTATCATAGATAGGACATTTATTCTATACGCAATCATTAGACTCATCTAGTAGTTTCCTATAATGTTCCTCCATTATATCGGCCCAACTTCTTTCTTGATAATCCTTATAGTTGTGTTTCAACATAATTGCGATACCTAGAAAATATAAATTATCATAATATTCTTTATCTATGTCATATTGTTTAGTCATTCTTATATAGTATTATAATGAAAATAAAAATCACTTTGCCTTTTGTACTCTTATAAATACAGTATTATCAGAACCAACATCTTCAGCAAGGGCTCCGTCAGAATTCAATATTCGAACTCGACAACTATCCATATATATAGGCACTTTACTTCTATGAATATAAGATATAGCTACTTCACTTGATCCACTCGTATAGGAAGCTAGTGTATTATATTTTGATACTATACCCTGAATTTTATGGCTTGATCCCCCCTCTGAAATTAAATTACTACTATATTTCCCATCTAATTCAACAAGATAATAACCATATGGATCAGTTTCATTATATACTCGATCGCCAATAATCTCAGTGGTATTAGAACTTTCGACAGTATAATTTAACAATGATGGTGGGATTTTCATATCGAAATTCTTTTTGACAACAGCGCCATCAATATCTAATGTATTTTGGGTATAATTTAATGACTTATGTAAGGTTGTTGTGAATGGTATACATTCAACATTTGGCAATACTCCCATCACATCAGTATATATACTACTTTCGGCTTGTGTACATGTTGTTATGAGTGTACTAAGATCAAAGCCTAATACACCCTCCCAAAAGTCAAAAGGATCACCTTTGCTATCTGTTGCACTTAAATGAGCAAATAAAATGCCTCCACACCCCGTAATTGCCCGATATAATTGATCTGGAGCTGGAATTGGTTTAACCACTTCCTTATATGTAGTTGCAATATTTCCCGCTGGATCATAAAATGGCATATGAATATATTCAAATTTCATTCGTAAAGTATCTGGGTCCCACACTAGGGCTATCTGATTAGTTCCAAATAACCAATCTTTAATTACACTATCATGTTCCTGCAACATTTTTATAATCATATTTTTATCGCCACCAACAAACCATTTTGTATATGCATTATCGTTACCGACAACTTGTTGAGCTAATTTGAGATAAGGACTTTCAAGAAAATCGTCATATTTAACAGAACCAGTTGCATTATTGATTGATAATTTAGTTGTAATCTCTGTGGCCAAATTAATAGGATCATAGTCTCCAGCTTTTATAACTATTGTATTGGTATATTGTATGGGGGTTAATATAACACTATGGACAACATCACCATAATCATAGCTTTTGATCTGGGTATTGTTTGTATTCATTAATTTTATTGTACTATCATCTGGTATTGGACTATCTGGACCCATATTATCACTAATCACAACCCCAATAACAAATGTTTGCGGTGTCTTGGTAACAATATATCTTGGAACTTTAAACTGCTTTTCGGCATATGTGAATGTTCCTGGAAGATAATATTTGAGATTGAATGTAAATCCACCCCAATGTTGTGTTGGATCCCTTGGCTCTAATATAACCCCCAACAATATTTCCCCATCAACAGGTCCAGAACTTTCCTCTGCCAAAATGAATGGTTCACCGCTAGGATATTCTGAGTCAGTTTCTATTTCAAAACGAGTTTGTCCCTCTCCATCAATCCAGTCTTGAGTATATACCATCGATACAATTTTTAGGGTCAAATTATCTTTAATTTTCATATGATCAACATTAGCAACAGTATTATCAATAAAAACTTTATCAATAAATACCTGGTCGCCTTCCTCAATCGCAATTGGCTCATCAAATTTCGTATCCCAATCACCATTATTATAAATATTTTCTGATTTTTTTTCAGATGCTTGTAGTATTATGTTTGCCATTTTTATATTTACTAATTATTATTAGTAGATATATTAATAAATAATATATTATACATACAATACTCTATATGATCCATCATTGTTCATAACAACTGCTTTTGCTACTTCACCAAATAAATGGATATTAAGAGATTCATTATAGTATGAAATGGCATTTATGGCTCTAGTATCAGCTCCTGAATATATCCCAGTTCGTTTATATTCAATTTGAAGATCTCCAATAAATTCATTAATGGCTACACCAAGATAATCCTGACATGCGACATATTCAATGTCATTAATAAAATGAACACCATAAGTACCTATCTGATTGCATCCTGGATATGATGAACATTTACCGAATGTATCATGTAAATAACCTAAACGCTCATTATGCCCAGTTATTCCATTACCAACAATAAGGGCTCTACCATTCACAACAAATTGAACTTGCTGTTTGTATTGTGATCTAGATGCTAATTTACCGCCATTTCTATTTAAAGTTATATCTGCTTGGTCTGCATAAACTAAAATTGATGTAGGTGTATTAACCATAAGTAGTCTTTTCAATGTTTTATTCTTAAAACCATGTGGATTAAACGTAATACTTTGGTCTTCGGTCTCTTCATTGTAATCATCGCCTAGACCTGTGATGGCTGGTAATACAACTAGATCATGTTCAACTGCATCCCATTGGACCCCTTTGTATGGACCTAAATTTTTGACAACATCTCCAAGTAGCTCATTGCAAAATAGTACTGGTCTTACAGTTTGTGGAGCTTTATTTGTATGTGTTAAAATATTTACTTGATCTGTCTCGAATTTAATAACTAGTTTCAAATTTTTATACACAGTTGTAGGTACATACAATGACTTTTCTAAAAATGGAAGCAACTGTTGTAATGTTAAATAACCTAATTTAGTGGTACTCTCAGTTGTGTTTACTGTTGGTTGAGCAATAAATGTTTCCATTATAGGATATGTATCCGTAGCAGATATATATTGACCTTGTACTTTAAATCCACGACCTGAACCATTAAGGCTCCTATATTTTGATGCATTAACATTATTGTCTCTATTGTAATTCTTAAAGCATGCCCATATATTTGCGGATAGACATTGATCTAAAAGTTGATTACCATCATACAGACCAATCGATTGAATCAATGCATCGGTGCCACAAAATACATTATATGAAGCGACATTATCAGATGCGGTAACACCAAGATTTCCTAGCCTCATATTTGGCAACAGAGTTGTATTTGACGGTAGTTTAAATTCAGCTTTACTATTCACTTGATAGTAGTTTGGATCTATTTCATGGGTATGTATGCTATTGTTATAAAATGCCATGCTATTATAATGTAATAATATATATTTATTTTTAAAAATTAAATACATCTATATAACTGTTATTTAAAGTTCAAGGATGGTACTAAAAAATGAATACATTATATAGGGATTTGTTAACTCTATACTTGTTGTGAACTGGGCATTAAATTTCTGGTTTTTCAAATCAATCGCCTCATTAAAATAAAGTCCGATTCCATAACCTTCGTTAGATCGTAAATTCATCAATTTTGCTTGATTATCACCTTGATCTGATCGTTTGAATGATTCTAAGAAACGAAATATAACTTCTGCTCTCTCTTTAATTGTATATGTTATATTTGTATTTGTAGAATCTTGAAACAAAAATTGCAATTGTGTGAGGCCAGGTAACTCATATGTTTCTAAATTATTATACTTTAGAGTATTTTCTCTGGACGATAGCTGGAATGTACTTGAAAAACTAGATACTGTAGCGGGAACATGATGAGATGTATTAGCAAAGTTACTGGATATTGTTTGTTTATTTGAAATAATTGGTTCCAAAATTGTAGGCATCTTACTTACCACACCATCGTCTAAAACAGATGTGAATAAACATCTTAAATTAGTGATTAGGTATGAAACATCAACAGCCATACCTACACCATATAAACAACCAACTGTTCTTGCAAGGTTTGTCGAGAGCCTAATATTACCCCAATCATCATATGATATCTGTGTCTGTCCTTTTGCTTTATTCAGTGAAATCATAGGCTTAAGGCTAAAATCAATAGGCTCAGTTGATAGTGGATCTCCATCCGATATAATATTTGGGGGAGGCCCAGACATCATGTTAGATAAAGTTCTTGGATCACCTGCACACAATTCACTGACTGTTTGAGAGCTAAATCCAACATCTGATGCAGACATTGTTGCGTTTCTAAACGATTTTACATAACGAGGATAATTTGAAAATGATGATAATTGTCCATATTTATCGCAACTTACTGTAAATGATTCAAAAAATGAATGCATACCAGTATTTGTATCAATTCGAACATCTAAGTTGCCCATCGCTACACCAGCCTCTAGTATCTGCCAATTGCCTACTAATCTAAACGAATTGAGCATAATTTTACGTCCTGGATAAGCTAATACAAAATCTACACTATCATACTCTGTATAACCGCTAGGTTTAATTGTTTCTGGTTCAGTTTTATGATATTGAATCGAACTCATTGTATATAATAGGTAGTATATATTTATTTAAATAATATTTCATGTTGTGATAACTTATATAAATTAATTTTATTTAAACCACCCACCGTCGAGTTTACATTTAATTGCAATAATTTACTAGATTCTGTGATTGGTAGCGGGTTAGCAAATACTACTGTATTATTAGTGGGAATCGAATAAGCCTCTGAAGTTGATACGTTCGCGATGTTGTAGTTTACTTCCACAAGTGATTTTAATTGCTTTCCAATATTCATTAGTGACATATTCAATCTATCATAATATAGCGGTGACTTTGTTTTTACGATTCTATTTGTTAGATCCACGTTATCAACTCTCATTAATACATCTGTGATAGCATTATTATGTGAAGGTAACTTACCTTCATCAGGAAATAATACAAACAATGTATTAGCATTTGGTTCAACAACGTATTGCTTACTAAATGATGTCAAACCATTACCATTATCTTGCTCAGTTGACCATCTATTCCATGTCATACCATCACATTTTTCTACTGTATCGGGATGTTTCTTAACTAATACCAATTCAACTTTATTATAAATAATATCTAGTGTATCGGGATCTACGCCATCGCATGTTATTGTGTTGAATGTATTATCAGCATTTGTTAAGGCGGGTAAACCTTGAACTGTTAGCTTTAGTGCACCAGCAATGTCTGTACCAGCTGTTGTCCTTAGCCACTCTATACCAGTAATTTCAAAGGGAACATCCGCAATTGCTGGAGCACCAGTTCCCACAGAAACAGCAGTCAAACTAAGTTGTTGTCCTACGAAGTATGGACTATCATCCAATGAATAAAATAATGCGGTGGTTGTTAGTGTAGTCCAATCCTGAACGGCACCTGGAGCATAATTATTAAATACTGTATTTGCTTCCTGGCCAAATTCATCCGCCCTTGTTTCTTCTCCTTGATAAGTAAATGTAGTAAGTTTATCTAGATTTAGTTCAAAATGAAAATCTAAGTTTCCAAGTTTACCACACACATCAGTCACATCACCAATCCCATCTAATTGACTCAATGGCACTTTTATGCCATGATCTATATTTTTTGATAAAACTGTTCCTTCCGACCGCATTTCACGCCAAGGGGATGAATATAAATATTTATGGTTGCTACCATTATTAATTGATGAATATTCGCCCGACTTTTTTTCTTCCTCTGTCAAAAGATAATCATTCAAAGTTTGACTAAGCAAATCGGAACGTCTAACATCAGATAATCTTCCATAATTTGAACATGTCATATTGAAATTTTTAACTAGAAAACTATTATATGGAGATGTTATTTCATAACTTCCAGCATCATCTTCTATTCCTACAAAGGCATTATATACATTAAATGGATTATCTCCTACGCTTACTATCTCTGTAATGACATTCAGATAGCTTTTTGATAAATCATAAACATCATCAGCTTCTACTGGTATATGAAAATCAACTAAATTCTGGTTGGCAGTAAATGGTCCACCTTGGACAGAGTTGAATTTAATAATTTTATCCATGGTCTTTTTATATAATATCCTAATATTATATATTTAATTTTTAAATATTATTTATTCAACTATAGTCCAGTACCAAATTGCGTCGATGCATTTATTTCACCAGCACCAGAGTGACCAAATACAGATGAAAATAGTGATGCAATTCCTAGAAGCCCTGATACGACAGCACCTACTGGCGTTTCATCTATTTCTGGGGCAGTATCAAGTGCTATATTTGCTAATGTTTTTGATGCATCTCCACTCACATTGGAAGCAACATCTGCGAGCTCTGAAGCCTCTCCTGATGCACGTGTTGATGCATTCGCTATAGAATCTCCTAAATCTTGTCCTGTATCTAAGCCACTATCTGTAAAATTGGGTGTATTTGTTTGTTGTGCTATAGAATCCATATCCTGTTGTGATGCTAAATTCTGTCTACCCATCGCTTCTCTCATTGGAGCAAGTGAATCCATCTGTGTTGATAATCCACTAAAATCTGGGAGTGCATCCATCTCTTCCATTGATAATTGGGGTAAACGTGATTGACCTGAAGCTATAAGTCGTGACATTAAGGACTCACTTGGCGAAATCTCTTCTGGAACATCTGGTAGTTGAAGTGCATTTGTTAAAGTCGGTTCAATATTATCCATATTCTCTAATTCAATATCATTTGAGCTTTGTTCTGGAACAGATAATCTATTTCTAATAGTATTTCTAACATTGTCCCGAAGATCATAAGCATGTCTATTTATAACATTTTGAATTCCACCATTCTCATAATCATTTGATACATCTCTAACCTTATTAATAATGGACTTAACCTTTGGTCCAGCAACCTCAGTAGCTTTATTTAATATTTTCTTACCAACATACTGAGTAAATTTTGGGTAAGCTTCTTTAAATCCCTCTATTTCCAATGGTTGTAATAAAGCAGATACTACTTTTTGTTGTGTCTCTTCTGGTTGAGCTCTAATTTCATCGTCTTGATTACTTTCTTGAATTGCTCTTGAATATTTGGCATAATCAACATCCATAATAATATATTAATATAAAATATATTATTATATTAATATGGATAATGTATTACAAATATACCGTGTAAACGATGAAAGCGAAAAATATAATACAAATAAAGCAAAACTATTTGATTTATCGATGAGATTATTAATCGTGGGTAAGTCATTCTTATCTGGTAAAACTAATTTAATTGTGAATTTACTATTGAGAGATGAAATGTATCGGTCTGACTTTCATGGAGAGAATATATATATCTTTTCTGGAAGTATCAAAAATGATAACAAAATGAAACTAATAATTCGTGAAAAACAGGTAGCAAAAGAAAATTTATTTACTTCATTTAATGAAGATACGTTAGATGTGCTATACCATTTTATAGAAGAGAACTATATTTCATCAGTTGAAAAGAAGGAAAAACCAGACAATTGTTTAATAATTCTAGATGATCTCTCTTATGGAGGTCAATTAAAAAATAAAAGTAATGGAATCCTTGCAAAGATATTTTCGAATGGTAGACATATTAATTTAAGCATTATTGTAACAGCACAGAAATACACTGATATTCCAACTAATGCACGTGAAAATATGTCAGGAGGTATATTCTTTTCTTGCTCAGATAAACAATTGGAATTAATTACTGACGACATCTGCTATATTTCGAATAAAAAATTATTCAAAAAATCATTTAGAGATGTGACAAATATTAAACATGGTTTTATGGTTGTAGATTTTTCTAAACCAATAGACCAACGATATTTGGATAACAATTTTAAGCCCATTAAATTTTAATATTACTTCATCCATGGGTTGTATTTTATTCCAGACATTTTTAATTTTCTGGGTTTATCAATAGTCGTTTGCGATACTTGTGTATTGTTAGCGAGACTCATTTCTTCAACATTATTAGACATATCTGGTGCCTCTAGTTTGTTTGCAGATAGATTTAGTTTTATTGGTTTTTCATTAGTAGTTTGCAATACATGTGTATTATTAGCGAGACTCGTTTCTTCATCATTATCTGATGGCTCTAGTTTTTTTGCAGATAGTTTTAGTTTCTTTGCGGAACTCTCTTTAGCTTTAATTTTTAGCTTCTCGTTATGGTTTACTTTGGATTGGTTTGTTTGTAATGGGGTAGCATTCATATTTATTACCTTTTCTTTATGATCAATTAACTTTTTTCGTTTTGTCATCTTTTTTCCTTTTTCCTCTCTATTTTTCCTTGATGTTTCCCGCCCCCTAGCTAATTTTTCAATTAATTGGGCTCTTCTCTCTGGTGATATTGTTCTTTTTTGTTGATTTTAGGGTATCTGACATTTCATGTGTTATATATATTATACATACATTATATATTGTTTGTCTATGTATCAAATAATAGAACCAAATTTGACTTTCCGAAACAACTTACGGGCGATCTATCAGCATTGAGAATACGACATTTTATATTTCGGATAGTTAATTCTTTATCGTTGTTCATTCCTAGCCATATAGGATAATTTGAATTATATGTAACATGATATCGATTTGCACTTGGAATCATACACAAATAATTTTTTCTACCTTGCTTATATGAATCATAACTATCAGCGGATATATTTAATAATTCTATTATACATAAATCATTTGAATTATGCTTAAAACAATTGTTTTCAGCGACGTAACTTAGTTGTGATGCTATTATTATTCCATATGTTGTATGGGTATAATCAAAAAATGTAGCGAATGATGAAGATATTTCAAGTTTATTATCTGCAATTACAATACTCGATGAAGGTAATGGTACTGCTTGGACTGGATCGTATGGTAATATATTTGTCTCTGCCTCATGTCTCCATGGATCTCTTGTTAGTCTAACATTTTTAACTGAGACATTTGCATCTGCACCATGAAAAATTATAGCTGGATATAATTCGCTATTTCGATCATATTATAATTGAAATAGCGTTTTTGCACCATCATTATACGTATATACCATCGCCGACAATAATCCATCAGTTATATCAAGCGCAAGTACTGGATTATTTGGACTACCAAGTATTGAAAATACAGGTGTTACATCAGAACGTATTTTTGCGTTTGTATCTCCATTATAATAATAATAAAAATTTGTTGCAACATCAAAACCAACTCCTATTTGAATATCTGCAAGTAATAGATTAGAACCAGTAGGTATAAATCTCTTTAGTAAAACAACTGCAACACCATTATTATCATCCCCTGTACCATTAAGAGCGTATCTCTTTATTTGTGCTCTAAATTGACCACAACATTACAGATGCTATATGGTAACATGATAAATTGGAAATTATTTGTTTTTGCATCGCTTGAACTAAATGATCCATCAGTTGGATCATAGGACACGACTGAAGGAGATTGTGCACGCAATACAAAATCAGTGTTATAATTCGCTATTGGGCTAATTCTATAACCTATATTGATTCTGTTATTTGTGTCCAAAAATACTTTCCATTGCATACCTAAATTTCGGGCTGATAGAATGCCTAGATACTTATTTAGTGATTTCTGCATTGTCAATAAATAATTACTATATGTACTTTTATCTATTTTCCCATGCTCAAAATATCCTTCAACATATTCATCATTATTCACCTGGTATATAAATAGCGAATTTGATGCATCTACAATTAATTCCTCAAAATTAACTTCAAAACTTGCCTGGTTTAATGCTACCTGACTGTTTGGTTTTATGATTATATCTTCCTGGAAAGTTGTGTCGAAAATACCAGTATCACTATCTGTTTCAATTCTAAATAATTTCATTATATACTATATACTACGATTTTTTTTGTGCATCCACAATTACAATTAGTTGCTTTAAATTTAGTGCAATGTTTAATTTTTTTATTTACATCAAATATTTGCCTAAACGTTTGCCTTCTAGTTTTTCGTTCTTTTTGTTGATCATTTAGTTTTTCAATGAATTTATTCAAGTTGATATCCATTATATAATCTAATAATATATAATGTAATAATATAATAATGGACAGTATATTACTACACGGAATTTTTTTATCTAACTTGAATGTAGAAACATTAAGTAGTATAAATGGAAAATTGCAGACTGATGTTCTTTCACTTATACCAGGTACAGGTGAAACTAACATTGGTAAGGCTGTTGATAGTGTTGCTGGTGGAACAGATACTGGGATTGCAATGTTGGCAGTTCGTGCTGATGCTCCATCTGTATAGTTAATCCAACATAAACGGGCTTATCTAACTTAATACAGGTTTTATTACGGCAGAACCCAACAAGCCCATCATCCTGTTTAGTTTCACTTCTAATAATCTGATGGCTAGTATAACGGGGGCACGCTGTTATTTTTTTAGCTCTATTAACATCATCTGTAATCTCATAATCTATACGGTTCCTTACGTTTTCCATAGTTTTACCGAAGACAGCATTGTTCATTAATTTAAAAAAATCTTTACCGAAGTCATCACCATTCTTAGTTGCTAGAGTTCTTTTAGCAGTGTTGAAATCAATATACGGTTTTAACCATCGCTTTTGTTTAAATTCCATAACACGATGAACCTTATTAAGTTTAAGTCCTAATTTAATATAGTATTTAAGGTTTCTAGAGTGTAATACATAATTATTTTTGTTCATCAGGTTAGGCACAAGTTTTCCAACTTTGCTTTCTTTAATATCTAACTCTTTTTGAATTGTCATTTGCCATTCGCTTTTCTTTAGCCCCTTCATTTGTAAATTTTCTGGTGCGACTGGTAGGCAGTTGTGTAAATCGTGTAATTCTTCTGGATACTCAATATCACATTCAATAATATATCCCTTTTCTCCTTGTGTATCAACATTATTAATATTGAAGGTTGTAGGTTCAATCCATTTGAACCCTTCATATGGCAAT
>Ga0105053_10007623_pt1 | contig 14404 bp, 9 predicted proteins | sample BON01_FD_78093 | JGI IMG/M metagenome (GOLD analysis project Ga0105053, IMG submission 78093) | Freshwater microbial communities from Lake Bonney liftoff mats and glacier meltwater in Antarctica - BON-01 | ecosystem: Environmental > Aquatic > Freshwater > Ice > Glacier meltwater | place: Lake...
AAAACACGGCGATGCAAATCACCTTTTCTTCGCGATGCATCGAAATCATTTCTGATGAAAACAAGGGAATTTGAACCGCGCCTGTTAACTGGCCGGTTGTGGAAGCGGCAGACCATTTTTGAGCTTAGTAAAAGGTACGGAATTGCCGTACCTACCAGTTAGCAGAGAACCCCGCCACCGAGAGGTCCCGGGGTTCTTTTGTTTTACGCCTTGTTTGCAAGGGATTACGCGCTGTGCCGGGTGAGGCGTTTGGGGTGCGAGAGCGCGGGGGAAGGCGGCGCGAGCGCCCGCTGAGGCGCGATGCATGTTTCATCGCACCATCAGCCGCAGGGGTTTCAGGTTCTCACTGATCGCTCGGTTCGTCCGCTGATCGCGGGCCGCACTCGGATTCGATTCTTCACTTGAGGAAAAAACAGACGCCGCCTAACACCCCGACCCATTCCATGATAAAGTGAACTACATGATTATGCAACGCATTCTCGCATTATTTGTCTTCGCGATTTTCCTCGACACTCCCGTTGCCAGGGCAGCTGAAGTGCCCTCTGTTCCAGCCGCAGGGTCCGTCGAGACTGCCAAGCCCACATGGCGCCGCCTGGCGGTCACGAACTCCTGGTTCGCGAATTCTCATGCCGACGCGAGGTTCATGCCCCAGGGCATCGAGGGTATGTATGTGACGCCGGACGGCACCACCTACACCAATATCCGCTGGGAGGAAGGCGGCGGCAATGTGGCAACGGTAAAGGCGGACGGCACGGTCCAACCGCAGCCGACGGTGCCGGGTTATCATGGCTGGGGACATAGTGGAGGCCGGGCGGTGACTGCCAATTCCAAATACGTATTCTTTTCTCAGCAGTATAACAATGAGGGCGGCGGGCTGAAGAATGCCGATAACTGGCCTCCCGCCGGGAAGGCCTGGTATGGCATCAGTCGCCGGTCCCGGTCGAAAATCGGCAGTGGCCCGGCGTTTGCTGGCGGCAAGGGAGGTAAGGACAGTCCGGCCGGCTGCTTCCTGCCTGTCCACGAGGTGGAAACATCTCGCAAGGAGTCTGACGCCCACCTTCGTAGTCTGTGTGCCAGCGAGGACGAACTGTTTGTATCCTGCCCGTTGGATAACAAGATCCGGGTTTATGACGCGGAGCAAATGACGCTCAAGCGATCTTGGGAAGTCGCGGATGCGTGGCAAATCGCGCTCGATGGCGAAGGTGCGCTCTGGGTCGCCATCGGCGAGGACGCGACCCAATTGCGACGCTACGATGCCCAAGGGAAAGCGTTGCCCCAGTCCATCACGCTACCAGCAGGCAGTCGTCTGGGCAGCTTCTGCATTGACGGTGCCGGCCGCCTGTTGATCGGCGACGTGGGGCGGAACGAATGTGTGCTCATTTACAAAGACATCACCTCGCAGCCGAAGTTGGACGGAACCTTCGGCGTCAAGGGCGGTATCTACTCCGGCACGCCCGGCGCCCTCGCCCCCCTGAAGTTCCATCAGGTGCGCGGCATCGGCGTGGATGCGACCGGGGCCATCTACATTGCGAACACACAATACCGTACAAACGGTCCCGGCGTGTGGCTTGAGAAATACTCGCCCGCTGGGGAGCTTCAATGGCGGCGGCACTGCGTTGTCTTCACCGACAGCGGGGCGGTGGATCCTTCGTCCGACGGAAAGTCGATCTACGGGATGACCGAGCGGTACGACGTGGACTTGGGGAAACCTCCGGGAGAGGAAGCGACGCTGGCGGCCTATACCGCGAACTTTCACAAATACCCGCACGATCCCCGCTTCGTGCAATACGACAACTCAGGTGTTTACGTCCGGCGGCTCGACAACCAGACGTTCGTTGTCACCACGGGCATGGGCTCGGGCCAGTCGCCGTTTTGCATCTACCGTTTGAACGCCACCACGGATGGCGAGGTGATGATTCCCTGCGTGGTTTGGTCCAACTCCACGAAATACCCGCATGCGCCCAAGGGCGAATGGATGTGGCGGGATCTGAACGGCGACGGCCAATTCGACGCAGACGAATATGTGCCGACCAAAGTCCACGAGGCTTACGGCGGGAACAGCGCCTTCATGGATGCGCGCGGCGACATCTGGATGACCTGCTGGGGACCGCTGCGCAAAATCGACTATCGCGGGCTGGATCGTCATGGCGTGCCGATCTACGATGGGGCCTTCACGACGATCCCGGCCCCGCAGCCGTTCCATACCGTGCGGCGTGTCCGCTACGACCCGGAGCAGGACGTGATGTACCTCGCGGGGACCATGCCCGGCGAGAAAACCCACCACTGGAAGTCCATGGGCAACCACCTCTGCCGCTACGACGGGTGGAGCAAGGGAAACCGAAAGGCGACCTGGCACGTGGTCTGCACTTTTCAAAAGGGAACCCCGTGTGAGCCGATTTCTTTCGATGTCGCCGGTGACTACGCGTTTGTGGCGGTCGCGGAGCGCGGCAAGGTTGGCGACCAGGAAATCAAACGGGGACACATCGATGTTTACGCGAACAAGACCGGTGTTTCGACCGGCTATATTGAGCCGCCCGGCGACTGGGGCGTGGGCTGGATGGACGCGTGCGAATGCCTCAGCGTGCATCGCCGCAAGAATGGCGAATACCTGATCATCGAGGAGGACGACGGGCGCAGCAAGAACCTCATGTATCGATGGAATCCCGAGGCATCGCCTTCCCGCCGTTAGCACCTGATCTTTCCTATTATCGTGAAAAAAATCGAATCCCCCATCCAGTAAACTACGTACTATGAAACAACATTTCCTGAGTCCCATCATTGCGCTTCTACTCACCAGCATGGGGACCGGCGTGCTTGCGGCGGACGCCCCGCCGATCTCAACGGTTGCGCCGGTGAGCATCATTTTCGACACCGATATGGGCGGGGACTGCGACGACGTCGGCGCTCTGTTCATCCTCCACGGTGCGGTCGAACGTGGCGAAGCCAGACTACTGGCCACGATGGGATGCGTCTCAGCGGATGCGATCGCTCCGGCTTTGGATGGGATCAACGCCTGGTTCGGACGCCCGGAGATTCCGGTGGGGACGCTCAAGGATCCCGGCCTGCTTGTCGGGCCCCATTACACGACCGAACTCGCCAAACGGTTTCCGCATCGTTTTCAAAGCGGCAAAGATTACCCGGACGCGGTCGTGCTTTATCGCCAGATCCTTGCGAAAGAGCCCGATGGCAGCGTCGTCATCGTGGCGGTGGGGCCGCTGCGAAACATCGCCAATCTGCTCAAGTCGCGCCCGGACCGCGCCAGCGCACTGGACGGAAATGCTTTGGTCGCGAAGAAAGTGAAGCGGCTCGACGTCATGGGTGGGAACTACCCTCCCAATGCGAGCAAGAAGGACGCGGAATGGAACTTCAAGCAAGACCCCGCGTCGGCGGCGCTGGTCGCGACGGAGTGGCCGACGCCCATTCTCTTCAACGGTGAAGGTGGCTCGACGATGTCCGGTCGCCGCGTAACCTACGAGATGCCCGAGCACAATCCGCTGAGCATGGCTCATCGGCTTTATCCGGGCGTGGGTTTCGCCGGGGACCGTTTGAGCTGGGATCCTGTTTCGTGTCTGGTGGCGGTGCGCGGTGCCGCGCCTTTTTACTCGGTCGTCAGCGGTGGCCGGAACGTGGTGGATGCGACCACGGGAATCAATACGTGGCAGGCCGATGGGAATACCAATCACTCCTATCTCGTCCTGAATCGCAAGCCGCCCAAAGCCGAAGTCGAGACGGCGCTGGAAGACTTGATGGTGGCGGGCAAGGCACGTCCGACGGGCCTCACTTTCAACACCGCCTATTACGCCACGGCCGGGATGTGTCAGATCACCAGCAAGGGCGAGGCGGACGCCGCTGCGACCGCGATCAAGGCTTTTGATACCGATGACAAGACGGCTTGGAGCGACAAGTCCGCGTCGAGTTGGCTTCAGTGCCAGTATGTCGATGGGCGGAAATACCTCGTGACCTCGTATGTGGTCGTGTGCTCTGACCAACGGCGCATGCCACGCAGTTTGGATTTGTCCGGCTCCAATGACGGCGGGGTAACTTGGACCTCGCTGGACATTCAGCAAACTCCCGAGTTCAGCGAGCAGACGCGCCGCCGCGAGTTCACCATCACCAAGCCAGCCAAATGGAACATCTACCGGCTCAACGTCACTGCGACCGATGCGCAGGAAGGCATCGCCATCGCGACGCTGGAATTGAATGAGGCCGTTCACTTACGCCCCAAGGTTGCCGTCGCGACCGTTAGCCTTGACCACCCAAGCCTCAGTCTCGCGGTCAATGCGCGGGCGACGCTAAATGCCACGCTCGCGCCAATGGAAACATTCGAGCGTGACGTTGCGTGGTCGAGTAGCGATCCCACCGTGGCCGAAGTGCGGAAAGTTGGTGAACAGATCGCCATCGTCGTCGGCAAAAGGCCCGGCACCTGTACCGTCACCGCGATGATCGACAAGGTGCAGCAGACTTGCGCCGTCACAGTGGTTCCTACCACGCTGCCCGTCGAGTGGAGCTATGACGAACTTAACCGGCCGGCTATTCCCGGCGCGATTTCAGTCGCAGCAGGGGTCTTCACGCTGACGGGCAGCGGCCATGCCATGACCGCGTTTTGGGAACGCGTGCGGGATCAAGGCACCTTCGTCAGCAGGCCAGTAGCGGGTGACATCGCGCTCTCGGCCCGCCTTGCGAGTCTGGCGCCCAACGTCGGCGGCCCGAGTTACGCGTGGGATCATCGTCCGCCCACCGCGTCGGGGCTCATGATCCGCGAGTCGCTTACGGAGGCGGCTGGGCGATACGTTTTGGTCCAGGTAGAAGCATCGGGCCGTCTCACCTGCAAGTGGCGCGATAAGACCGGCGACCAGGATGACAACCAGTCCAAAGCACTCGGTACGGTGACGTTGCCGGTACACTTGAAGATCGTGCAGGCCTTTGGAGAGATCCGGGTGTTCACCTCGGCCGACGGAAAAAACTGGGGCGAGCCACGCATGACTCACCGCGCCACTTTCGACAAATTGAGCCGCATCGGCCTGTTCGCCTGTTCGGGCAACACCTTTGCGGCAACGACCGCTGTGTTCGATTCGGTCGATGCGAAGGAGTAGTGCTCTCTATTCATTTATTCTGGGCACGGCATCGCGGCAGAAGATGCTGGCCGTTCGATGGAACGATCGGCAGTCGAGAAGCTGAGGCCTAGACGGATTTTCACCGCCTGCGCGCACCGATCGCGCCGCACAACAACGAATTGCAATGTCCCGACGCCCACAAACTCACGCCGCCTGCCGGTGGTAGTGCTTGAGCAGTCCGCCCAGCCGCATCCGGCACTGGATCGCCCCTTCGTTCGACGATGCCGACCAGTAAAGCGGTCGATTCGGGCCGGTGGATAAAGTCTAAGTTCGAACCATCTCCGAGGCGCGCCTACGTTCGCGTGAAAAACCCAACTCATCCATGCTGGGTGAGGACGGGTGATTACGGCTTGAAGTACCCGTACCCGTCCTGTTGCTTGCGGACGACCTCCACCGCCCCGGAGGGAACCGTCACCACGCCTGGCAGGAGACTTTCCTTGGAAATGGACTTGCCCCGCATGGTGTTCTCGCAGGCCGCAAAGCGCACGCCCACCTTGCTCAATCGCTCGACTTCGGCGGCGTGCTGGGACTGGTCCTTGACGAGCAGCCCGATCCCGCCGCCGTGGCAGACGACTTCGATCTCGAACTTGTCCCCGACTTCCTGGAGCATGTTGGCGACGTTCTTGAGGCCGTGTTTCTGCCGCTCGCTGTCGGAGAAGTTCACATGAATGACGGCCTTAAACATTTTCGATTCTTCCTTGGGAGTTGGCTTGTTTTCTTCTCCGGATACGGCTTCGCCCCCGAACAATGCGGCGAGGCAAGCGAGCGTTACAGTGACGATCAGGGTTGTTTTCATGTGGTGTTCCTCTTCGTAGTTTATTGCATGGGCTTGGCCGCTTGATGGATGCGGCCCAGGGGCGGCGTAGCGACAGGCGAGTGGTCCGTGAACCAGCGCCGAATCAATTCATACTGCGAGCCAAGTTCCTTGGTTTTCTCGCCTTTCGTGAGTGTCTGGTAGTTGTGACCGCCTGCGGCCAACATGGAGTTCGTGACGATGACATACTCGGCATTCGCGTCCCACTTACCTTCGGTTCGCTCGATGTGCCAGACCCGCTTGCCTTTGGCCAGCATTGGGTCGTAGCGGAACCGGATGCCCGACACCTGCACCATGCCGCCGACCTTCACTTGGGGGTCGTCGGTGAACACGTTCTCGACCGCCTGCTCCAAGACCTCAAGCACCTGCGCACCGGAAAGTTTCAGCGTGACAACCTTGCCCTCGTGCGGAACCATCTGCCGGAGTTGCGCCGCCGTGATTGGCCCAGGCGGGATCGCCACGCCATAGCCGACGCCCGGCAGCAGGGCGAAGTCTGCCTTCGCCTCGCCTCGGAGGATGTCGGCGAAGAGCGAGTCGATGGGCGATTCTTCGTCCCTCTTGCGGGCCTCCTGGCCGGCTAATGTTTGCGCTCGCACCAGCCAGTCGCCCGCCTTGCCCACCACTTCATCAAGCGCCTTGCGGTGTGGTTCAAGCAGACGATCAAGCAGCTTCTGGGCGTGGGCGTCAGCCGGGACGATTGCGTGATCGAGCAGAACCAGCGTACGGCGATGGCTGGTTACCTTGCCCTTCTCGATGGTCAGATCGAGTCGGCCCAGGTCCGAGCCGTGCGCCCCCGCCTGGACGATGAGCGTGTTCCCGACCCCTTGGGCCTCGGTCATCCGGTTGTGGCTGTGACCGCCCACGATCACGTCGATCCCCTCGACGGCGGCGGCGAGATTCTTGTCGCCGCTCAGGCCCAGGTGGGAGAGGATGACGACCACTTCCGCTCCGTCCTCACGCATCTTCGGCAGGAACCGTTTGACGGTCTGCACAGGGTCTTGAAACGTCACCGTGGCGATATTCTTTCTGGCCGTCGTCCGATCCGTCTTGGGATATGCCAGACCCAGGACGCCTACGGCCACCCCGTTCACCTTCTTGATGACATAGGGCGTCGTGAACAGCTTCCCGTCGTCGCTTCCAACGAGGTTCGCAGCGAGCAAGTCAAACTTCGCCTCCTTCGACCGCTGGCGAAGCGTTTCCATGTTGAAGTCAGGCTCATGATTACCGACGGCCAAAGCGTCGTATTGCAAGTAGTTCAATGCCTGAATCAGTGCCTTTCCTTCGGTGAGATCGGCGATCATCGTGTCGCCGATCAGGTCGCCCGCATCGAGTAAGAGAACGCCATCGCCGTGTTCTTTACGGGCCTGGGTGATGGCCCCGGCCAGACGATCCAATCCGCCGATGGTCTTTCCTCGCAGTTCGCCCTCCCAGCCCTTCCAGGCGGTTAGATGCCCGTGCAGGTCGTTGCTATGCAGGATCACAATTTTGCGCTCGCTGGTATCCATATCACTGATCTCTACAGGCGAGGGGCCAGCGAAAACCGCGACGGCCATAAGTGCCAGAGGATGATAGAGCTTGAAAATCATTTCTTGTCGCCTGGGTCCTTGCCCTTGATGAGCATCCGACTTTGCTTAGCTGGTGCTTTGAGTTCTTTCTTGTGCGACCCTCTAGCCGGTGAATTTCCAGAGGACGACCAAAGCGCCCACGATAGCGCACGCGAAGCCGATGATGACGGGCGGATTGGACAAATGGAGAAGCTGCGGCCAGGTCAGCTCGCCGCGTTCGCCGATAGGATTTAGTTTGCGGGCCACCCAGCCCGAAGCTTCGGCGAAGAGGTAAGAACCGGCGATCATTCCCACCATGACGGCAATGGCGTCCAGGTTGCCTTGCCCCAGTGCTGCGGCACCGGTGCCGGGACAGTAGGCAGCGAGCGCGAATCCGACGCCGAAGATCAAGCCGCCGATGATGTTCGCTGCATAGCGCGTGGGCTTGACTTGCAGTTTCACTAGGCCCCAGTGCCGCAGAGCGTAGATGCCCACCATTCCGACGAGGATGGCTGAGAGCATCACCTTCATCACCGTGAAGTCGCGCAGCAGAAGCATGCCCACCAGCACGTGGTACTTGGCGACGCCGCCTTTCTGAAGCAGGAAGCCGAACGCCAACCCGAAGACGAGTCCGAGCACGAGTTGCAGGGTGGGGTTCTTCTCGACCATCGGCAGTGGGTCTTGTTCTTTTTCATTCATCGCGATCTCCAATTTTCCGGTCAAGGTTCAGGTATGGAACATGATCATGGCGGTAAGGACCCCGCCAATGAAGAAACAGATCAGAGCCACCCACGAACCCACCGACAACTGAAACGCGCCGCTGATTCCGTGGCCGCTGGTGCATCCGCCAGCGAGGCGGGCACCGATGGCCATCAGCGCTCCGCCGATGAGCGCGACGACCAGGCGCAGCCAGAGGGAGCTACCGAAGCGTTGGGCCCACATCGGGGGCACCCAGCGTGCCATCAACTCGTCGCCGGTCCACGCCGCGATCATGGCGCCCAGGATCACGCCGCCGACGAGCATCACTTCCCAATCGACCTTGGGCTTGTTGTCCTGAAAATACTTGAGCGACCCGGTGTGCCGGGGCGCAATCAGCTTGCCGAGCATTCCCGCGACCCGCGCATACGCGGTGGAGGCACCTAATGGTTTGTTGGAGAACAGGAAGGTCAGCCAGGAGAGCACGCCGATCAGTGCGCCGACAAGGTATGGCGACCACGCCGGGCCGCTGAGTTCAGGATCGTTAGAGCCGCCCAGATCAGCGGCGTGCGCGCCACTTGTGATTGCCAAGGCGATAAGCGCCGCCAGAGAGAAAAGGCTGCGTTTCATCAGCGTGCTCCTTTCGAGTCGCTGTCCTTCTCGACGGGAAGTCCGGCGTTCTTCCACGCCTGCCAACTTCCGGGAATGTTGTGCACATCTTTGAATCCCCTTGCCTGAAGCCAACTCGCTGCCAGACTCGCGCGATAGCCGCTGTTGCAGTACGTCGCGATGGGCTTGGTCTTCTTGGGCCACTTGCGCTTCTCACGGAGATCGGGCAAGAACCGGTGTGTCGCACCGGGGATGTGCCCGTCCTTCCATTCGTCGGGCGAACGGACATCCAACACGGTCAGGTCGTCCAACTGCTTCGCGATTTCATGGACAGACATTACCGGCAATGCCTGGAGCGGTAGCCCGGCGTTGGCCCAGGCGGCCATGCCGCCCGCGAGGTATCCGGCGAACTTGGAGAAACCGGTGCGCACAAAGAGCGCGACGACTTGTTCAAGGTGATCGTCACTATCGATGACTAGCAGGATGTTGAGGTTGGGATCAAGCATCCAGCCGGCCCAGAGCGACAATTCCGCTTTGTCGGCGCCGAGATTGATCGCCCCACGAATGTGCCCGCCGCCGAATGCGAGCATCGAGCGTGTGTCAACCAGAATGCTTTTACCTTTCTTGTTCGCGTCGTTGAATGCCTTGGGCGGCATCGCCTCAACAATCGGCAGGCGGCCCAGTACGTCCGGGCCTGCCGCGTTGATCTTCTTCATGCGCGGGTAATACGTCGGAGTGGGCGGTGCGGTGGAGAGTACATAGTCGTGGAAGTCGTCAAAATTCTTAAGCTGAAGAAACGCGTTGAATCGACGCTCGTAGCCGATCGTGCTGACAAGCCGATCGCCGATGTCCGCACCGCAGGGCGAGCCGTGCCCGTGCCCGGGATAAATGATCACATCGTCATTGAGCTTGAGATAGAAATCGAACAGCGTGTGGTAGAGCTTCTTGACGAGCGATTCAGTTTCGTCGTCGCCGAGCAAATCAGGACGCCCCGCGGAGCTGACGAAGAGGGAGTCGCCGGTAAAGACCGCGAATGGCGCATCAAGCTTGCCTTTCTCGGCGGCGACGAAGGAAATGTGCTCGGGAGTATGGCCGGGCGTATGCCGCGCGGTCACAACCGTCTCGCCGAATACAAATTGATCGCCATCGCTAAGGCGCTTGTGCTTGAATCCGTACTTCGCACCGCCTTCGCCGCTGAGACAGATGTCCGCCGATCTGCTGCGGTCTGCCAGTTCACGTGCTCCGCTGACCAAGTCGGCGTGAATGTGCGTCTCGAAGATATGGGTGATGCTTAGCCCCAGTTCGCGGGCTTTTTTCAGATAAACGTCAACATCCGGGCGCGGGTCAATCACGGCTGCAGTGCGCGTACTGTCATCACCGATCAGATAAGAAAGCTGGGAAATCCCCTCCGTCAAAACGTGTTCAAGCCGTAACGACATACGAATTTCCTTATTTCGTGATTCCGAGCAGGGCAGCACTCCTGCGCCGGGCGACGCGATTCGCGAGTTTGCTGATCATGCAAGTACTTCCATTTCAAACATAGGTGCAGACTCATGACAAGTGTGATCTTCTCCGGTTTAATGTGCCCTGAGATCGAGTTTTTTGAAAAAAGTACGGAGCAGCCGTGCCCACCAGTTAGCAGAGAACCCCGCCACCGAGAGGTCGCGGACTGGATACCTTCCCGTTGAACCTGGTAAGAGTTCGTTGCGGATATCATTGAAATTGTTGGCCCGGACCATGGCTATGATGATCCGTATCTAATCCTTGGGGATTCGCATGTCTGGCACGTCATCAGCTTCACCTTCTGATCCTCAACTCGCTGCCCAGATCGCGCGCTGGCGGCTCATCCTTGGCAAGGGTTCGCAGGAGAGCCTCACGAGGTTGGGTACCCGCATCGGATGCCCTGCGGGAATTCTCGAAGGCGAACAGATCGAGATGGACGAGGCGCTTGAAGCTGTGTACCCGTCCGATGATGAGGAGATATCCCGCGATGAATGGGACGGCTCGCCCGAGGGCCCAATGCACGGCTACGTCAAGGGGCGCACATTTCCACGCGTCGCCAAGTGGCTCGATCAGATCCGCGACTTCTTTCCCAAGGATGTTGTGGTGCTCCTGCAGCAGGATGCGATCGAACGCCACGGGATGAAACAGCTTTTGCTTGAGCCGGAGATCATGGCCAAGGTCGAGCCTTCGATTGATCTGGCGGCGACGATACTTTCGCTCAAGAACCTGGTGCCGGAGAAAGCAAAGGCGTCGGCGCGCGACCTGGTTCGCCGCGTGGTCGAGGAGGTGCGAAAGAGACTTGAGGACAAGTTCGCGCAGGCCATCCGCGGAGCGCTCAAGCGCAATCATCACAGCCCGTTCCGCAGTCTTCCCAACCTGGACTGGCCTCGCACCATTCGGCGGAATCTCAAAAACTATCAACCCGACCTGGGCACGATCATTCCCGAGCACATGTCATTTTTCGGCAGGCAGTCCCGCCAGAACTCGTGGAACATCATCATCGCCATGGACCAGTCCGGATCGATGCATTCCTCACTGATCTATGGCGGCATCATGGGGGCGATCCTGGCGAGCATCCCCGCTGTTGAAACTCATGTCGTTGCCTTCAATCATGAAGACGTCGTGGACCTGACCCAACTGTGCCACGACCCGGTCGATCTTCTTTTCGGTGTGCAACTGGGCGGCGCGGAGGATTACTGGAAGGCCACGAGCTACTGCGAACGTTTCATGCACACGCCCGCCAAGACGCTCTACATCCTGCTGGCCGATCTTCACGACACCAGCCCCAACGAGAAGCGGTTCGTGAAGAAGATGGAGCACGTGCTGGGCAGCGGCGTGAAAGCCATCACCCTGCTGGCGATTTCGGATCAGGGGCAGCCGTCGTATAACGAAAATCTGGCGAAGAAACTCTCGGCAATGGGTATGCCTTGCTTCGGCTGCGTGCCCGACCGATTGCCCGATCTGCTGGCGGCGGCGATCAAGGGGCAGGACCTGACGCAGTTCGGACAGGTGACCAAGAAGTGAATCTTTCACCGCTTTTCGCGCTGTTCCTCATAGATCATCAAAATTAAATTCATTGAGCGAGTCAACGCTTTTCTGTTCCTGTTCTGTCATTGGTTGCTCGATCAGCTCGCTGGCCTCATCCTCGTTCATGTTCCAGATTTCGCTTAGGTTTTCGCTGATGTGCCGCTTCTCCCTCGGGCTAAATGGGCCAAACGAGCGGCGGAGAAAGACGAGCGCCCGGCGAAACTGCTCCTCGTCGAGCGTCTTGACATAGTCGGCAAGTTGCTGCCACAGCGGCTGCCGGGCAAGCAGCGCATAACGATTGCGCATCGATAGGCCCTCGAACCAGCCGGCGCCCAGGTCCGCCTCGATGCCCGGCGAGAGACGGCGTGAAACTTCGCGGGCCAGTTCTTCATTAGAGATCAGCCCGCGCTCCAGCAGAATCGCGCAGGCATAACCCGAGAGCACGGGGTTGCGCGTGTCCGAGGCGGCGAGTTCCTCAAGCCTTTGGATCCACATCGGTTCATCAACGCGGTGGTGATACTCGAGCGCCACTTTGTTGAGTTCATCGATGGCGATGATCGCGGGTCTGGCGGCCTGACTGTCACAACCGGCGGCTGCGAAAAGAGCGAGCGCGCCTTGCACGAATAGTTCCTCGATCAAAGGCAGCAGTGGTTCGGGATCGAAGCGCCGCACATCGCCGTAGCGCGCGATCATGCCGAGCTGATTCGCGGCGTGCGCCACGGCATTGAACTGGCAGCTATCGGCTGCGAGCGATTGCAAGCGCTGCCGGGCCAGCTCCATCGAACCCATCAGGCCACACTGACACGCATCGCGCACAGCAGCGGCGGCCTGGGCGATATTCGTCGTCTTTTCCAGCGCGGTTTTGAACTTGTACGCCGTGGCAAGCTCGACCGTTTCGCCCAGCAGCACCGCTTCGACGAGGCATATTTCCGATTCAGGCGACCACTGGAGCGTCCAGTTTTCCGCCCAAGTCGCGCTCTTTTGCCGAGACGCGGCAGACAGCGCAAACGGCACTTCTAGTACGCGCAGCCGGTGCAGAAACGATGAGCGATTGAGATCGAGCAATGCGGTCTCTTGCGTTTTGGCCTGACGATTTTCGCGCAGGTCCAGCGCCACATCCTGCTTCACCGCCGTGCGGAACTTCTCCAGCTTCAGCCGGTCGAGTTCGCGATCGAAGTCGGCCTGGATCGAAGTCTTGCTCACGCCCTTGGGCAGCGCGCCGATCGCGGTGCCGATCTCGACGTACGACAGTGCCTCCTGGATGGTGGCGCGCTCGCCGTGGCCGATGAGTGTGATGGCGGAATCCTGAAGATCGCGCAGCGTCGGCGCAAGGCCGTCCTTGAGGGCCGAGAGCGTGCGCGCCAGGCGCACGCCTTCGATCACCTCGGCTGTTGACCTGTGCGTGCCTGCGGTGCGCATGTGCCGGGCGACCATCGCGAGGTAGCGAGCGGGCAGTTGTGCGAGATCGGATGCTTCGAGTGATTCCCAGAAAAGCTCGAAATATGCGGGCGCGTGGTTGCCTGCGCCGTAGCCGGACTGCGATGACAGACGGTAGTAGGAGTAAGGCATCAGCGTGAGTTTGCTGCTGCGGCGCTTGAGGCTTTTGAGCTCCGCATCGGACATTGGGGCATGCTCATCGCCCAGGACAGATGCGTGAAAAGCGCCGACCACTGCGACGATCTTCGATGGGCTAATGCCTGAGTCGATCACTTCGCGGATGCGCCGCCGCATGTACGCCTCGCGCACCAGATTCTCCGCGCGCCAGCGCGGCTCAGGTTCCTCGAGCACACGAAGCTGCTCGCCGAAATGGTGCGCTGCCAGCCGGTAACTGTCATCACTGAGATTGTGCTCGAAGCAGCGCTCCCAGTACGCTTCATAATCCGACTCGCCCGCCATCTGCGCTACCTGTGTGTATAGCGATACGGCGCGCTCTGGCCCTTGCACGACCTGGGGTTTTTCTATCGGCTCTGGCGGAGGAACATCCGCGCCAGCCTTGGCTTTTTCTTCTTCTGATTTCAACTTGATCTCATCCTTCGATGCTGGCTCGTGCGAGACGTTGTCCTCCGCCTCCTGTAGCGCCAGAAAAATATCAGATGGCAGATCGATGAACTGAGCACGGGCATCATGGTCAACTGCCCACTTGAGTGCCTGGTACTCCGGGCTGTACTGCGCGATGGGATACACCAGCGTGCGCACCGGCAGCGAATCGGTGTACGCCAGAATCGCAATCGGAGGCTTCGTGTCCTTGCGCACGATGTCGGGGATCAATGCGTCCGCGTCGCCTGGCCTGACGAATCCATTGGTAGTCCTCCATCACGGGGATTTCCGCGACTGATAGGAAATTTGATTCCAAGCGGCCTGGCGTCAGGGGCTTCGGGGGTGAGGGGTTTACGTTTCTGGAACTGGATCGGCAGTTGCCATTGGTACCGTATTCTGGCACGACGAAAGGCGCTTGATCGTCAACACAATCCCACGCCTGAGTCCATAGTGCTGAACGGCTTCGATTGAATACTCCGAACAACTGGGCTGGTATCGACATCGGACATGCCCTTTCAGGGCCGGGCGTCCAATGGTTTGGTAAATGCGAACGCAGGAAA
>Ga0105053_10007627_pt1 | contig 14396 bp, 16 predicted proteins | sample BON01_FD_78093 | JGI IMG/M metagenome (GOLD analysis project Ga0105053, IMG submission 78093) | Freshwater microbial communities from Lake Bonney liftoff mats and glacier meltwater in Antarctica - BON-01 | ecosystem: Environmental > Aquatic > Freshwater > Ice > Glacier meltwater | place: Lake...
GCTTCTTTTCTCACATCACTAGGACACTTTCCAACCCAAGGATTGTCGGGTATCATCGATGTTATATTATCACATAGGTCACGTAAGACTAGTGCACTCTTCTGTTTTAGTTTCTCAGGATGGTTTCTTCCAAACGCAACACATTGATTGTAGCACCATCGCACAATACCAATCCGTGCTTTATGTCCCTCACCAACGTAGCCTGCAATTGTTCCAACTCAGCTATATCGTGCAAAGACCATTGTGGTGGCACTTTGGAATTCCTCTGTGCAACTCATTTGCTTTTTTGAATCTTCAGGATTGCATTCCACTAAAGTGTATTTGTTGGTCAACATTCAAAAACGTTGATGGGGGGCTAAACGCCAATTAGACACTGTAGGTTTGATTTTTGAAATGGAGATTGCTGGTGTTTATCATGGAACCCCAGAAGTTTCTATTCAGCAACTTCCTTGCAAAGTAGGCTTGGACGGAGCAGCGGCCGTGGATACTTTCTTTAGAGTGGAAGACGTTGGTACACACAAGCGAACTACTTTTCGAGGCCGTCTGCTGTTAGGGAGCATCACATCTCTTCCTGAAGGAACCCACGGCAGAATAGTAGTGCCTTCGAAAGATGTACAAGGAAATGAAACGTGGGAGTGTGAGGCGTCCTTCAAGGATATTGTTTATTGGAATCACGATATCATGCCTTCCGAGATGGACGAATCTAAAATGTGGTTGGGTTGGATCGATATAAGTAGAGCGATTCACTCTCGGGATTAACTTATATATATTGTATTAACATATATATATTGTATCAACATATATATATATATTGTTATTCTATTTATTTACGACGACCTCCTTGGTCAGTCTCTATCATGGCAATGTACCAATCAACCGCTCTCGCTTGCAGTATTTTACAAGCTACAAGTCCAAATGATAGAAACGACGTCTCGGGGGAGAAATTCTTTTTAAGCACCACGCTGATGACACAGGCAGTCAGTGCATTCAAAATACTCAATGCATTCCACATTGCATACTGGCGTCCCATGCCCGACAGCGGAAACACTACGAATGTGAAGCCCAGAATTGGACCAGCGATTAAAGCCAAGGGGTATATGGACGTAAACAGGATAACTAGAGTATGTATACATCCATGCCCTGTTTCTATATTGACACAGTAGAACGAAGTAGCAAGAAAGAAGGTACATAGAATGTCGGCCACGATTAAAGTTGACAAGGCCACTCGATACTGAATCTTACTATCGCGGGATCGTGGTCTTTGGTTCGATAGTACGCCCAAATGAGCGCATATCCAATAGGGAATATAACGCAGTTCCATTGAAACCTCCTGATCGCTTTCCTCGTCTACGATGGCAGTATCTTCCTCGTCCGAGTCCAAGGGCCCAAGCACTCTGGCGAATTGCCCAGGGAACAATCGACCCATGTCGTCGTCACTATAATACAACGCATCAGGGATCTTCTCACTTAATGAAGCCTGCCGAACTCTGGACGACTCCAGCGATGCAGACGAAGGAAATATTTTTGATTTCGCACCATCTGAATGCAAAGGATTCAATTCACGATGCTGTTCCTCTAACTGAAAGGCTTCAAGAGCTGCAGCACTTGCTTTCAATTGATCTTTACTAACCAATTGGTCTAGAAACAGACCGGGTGAAGGCTGTCGCATTCCTGCCATATCGCTTGAAACGGAAATATTTTCAGCAAGTAAAGGAGACACCGAGTCAAAACTTAATCGGCTCTTACGCTCTCGATGTAAAACAATGCCAGGTCGGAGTGTTTTGCATTCAGGTGTTGAGAATCTTCCCAATCGGACACCAAGTCCACCAAGTTGGGGAATGGATCTCTCAATCACATGCAATGACGGTTGACAAGACATCATCCATTGTGAAGGATGAACAATTCTCAGAGCTGCGTTTAACTTGCCGAGCATCTGCAGCCAAGCTTGATCAATAAATGTTTCGAGCTCTACCAAATGCGGAACGGATCGGACCAGTATATCACTAACATCCACTTGGTAAGGCGACCAATAGGATCCATCTCCAGTAAGAAACAGTATCAAGGGAAGATGTGATTCCCTATCGACTGGTTTGGGTCCAATAATATCGATATAGGCAACGGTACATTCAGGATCCGTTCGAAATTTAAAGGTATTCATCAAAGCTCTTGAACGCGCACTGATCACACAATCATGATCGTAGGCATGGAAATACTCTCTCAGAACGTATGCACGTATTCGTTGTTGTCGACGTAAATACAACGAGCCAAGAGGATAACATAATAAATGAAGTAAGAAAGAAACCACTTTGGTTTGACCAAGATGGGGTGCTAAAGCGTTCACCTTTAAGGCCATGGCTCGATACTTTTCTGCATCTAGTAAATGTGCCGCTGCTTCGGGGGGGTTCTCATCGACCACCCATGGGTCATAAATCAAGTTATATCCTGATAGATACACTCGATAAAGATGCATGGGAACATCACCATCTTGTAAACCTTCTTGAAATAATTTACGTTGCTTGCCTAACTTGCCTACCGAAAACGGATTGAACTCCGTGCTGCTTCCGCTATAGGCTTCGTTTCGTAACAACGTAGAAGATAAACGGTTGTCCACAATTCCCACTTCACGTCGGTGCTCCATCAATGCGCGCATGGTATTCACTCGTTTGCGTTGGATTCTAGCCTCATTGGCGTAATACCCTGGACACCATTCCACCTTTGTACATACACATGTAAACAGGATGGCTATAAGAGTGATCACGCCCCCCATCACGGCAACAAACATAGCCACTCCTCCCATTCCATCAATCAGATTCTCCAAAGCAGTGTTACACTTGGGTTGTACGTATCCAGGGTTACAAGACACAGGACAATCCTGTTGAGTAGCCCCTTGAGCATACCATGAGCAGCTTCCTCGCTCAATGCATGTACGTCTTAAACATGGAATGCAGTTGGAGGGTCCACTTGTGTTCTTGTAGAATCCGAGGCCGCACATGGTGCACCACGGACCACCATATCCCATTGCACACACACGAGTGCTCAACGTACCAGATCTACCCGCTCGACCACCATGCAATAGTTGCATGCTTGAGCTAAACCTCCCTTGACGACCACCCACCATATTCAGTCCTGATGTAAAGTTACCCCAATGCGTGCAACCGAAATCAGCCTCGGATATATAGAATCCACTTAAATCGAATAGTGATGCTTCGTCATCAAAGGATAAAAGTATTCGACCTCCTCCACCCCCACCAGCACCTGTACACATACTTAATAAAGTTTCTATTACTGCTCCGACTTACCTCCGATACCGCCAGATCCCCCTGAAGCAGAAACATTGCCCAAGGAATTCCCACATACAGTTCGTGCGAGAATCTGTACAGAGCCACCATCACCACCACCACCACTGGCATCCATCGAAGGATCAAGACCATTCCCAGTAGCTCCATTGGCTTTCACTTCCCCATTCAACTGCAGCAAGGAATACGCTCGCACGACACTAACGCCACCTCCAGAACCGCCACTCAATCCGGTGAGAGACGATCCACCGCCTGATCCACTCAGTATGGGGAAACCAGGATTGTCATAAGTAGGTCCAACTGAATCACATCCTATACCAGATCCTCCAAGACCTCCATGCGAGGCCCCGCTACCTGAGCTAGCGCTGCAACCTTTACCGGTGCCCGAGTCCGCGAGACATCCTTGACCTGTGGAAGTCACAGTCCCATCGATTCGTACCATATCCCCACACATGAGAATACTAGACCCGCTAACTAAACCGGATGATGATATGTATATGGAATCCTTGAGAGAGATGTTGCGATAAAGCGGTTGCGGAGGATTCATCACCGCTACGAGGACCGAAAAATCTGCGTTGTAGAGTTTCTCGTCTTGATCGGAGGACACCATGGCGGCGATATCTTCACAAGAAAAGGTTTTGTTGAAAGTAGAACATTGCGGGATGCCTGCAGTACTCGCAGTGTTGGAAATTTGAATGTATTGTGTCCCAATAAAGACCAGTTTCTCTGCTTTGATGGTCCCGTCGACAAATAATACCGGTGATACGATGTGAACGATAGAAAGCAAACCGGCTTCTCCCACAGAGAGTGCCGAATCCTGCCGCGTGATGGATCCAGCAATATTCACACTTTTAAAAGCTTTTAATTTGAAAATACCTTGGAACGAGATGCTACTGGAAGCGTCCACGGACGCATCGGAATCAATATGGATCTCTGGGTTATTGGCACAGTTAATGGAACTCCCTGATTTTAGCTGAAGAACCATTCCACTCATGTATTTACATCCAATAATTCGACCAGCACCAAGAAAGATTCCTGCATCGTTTCTGGGATCCGGAGCGATGACGAGGTGGGTGGCATTGACAAGTGCATATTTGTTCACCTGTACTGCGATGACTCTCACTTTGGATGCATTGGTTACATTAAGATTAAGAGGCGTGTTTGCAATTGCAAGTTCCCGTACTTCACATGCTCCCACAGCGGGACAGTTGCTTATCTGTATGGATGCAGATAAAAGATCGCCGAGCACACGAAGCACAGTTCCAGCAGCACCTGATCCACATCGTGAAACGGACCTGCCTCCATGCACTCTAATATCAAAGGATCCAGCAACCACAATCCTATCGACTGCAATAAAAGCGATACGCCCGCCGCCACCGGCTCCTCTCTCTTTTGAAAAGGAGGACCCTCCTGCAACCGAGATTGCTGGTGTTTCCTCCGCAGATACACCAACACCTTCACATACAATTTGATCTCCTTCAATAACCACTGTACCACCAGCACCTGCAGCGCAGTCACGTTGTTGTGTGAAGCACAATGCGTTTGATCCATCAGACACGACTAACCCTCCTATGCTCATTTTGGCCTGCGACGAAAGGAATATTCGGCCACCACCTCGATGAGGACCGACGCCTCTGCCATACCCCGCTTGTTCATCGGGAATGTCTTCGTATGCCCAGCCGTCCCACGGAGAATCTGCAAAACCCACAACCTTGCCGGACAAATCAGGTGGAGACGCACATTGCGGATAGCCCCCTTGTCCTCCGTTGGACCCACCATAGGACAGCAACGATTCACGATGCAAAAGTCTGGAATGCAAACCAAGACCACTTGCATTCACTACGCTTCCGGTATCAAGCGTCATGTACCCTCCTGATACCATCTTAATACTCGACATCCGAATAAGTGAACCAGGGAACATGGTAATATTTCCAGTCACATTTAAAGTAAGCTCACATCGATTATTGCCCGTAAATCCAGTATTGCAATTTATGGAAGCTGGATGGAATTCCAAATTCGAATCCACAGTGCACGTGCAGGAGCACGATTCAATTCCGGGGGTGCATTGTATTTCGAAATCAACGTCTGAAATTCGGCACACATCGCTCGTACTGGCTTCGGAGCACAAAGACCCAAGGTCAGTGATGGTGCTTACGCAGTTGCATATAGGAACTGCGTCAACATGAAGCATCAGCAGTACAACCACTACGAGGAAACATCGTGGCATCTCCAAATTTATTTTAAATAAAAAATAAAAAATATAGATTTCTACTAGTCGAAATGCTACGACTCATCTATTGTATGGACCACCATTGAGTTTTCTTTCAATATGTGCAACTAGAATGTTGTTACGGAGTAGTGGTTTCAAAAGATACTTCACTACCGATTCCCAAGTCAATAAAAGTGTATGGTCTTTCCTAGGACCGTCTTCAGGACGTGCTCCAGTGAGGACAGTCATGCTTTTGGGCGGAATACATGGAAACGAAAAAATGGGAATCAAAATAATAGAAAACCTAGTGGATGATTTGCAGTCTGGAAAAGCAAAAATAACCAAAGTAAATTCAGAGGTTATTCTGGCACTAGGAAATTTGCGAGCTATCAAAGCAGAAACTCGTTGCTTTGAATCAAGTCTTGATTTGAACAGGTGTTTTGTTCCGAAATATTTAGATTCTCCTACTCGGCGAGAAGCTGAAGCAAAACGTGCAGCCATTTTAGCCCCATATATCCAAAGATCAGACCTTTTGCTTGATATTCATGCAACCAACAAGGAATCAGAACCGTTTATTCGGATTGCAGGACGAGCTACCAACGATCACCTTCAAACAGCTAGTTGGTTTGGAGGACTGAAAGCATCGCCTAGTGGCAAGCTCAAGTTGCTTTTGGACCCTTTCTACCATATCGGTAGCAAACCTTGCACCACAGATGAGTATGCGGGTATCATGGGAGGCGTTGGTTTGTGTTTAGAAACAGGTATAGCAGATGATCTATCCTCCATGGAGGAGATTTTCCTCCGTGTGAAAAAACTTCTTGAGTATGAAGTAGGATTAGAATATGAGGATGACACTGCTATTTCAGATCCTTCCAAAACATATGGAATAAACAGAATGGAGATGGGATCAGGGAATATCGTCACCGTGCCTCCATTTTTCGATCACCTTTTTGAACCATATGTTCTCCGAGCAGGACACGAACTTCTCGCAGATGGATTTGAATGGGAGCCTGATGCTGGTAATCGCAATTGGCAGCCGGTTTCTTCGAAAACCGTCGTCGGGCGTGACTCAAAAATGAACATCTACACTGTCTTTGACGATTCCGTCATTCTATTTCCAAAAACACAAGAGTTGATGCAAGTAGGAAAGCCTGTCTATTGGCTGGCTACCAAAGTACGGGCTCATTATCTCGCAGGTAAAAAAGAAGCCCTGCCAAGGATGCCGGAAAAATCGAGTATGGAAGAGTTGGAGGGTTCGAAATTCGAATTCAAATTCGCCGAGTTTATCAAGAGGGTAATCAAGCACAATTCGGATATCTTTTTGGCGAATTTGTATTCGGACCCGGGTTTATACCGTAAATCCTCCAAGAATCGGTGGACCGTGGTAGACCATGAGAGTCAGATGCATTTAAGTCAGAACTTCGGAGAGATCCCAATGAAATCATCGATGGTGAGACTGCCTGGAATGGGCAGTGGACCCAATGCACCTGATGGATATAATATATCCATTGTATTGAACAATTTCAACAAAGCTGAAGAAAAGCGTCTAGTGCAAGGTAGCCCAAAAGCCACAGCTGCTATGTATCCTAAGAGTGTGATGCAGAATTTCCTGTACATTCCAAAACATGGTAACAATCCTATATGCATCTATCCATCCACGTTGGCAGTTTCTGGGGAGCATTTCACTCGCGGTGTCGCCCCGTTTTGGTCGCCCAGACTAGCCTTGGTCTACCCCGTGTATCATGCTAGCAAAGGTACGGTGCTATATGTGGGAATCAAAGTGGAAGATGATGTTAATCGAGATGATATGATAGCAAGGTTCAAAGCGCACGAGTATGAGCCTTTAACCTTGTTGAGAAAACAAGTTGTGTATATCCAAGTGCGTGTGTATGGGGATGCCTATGTCTTTTTCGATCAAAGTGCCACAGATCCTTTGTACGATTGTGTGAAAGTTATGGGGAATGATAAATTAGCGGTGGGAAGAACCTACGAGAGTCTTAGAAACGCACTGCATTTGTTAGGGAGTGAGTTTGGAGGCATTCCATTTGAATTTCATCCGGTTTTCGATGCAAGAGGTGGACTTATTTCTGAATTTGCTACGAAAAAGAAACTTTAATAAATTATTGTGGTCGAAGTTAAAGTTTAGTCGGATAGAATTGCAGGCTGAGAGGTACAGTGATGGAATAAAGCCAAGACGAGGTATTGTCAAATTCAACCGCTAGAAATCCACAAGATATATCTTCAATGTATTTCGGAAATTCAAAATTATAATAACCATTTGAATAAATAGCCTCCACTTTGATTTCTTCCACCGCACCTTGCTTCAAGTACAACCAAGAGAACTGCGGAGGTAACTCAAGAGTTTCAGTAGTGCTGATTTGAACACACTGGCGATCTCCAGTGCGAGTAAGATACAGAAAAAATTCACGTTTTTCTCGAGCGCTCACCATGCACTCGAGGTGGTCCATCAAAGGAAGATGATCATCATCGGACCCCCGATCGACGAAATCCCCGTTTTTAAGCCTAATCATTTTGTCAAGACGATGTAAAACCACACAGTCATTTACTTGTTTCAGGATTTGGCGATGGTAACAAGCTCCAAGGAAATTCACTTTAGCCAACGTGTTTTTCCGTAGTAAAAGTGAAATCGCCGGCCAAAAAGTGTGGAACGACGTTGGTGTATTTACAAAGACTGCTTTTGAAAGAGACTCAGGATAATTTTTAGTCCCTGCCTTAATTATTGAATGAATCAAACTCATGCTTTTAACGTGTTTCAATTGATGGAGTCCGAAATTGGACATGTCCAGTATTTGCACACTACGGACAATCCGGCCGTGAAGTCTGCTCAAGGTGTCGAGATGCTCCGCCCTGGTTTCGATAAATGAAATAGTGTGCTCGACAAGCTGATCCAGACTCAACGAATCCAGCAGCTTGTCCACATTGACTTTCCCAATGACTTCCAAGTGTATGGGCTCTCCACATGGTGAAGCGCCAGCAGGAAACCACGGGCCATAATCCCCGCAATCTCTCATTATTTGAAAATGAGGCAAATTATATTGACTGCAACAATGGATGTCCAAAATAGTTTCCCTCAGAGCATCCACTCCAAGTTCCTGCCGCCAACTCAGCATGCTTACATATGCCTCGTAGGCCTCTTCCATTATATCATCGTGTGCATTAAGAAAACGTTGAATACGTTCCTTAGATTTGACACTAGGATGTGATATATCCCATAGACCTTTGTGATTTGCTTGTACTAGCGCAGAAAGCTGATCTTCCATTCGACATAAATTTTTAACTGTATGTTTCATATGTTTCATCGACTAAAGGTATCACAATTGAAGGACGAGCTTCGGGCTAGGGGGCTCCGTGTCAATGGAAATAAGGGCGAATTACTCGAGAGATTGGAGTCCTATCAAGATGGTGGAAACAAACGTCCATTAGTTGACGTAGAACATGAAAGGAAGCGCCAACGCATCGAAAGTGAAGCCGAAGTTTCGTTATCATGCATGTTTGATAGATACTGCAAGGAGGAAGAATGCATTGGTATGGAAGGCGTGCTTTCTCTGTGTGAAGATATAAGAGTCTCCCCTGAAGATCCTGTAATGATTGTAATCTCGTGGTTTTGCGAGGCCAATCAATTGGGGGAGTTTTCAAGAACAGAGTTTAAATTAGGTATGGGTAAAATAGGATGTTGTTCTGTGGAAGAACTCGGAATGAAAGTTGACCAGCTAAGGAAGTATATCACTGTCCCTGGAGCCGACTGGGAGGACATTTACAAATTTGCTTATGGTTGGGCGTGCGAACCTTCTCAAAAGTCAATTAGTAAAGAAGCTGCCTTGGGTTTATGGCCCATTTTTCTGGAACCTCTAGGATTTAGCGTTCTAGATGTATTCCTCAGATTTGTCGGTAAAACGGGTGCTTGAGGAATCACCAAAGATACATGGGTTCAAACCTTGGCGTTTGTTAAATATTTTAAAAGAAATGGAAATACTCTCGCTGATGATATGGAAAATGCATGGCCGGTGCTCATTGACGACTTTATCGAGTTTTATAATAAGCAAGGAATTTAGAAAGTTTATTTATTGAAAGCCGTTGACAAATTCGAGACCTTCGAATTTAAGATCATCCGGAATGGGCAGAAAGCCATCTGAGTCAACATTCTGATCTGCTTGTTGGTCAAGCAGCATATTTCCTTCTGTATCAAAAACGGTTATCCAGGATGAAATATCCTCACCCACTTCTCGCACCTTAATAGCCAGAAAATGATCCTCCGTTCCTGGAACTTTCCTCAACGAAGTGAAACCGCGGTCAGGCTGAAGTGGACCAACAGTGCGTGTTTCAATATGTCGAAAATCCTCAGAGGCTATCAGTAGGACATTAGAACCCATTTGCTCATCCAATACAGGATTGTATTTTATCGTTTTGGAAAGTTTTCGAGGGAGTACGAACCATTGCCGAGATCTGGCATCGAAATGAATTGCTTCATGCCATAAATAAGAAGAAACATTTGCTGCGTATTTCAACGCTGCATAGATACTTCCCCAGTTGTGGTTTCGAACACGCCCTCGGGAGTCGATGGTTTTTACCCATTCAGAATCACGATGCTGAAGGTTCCCGTGGTTGTCGGTCCACTCCTTTCCAATGGACCCTACATAAAGAACATTGTCTTTAACGGTTGCCCATTCAATTTTACATGGTTTGACCTTTTCACCATTGCCATCAGCGATAGCCCAACGCTGAAATACCTTTGGTTGGTTGCCAGGTTTCGGATTCACAGTATCAATCTTAAATACAAGACCTGTGTAATCACACATAGCCAATAGTCTATCTTCAAATCTCACCAGCTCACTAAGTTCCATAGATCGATTCTAGAATTCGAATCGATCAAAATACTTAATATTCAATACAGGTCGCACTCACCTTGTTGGCTGTTGAGGATTCCAAGCTAAGAGTTTTTCCCCAATTAATTCTGTACTTTTTATTACCAGCTTCATCACTGTCTGAAACAAGATCTCCGATTTGCATAATAGATCTCCATAGAAACTTCTTAGGGTCCCGACTCTGGATGACAACAATGAATAATTCGAATATCAAATAAATAGAATGCACAAACCTTCAAATCCAGATCACTGACCATTGCGAATGGGAAGCTTTGGCTATCAAACAGCAAGATTCCATCGTCCACACATTCATTTGTTTGACACGAAACTATGTGCACCAGCCAAGCCAGCGGAAGCAACAAGAACATATTCTGAGGTGGGACCGTACCGCAGAATTTGAATTTTAACATGTACATCAAGTCAGCATATGGATTATTAGGATTAGTCTGTAAAAAATGATGAGGTTGTTATCACGCAGGGTGCTTGTCTTCATGTAGCGAGTCTGTAAAATAATGATATTGTTACCACGCAGGGAGTTTGTCTTCATGCAGTGATCTAAATTGACAATTGTTGAATTTTATGTAATCGATCAAAAGGCCTTATTTCTTATACGCTACTAATTAATTACCACGGCTGCTGACACCAGATTGGCCCTCTACTGGATAATCCTTTGTCTACTCTATAGGGTCCTACATATTTACATGTTCTTGATTTTATATAAAATATTCCATGGTTAATGTTCATGTAAAAAGGGAATTCAATAAATTGCACGCGAATTTATTGAAGAATTTTCCCAGAGCGCGAATTGGAAAAGGAAATTTTGTGAATTAATAAAGTATCTACTTGGCGGCATTACTTTTCTTGGATTTTTTGGGTTCCGCATTCGAAATACCATTCGTTTCAGATTCTCGGTTTTTCTTTTTTGATTTCTCCGTCTTTTTGCTATCCTTGGATTCTACATTATTTTTTGGCTGTTTATTTTTCTTTGATGACGATTCCTTCTTCGTTTTCCTATCAGGAGAAACAGTCTCATCTAATTTACTTGAAGTTTTCTTCGATTTCTTTTTCTTATCACCTGAAATTTCATCTAATTCACTTGATGATTGCTTCTTCTTCTTTTTATCAGGAGAAGCCTCATCTAATTTACTTGAAGTTTTTTTTGATTTCTTCTTATCACCAGAAGAAGTGTCAACTGATTCAGATTTCTTTGACTTCTTCTTTTTGTCAACAGAACTCTCATCTGATTCAGATTTCTTGGACTTCTTCTTCTTCTTCTTTTTGTCAACAGAACTGTCATCTGATTCAGATTTCTTTGAATTCTTGGATACTTTTTTAGCTTTCTTCAGTTCTTTCTTCAGTTCTTTCTTGGCCTTTTTTGACACTTTCTTAGATTCACTTTTCTCCTTAGCTTCCCGTTTACGTTTTTTCGGAATAACATCTTCATTATCACTTTCAAAATTGAAATGATTGGTTTTCGGCTCCTCAATCGCGGTGCCTGCTGGAACAAACCAAATCAAAGGCATATTCGCGGGTCGTGGTGCTTCCTTGACATCGATACCATTCTGCTTGAGAACAGAGTTCAATAAGTTAAATCCACTTACTCCGAGCCCCCCACGCTTGCCTCGACTTGCCTCCTTGCTTTGCAAATCTTCATGAAGTGCCGCAAGTTTTGCATCCTCCATGAGTGGTTTTGAATTCGAACGAGTATCAAATTTTTTAATACATGTATCATCAACTTGGAGGAAAGCCCCCCAACATGACGATGCGTTGCTGTGTCGCATGAGTAATTTGATGTTGGTTATAATTTGAATGTTGATCAAGTCGAAGAGTGGCTGTGTTCTCACGGATTGGGTGATGATTTCAAGTTTTCATTTCGCGTGCACGAAATTGATGGATCGTGCAACGATAACCGAGTCGCATTTGATCGAAGTGCATTTGATTGGTGTCCGGATGAAATTACTTCTCTTTTTAAATAAAGTCAAGATCAGCAATCGTAGTAAACAGCGAAACCTTATCCTATGTGATAGCACGCAGCAACGCTTTTCAACTCGTTTTAACGTGTTTTTAGACAAAGTTAAACTAGCTTTTGGTTGTTTAGCCCCTGCCGACCGATACAAGTTTACAGCTTCAAATCTATCTATAAATAGAGAGCAATATGTAAGTAGCACAAATCGAACTATGAATGGCTTTTTATCTTTTATGTAGAGGGGTCCTTTTGGCTGCTGTGGACACGAAATTGTCGTTGAAAATCTCCCGTTAAAGCAAGTAGTGGATGTAGATAGTGATGTGATATTAAGCAGCTCGTGCTGTGCATGTTTGGATGGAACGACCGCTAGTATTCACCTGATGGTACAAGAAGGACTCGAAGAAAACAGATTTCCCTAAAGCGACAACAAGTTCCAAAAGTTATGACTCTCATTCGAAATGCAGTCGATGAAGCAAAGGAAAATTATCTCTCTATTGAAACGGGTGGTGTGCGTTTCAGCTCCATCAAGTTTGCTCAAGTCGTATTAAAATACGACTCAGTATCTCTTTTGGTACTTGACATGGACATGCTCAATTTAAATTATTTTGATAAGATTATTTAAGACTTAAAATTATAACATAGCCAAAATACGTTGCTTGGTGTAGCGCTCAAAAAGTTCTATGTTCCATCCCAACTCCCCATGTGTGATCAGCATAGAAGTTGTTTTTTGCACTTTTTTATCGGGACAATCAAAATGCCACTCTCTCGTCTACGGCGAGTCTTGGTGGCCAGTAAGAGAACTAGATGGGAATTTGCTAGCGCACGATTCGGTGTTGGAGGCGACCAACTTGCAGCTGTCCTGAAATCAAAAGGATTCCCATACAATAGGATCATTAGCGCTCATGAAAACCATCACGATGCGCTAGATAAGATTGTACGTGCCCTTCGTAGAAGAGGGGTGGTGACAGGTATTGTTAGGTAGGTAACATTAGAGCATCTTCATTCGGTGATTTTGACGGTATTAGAGCTCCAGCGATGGTAGGAAGTGATCTTGATGGGATCGATGCGGTGATAACTGCCGGTGGTGATGGTACTGTGTTAGAGGCTGCGTCTGTGATCCGGACGAATGAGATTCCTGTTATTACTGTGAATACTGATCCCACATTATCCATAGGATTTCTGTGCAGTTTTGTTATGCCCAAAACCCGCGAGGAACCTAGTTTTGAAAGGTACGTTACTCTTTGATTTCCATAAACCGGATTACTTAGTTAGTTACGTAGAGGTGTATTGGATAAACTGGAGAATAATGAATACGAAGAGTTTTTTAGAACACGAATTCAAGTGGATTTTGAAAACGATCAAACGCCTCCCCACCTTTCTTTGAATGAAGTATTTTTCGCTGAGAAAGATGCAAGTAGACCAACTGTACATGAAACTGTAGTCGACGGTCTCCCTCCATTTGTGCAGCGAAGCAGTGGTGTTATTGTGTGTACTGGTACCGGCAGCACGGCGTGGATGAGTAGCGCCAGCATGATATGTAAAAGCGACTTGTCAATGATCATGGATCGTGCTAAAATACAAATGGACGAAAAGGGCCTGAATGAACTATGTAAGAATGTGAACGATGCTTGTGTGTTTGATCCTGCGCTACCGCAGCTCCAGTATTATGTTAGAGAGCCGGTGTTGAATGGGTGGTTTGGCATTCATGACACGCCGTTGACTTCAGTTCCTCGCAGGGGTTTTACTCCGGAGTTGCATTTGAAATCTTATGCCTGGGATGGACAATTAACATTTGATGGAGTTCGTCAAGCTGATGTTCCTTATGGAGAGTATCTAAAAATTAGCGCAGCGCCACTGCGATCGTCGTTTTTCACTGTCAAATTCAAAAAGGAGCTCTAAAATCACATTTAAACACAACAAAAATCGATTATTTTAAAGCACTACAAGTAGTGGATAAAAGCCATCAAATGCTAATTTCTTAATAAACAAGAGTATCTTGTTGAAAGAAAAGAGCCTGATGGCAATCCGTGAGGTAATCAGAA
>Ga0105053_10007634_pt1 | contig 14381 bp, 15 predicted proteins | sample BON01_FD_78093 | JGI IMG/M metagenome (GOLD analysis project Ga0105053, IMG submission 78093) | Freshwater microbial communities from Lake Bonney liftoff mats and glacier meltwater in Antarctica - BON-01 | ecosystem: Environmental > Aquatic > Freshwater > Ice > Glacier meltwater | place: Lake...
CGCGAATGCGCGCCAACAGCTCCTGGGTAGAGAAGGGCTTGGTGATGTAGTCATCGGCCCCCGCATCCAGCCCCTGCACCTTGTCGGTCTCGTCGCTGCGCGCGGTCAGCATCAAAATGGGCACCGCCTTGGTTCGCTCGTGTTTGCGCCACTTGCGCGCCAGCGAGGCGCCACTCTCGCCGGGCAGCATCCAGTCGAGCAAAATCGCGTCGGGCAGCACCGCGTCGACCTCGCGTTGCGCCGCAGCGCCGTCGAAAACGATGGTGGGCGCGAAGCCATTGTGGCGCAGGTTGACCGCAATCAGCTCAGCAATGTCCGGCTCGTCTTCCACCACCAGAATGCGAGGCAGCTTTCTCATCCTGCCGCCGACTCCACTTTCTCCATCGAGCTGTGGCGCACGTCCTCGCCGTTGACGATGAAGATAATCTGCTCGGCGATATTTTTGGCATGGTCGCCCACGCGTTCGATCGATTTGGCGAGAAACATCAGGTCCAGGCTGGCGGAGATGGTGCGCGGGTCTTCCATCATGTAAGTGATGAGCTTGCGCATGAAGCCGTTGTACTCGTTGTCGATCTGGTCGTCTGATCTGATGATCGCCACCGCCATCGTGGTGTCAAGCCGGGCAAACGCATCCAAGGTCTTGCGCAGCATGCCAGCCGCGAGGTCGGCTGCCACACGCAGTTCAGAGCTGGGCAGGTTGCGCGGCGAGCCGCTGTCAACAATGGACTTCACCATGCGGGCGATACGAGCGACCTCGTCGCCCGCACGCTCCAGGTTTTGCGTGGCGCGTGAAATTGCCATCAGAAAACGCAAATCGCGTGCGGTGGGCTGGCGCCGGCCGATGATGGAAATGACGGCCTGATCAATCTGGATTTCGAACTGGTTGATGCGGACTTCGTTCTCCATCACCTGTTCGGCCGACTCTCGGCTCATGTGCACCAGGGCATAGACCGCCTGGTGCAGCTGTGACTCCACCAGCCCGCCCATTTCCAGCACAAGGGTGGAGATGGTGTTGAGCTCAGCGTCGAACTGGCTGGAAATGTGTTTGTCGGGCATGTCAACCAAACCTTCCTGTGATGTAGTCTTCTGTGGCGGTCTTGCTGGGCTTGAAGAAGATCTGTTCGGTGGAGCCGAACTCGATCATCTCCCCCAGGTACATGTAGGCGGTGTAGTCGCTGCAACGCGCTGCCTGTTGCATGTTGTGGGTGACGATGGCAATCGTGTAATCCTGCTTGAGCTCGTGCACCAGTTCCTCGACCTTGCCGGTAGAGATCGGGTCGAGCGCCGAGGTGGGCTCGTCCAACAGCAACACCGAGGGCTTGACCGCCACGCTGCGCGCGATGCAAAGGCGCTGCTGCTGGCCGCCCGAAAGCGACAACCCGCTTTGCTTGAGCTTGTCCTTCACCTCGTTCCACAGCGCCGCCTTGGACAGCGCCCATTCCACCCGGTCGTCCATCTCGGCACTGCTCAGGTTTTCGTAGAGCTTTACGCCGAAGGCAATGTTGTCGTAAATCGACATCGGAAACGGTGTGGGCTTCTGGAACACCATGCCGATGCGCGCGCGCAGCAGATTGATGTCTTGCTTGGCGTCAAGGATGTTCTGGCCGTAGAAATTGACAGTTCCTTCAGCACGCTGGCCAGGATACAGACTGTACATGCGGTTGAGGGTACGCAGCAGAGTGGATTTCCCGCAACCCGAGGGGCCGATAAAGGCCGTGACCTTGCGCTCTTCGATATCCAGATTGACGTCTTTCAGACCCTGGAATTTTCCGTAGAAGAAATTTAGGTCGCGCAGCTCCAGCGCGTTCTTTTTGGTGGCGGGATCAAGGGGTGTCATGGCGTCTGGGCAATAAATGGAAGGGGGTTCAGACCGGCGTTTTCTCGCGCAGAAACACGCGGGCCACGATGTTGAGCAGCAGCACCGAGAGCGTGATCAGCAATGCACCGCCCCAGGCCAGGCGAATCCAGTTGTCGTAGGGGCTGAGCGCGAACTGGTAGATCACCACCGGCAGATTGGCCATGGGGCCCCCCATGTCGGTGCTGAAGAACTGGTTGTTGAGTGCGGTGAAGAGCAGCGGTGCGGTCTCACCGCTGATGCGGGCAACCGCCAGCAGCAAACCGGTCAGCACGCCGCTGCGGGCCGCTCGCAGCGTCACCTGGGTGGAGACCTTCCAGCGCGGTGCACCAAGCGCAAACGCCGCTTCGCGCAAGCTCCCTGGCACCAGCCGCAGCATGTTCTCGGTGGTGCGAACGACCACAGGTACCGCAATCAGCGACAGCGCGAGGCTACCGGCCCAGCCGGAGAAGTTACCCACTGTGGCAACCGCGATCGCATACACAAAGAGCCCCAGCACGATGGAGGGCGCCGACAGCATGATGTCGGTCACGAAGCGCGTGACCTCGGCGGTCTTGCTGGTGTCACCGTATTCGGCCAGGTAGACGCAGCCAGCACGCCGATGGGCGTGGACACCAACACAGCGAAGCCCACCATCATCAGGCTGCCGACAATGGCATTGGCCAAACCACCGCCCTCGGTGCCAGGTGCGGGGGTTGACTGGGTAAACATGTTCCAGTCCAACGCCCTGAAGCCGTTGGAGAACAGCACAAACAGAATCCACAGCAGCACCACCAGACCAAGCACCATGGCGGTCATGGACAAGGTCAGACCAATGGCATTGGTTCGCTGGCGTTTTTTGTACAGGGCGTTGTTCATGCCTTTGGTGGGGTTGTCGCGCGCCATGTCAGAAACCCTTGGCACGCTCAGCGCGCATCAACAGTATCTTGGCCGCTGCCAGCACCACGAAGGTGATGACGAACAGCAGAAAAGCCAACGCAAACAAAGTCGCCACATGAAAGTCCACCGCCTCGCCAAACTCGTTGGCGAGGGTCGACGCGATGGATGTGCCTGGCGAGAACAGCGAGCTGGGCATGCGCTGGGCGTTGCCGATCACAAAGGTGACCGCCATGGTCTCGCCCAGTGCGCGGCCCAGCCCGAGCATCACGCCGCCAATCACCCCCTTTTGGGTGTACGGCAACACCACGCCTCGCACCACCTCCCAGGTGGTGCAGCCCAAGCCGTAAGCCGACTCGCGCAGGATGGGCGGCACGATGGCAAACACATCGCGCATCACAGCCGCCACAAACGGCAACACCATAAACGCCAAGATGATGCCTGCCGCCAAAATGCCGATGCCGTTGGTGGCACCGCCAACCAGCCAGCCGATCAAGGGCATGCTGCCAATGAGTTGCTGCACTGGCATCTGAAAATAGTCAGCAAACAGCGGTGCGAACACAAACAGACCAAACATGCCGTAAATGATCGACGGCACAGCCGCGAGAAGTTCAATGGCGGTGCCCAGTGGGCGGCGCAACCAGACCGGACAGGTTTCGGTGAGAAAGAGCGCAATGCCAAACGCCAGCGGCACTGCTATCAACATGGCGATGCCCGCGCTCAGCAGCGTGCCTGTGATGGCAATCGCCGCACCAAACTCCTCGTTGACAACATCCCACTCGACGCGCCAGATAAAGTTCACACCAAACTTGTGAAACGCTGGCCAGGCATTGATGAACAGCGAAGCGATGATGCCCACCAAAGCGATCAGCACCAGCAGCGAGAAACTTTGGGTGATGCGGTGAAAGGCAATGTCCTGCCAGCGCTGGCGACGTGCAACCGCCGCCATGTTGGGGTTGCCCGTCTCAGCGGGCATGGTTTGGGAATCCATGGTGCTTTCCATGTTCAAAGGATTTCCTCCAAAGGGGGAGGCATGAAGCATCCCTCCGTATCAGTCTGACTGGCAGGGAGCGATGCGCTCGTGCCTTGTACCTTACTTAGCGATCTGGGACCAAACCTTGCTTTGGATGTCGGCGGTCAGCTTGGCTGGCAGGGGCACGTAATCCAACTCGAGCGCCATGGTTTTGCCGTTCTTGAACGCCCAGTCGAAGAACTTCAGCACCTCGGCCGATTGCGCCTTGTCGTCTGGATTCTTGTACATCAGGATGAACGAGGCGGTAGACACTGGCCAACTGTCAGCACCTGCGGCGTTCACCATCGACACACCCATGCCGGGCACGCCGAACCAGTCAACGCCTGCAGCGGCGGCGGCAAAGGTCTTGTCGTCGGGGCGCACGAATTTGCCGTCCTTGTTTTGCAGTGCCATGTAGGCGATGTTGTTTTTCTTGGCAAAGGCGTATTCAACATAGCCCACCGATCCCTTGATTCGGGTCACGGTGGCCGCCACACCTTCGTTGCCTTTGCCGCCAATGCTGGTGTTTGCGGGCCACTTCACGGCAGCACCTTTGCCCACAGTGTCAGCCCAGGGCTTGCTCACAGCAGAGAGGTAATCGGTCCAGTTGAAGGTGGTACCCGAACCGTCGGCGCGGTGCACCACAGTGATCACCTGATCGGGCAAGGTCTTGCCTGGGTTCAGCGCGGCGATCTTGGGGTCGTTCCACTTGCTGACGGTTCCCATGAATATCTCGGCCAGCACCGGCCCGGTCATGCGCATCTCGCCCTGCGCGAAACCTGCGACGTTGAAAATGGGCACCGTGCCACCGATGATGGCGGGGAACTGCACCATGCCGTCCTTGTCCAGCGCGTCGCCTGCCACCGGCGCATCGGTGGCACCAAAGGCCACGGTCTTGGCGCGGATCTGGCGGATACCGCCCGACGAGCCAATCGACTGGTAGTTCAGGCCAATACCCGTTTCTTTCTTGTAGGCCTCGGCCCACTTGGCATACACCGGAAACGGGAAGGTGGCGCCGGCGCCGGTGATGTCAGCGGCCAGGGCGCTGCCCATGGCCAAGGTGGCGAATGCGGCAGCGGCCACGGTTTTGAGCAGAGTGCGCTTGGTGTTCATCAGAGTCCTTGCGGTAGGTTGGAGAAAGTTCACAACCCAGACTCTAGGGAGCTTGTGTGACAGCCCTGTGACAGTCACACAACCCAAGCAGGCTCAGATCAGCTGCGCGATCGCCTCCACGTCCTCGGCAAACATCTGACCCCGCTCGGCCAGCAGCAGCCGACCGTCGCGCCCGCTTAGCAGCGTGATGGGCAGTCCCCTGGGCTTGGGGAAGGCCTTGCGCCACTCGGGGCTGGTCCAGGCAGCGGGAAAGCTGTAGCCCTTTTTGGCCAGGTAGGCCTGTGCGTCCTGCGCCTCCCTGTCCACCGACAAAGCCACCATCTGCAGACCGCGCCCGCGCTGCGAAAGCCAAATTTTTTCCATGCTGGGACTTTGCAGTGCGCAAAACGGGCAGGTGCTTGACCACCAGTACACCAGCAGCGGCTTGCCACGGTTGGCAGCGGGATCCAGCACACTGCCATCCAGCAGCCCAATTCGGGGCAAATCCAGCATGGCACCCAGCGCCGGCATGGGTAAAGCTCGTGACGCCTCGGCGGCTGCTGACACCGGCTGTGCCAGCGCTGCAGGCAAGGCGCTGGCCAGGCTGGCAGCACCCGTGGCCTGCAGCCAGCGGCGCCGCGACCAGTCCGGGTTGGCAGTCGGGTGCGTGTCGGGGGATTCGGGACGGGTGTATGCACGCATGGCGGTATCCAGAACGGAAGAACGGGAGGTGAAAAAAAGGGGCTTGGTGACCGGTATACGGGGGCTGCGACCAATCGGAAACGCCGCCCAGTTGGCTGGCCAGAGCAGCCGGGCAACCGCCCCGAAGTATCGCGCGCTTTCCCGCACGCCCGCTGGCGCATCGCCACCCAGACGGCCCGGCTCGGCTCGGCCCTGGAAAGCCGGTCTGCGCCATGCGTCACAATTCGCGGTTCCCCATCAAAAACCCGACGCCCCACGCGGCGCTTGGGCACCCAGGTGCCCTGACTCGCTCCTCCCCGATGCAAAACGGAACCCTTCTCGCCGCTGTGGACCTCGGCTCCAACAGCTTTCGCCTGGAAATCGGACGTTACCAAGGGGGGCATATTGAGCGCATCGAATACCTCAAGGAAACGGTGCGCCAGGGTGCGGGCATGGACGAGAACAAGCTCCTCTCGCCCAGCGCCATGCAGCGCGGCTGGGACTGCCTGGCGCGATTTGCCGAGCGCCTGCACGGATTCAAGAAGCAGCAGGTGCGGGCTGTGGCAACACAGACCTTGCGCGAAGCCAAGAACCGCGACACGTTTTTGCTGCGAGCACAAAGCATTCTGGGTTTTCCGATAGAGGTGATTGCCGGCCAAGAAGAGGCTCGCCTGATTTACCAAGGCGTCTCGCGGCTGCTGCCGCAGTCTGACGAAAAGCGGCTGGTGGTCGACATTGGCGGGCGTTCCACCGAGATGATCCTGGGCCAAGACCACCTGGCCAGCGCAATGGAGTCGTACCGGCTGGGCAGTGTGGCCTGGACGGGAAAGTACTTCGGCCGTGGCGACTTCAATATGGCGGCGTTCAAGACCGCCGGTGTTGCCGCCAAAGCCGTGCTGGACCAGGCGCTGGACCGGTTTCCACCATCGGACTGGTCGGTTGCCTACGGTTCTTCAGGCACGGTGGGCGCGGTGGCCGGTATCTTGAGCGCCAACGGCTGGGCCACTGGCGTGGTCACGCGCTCGGGCCTGGATTGGCTGGTGGATCGTTTGGTCAAGGCGCGCCACATTGACTTGCTGCGGCTTGATGGGCTGAAGGACGATCGGCGGCCGGTGCTGGCCGGGGGCGTGGCGGTGCTGCACGCCATTTTTGATTTGTTTGACATCCAGCAAATGCTGCCGGCCCAGGGCGCACTGCGCCAGGGCGCGCTTTACGACCTGATCGAGCGAGAGACCGAGGGCGGGGATGTGCGCGAGCGCACGGTGCGCTGGCTGGCCAGCCGGTTTTCGGCCGACGAGGCGCAGGCCCAACGGGTAAGCACCGTGGCCATTGCCCTGTTCTTGCAGATCGCAGCGGTCGATCCGCACAACGAGCGCTATGTCCGAAAGCTGGCCTGGGCTGCGCGCTTGCACGAGATCGGCACCCACATCTCGCACGATCGCTCTTACCACCACGGTGCTTACATCCTAAGCAATGTCGATGCGCCGGGCTTCTCCATTTACGAGCTGCAGCGCATGAGCGAGCTGGTGCTGGGCCAGCGCGGCAAGCTGAAGAAGCTGGAAGCCTCGCTGGATGATGAGTTGTTTGTCCGGCAGCTGTTGTGCCTGCGGCTGGCGGTGCTGTTGTGCCACGCGCGGCAGATGCCAGAGTACGAGTCGGTGCACCTGAGCTACAAATCGGGCGCGTTCAAGCTGACCACCCATCCCGGCTGGGCGCGGCGCTACCCACAGTCGGCTTGGTTGATTGGCGAAGAGGTGCTGGCGTGGCAAAAAACCGCCTGGAAGTTGGGCGCTGATATCCGCTGAGGCAGCCCGCTGCCATCGGTTTCTCACCCCTTTTTTCTCTCGGTGAAAAAAGTGTAAATCGTTTATACCGTATAAACGGTTTAAAATTCTTGGTCCATCAACCCACCAGAGTTCTGCCATGACCACTGAGAAATCGAAGACCCCCGTTAAAAAAGCCAAGCTGGTCCGCGACAGCTTCACCATACCCAAAACCGAGTACGCAGCGATTGATGGGCTCAAGAACCGAGCTGTTGAGCTGGGTACAGCGGTCAAGAAAAGCGAGTTGCTGCGCGCGGGCCTGATGGCGCTGCAGGCCTTGAGCGATGCGGCCTACAAGCGCGCGCTGGCTGCGGTCCCTGCGCTGAAGACTGGTCGGCCAGCGACCGAGGTGGAGACGGCCCCATCGCCCACGCCACGCCCTGCCCGGCCAGCGGTCAAAAAGACACCCGGTGCCCAGCCAGCGGCCAAGAAAGCCGTGAGCCGCACAGCGAAAGCGCAACCGGCTGTCGAGGCGCGCCCTGCTACTGCCCGGCGCCCCGCTGCTGCCCCGCGCAAGGCCAGCGCGTCGACCGTGGCCAGCAAAGTACCAGCCAAAGCTTGAGGCCAAGCTACTGCAACTCGGGCGTCTGCACCGTGAGCAGCACCGTTTGCACAACCCCGTCGCGCTCGCGCTCGTGCAACCACCAGACCGCACCCTTCTTCACTGGGCACGCTTCTTTCGCCAGCCCCAGCAGCTTGGCGATCACCTGCCCCAGGGTGGGCTGGTGCCCCACCACCAGCACCGGTGCCTTGGCGTTGGGCCATTGCACCAGCTCCAGCAAAGCCAGCGGATCGGCTCCAGGCGCCAGTTCGTCGCGCAGCTTGAACTTGCGGTCCAGCGCGAGCACGGTTTGCTCGGCGCGCCGCGCAGGACTGCTGAGGATGCGGGTGCCATTGGGCAGTTGCCGGTTCAACCAAGCTGCCATGCGGGCCGCGTGTTTTTCGCCCCGCGCGGTCAGCACACGAGCCAGATCCTGAGCGTCACCCTGGCGCCCAGCCAAAGGGTCTGGATGCTCCTGGGCTTCAGCGTGGCGCCAAAGGATGAGATTCACGGCGTTCAGCCTTTGCTGCGGTAGCGGGCCATGAGCGTGGCCTGCGCCGACGGCGCTTCGCCTCGGCGCGCCTTGCGCCCTGCAAGGTCGGTGGCACGCAGGTAGCTGCCATCGGGCTGCAACAGCCAAGCGTCGCGCGTGTCAGCCAAGGAGATGCTCAGACACTCTTCAACCACCCGATGCCGCAGGGCGGGATCGGTCACCGGCCAAGCCAGCTCGACCCGGCGCAGCATGTTGCGGTTCATCCAGTCGGCGCTGGAAAGCCACACTTCTTCAATGCCATCGATGCGGAAACAGAACACGCGCGAATGCTCCAGCAAGCGACCAATGACCGAGCGCACCCGCACGTTGTCGGTCATGCCGGGCACCTGGGCCGGCAGAATGCAGGCACCGCGCACGATCAGATCGATCTTTACACCCAGCTGCGACGCGTGTGCCAAAGCGCGCGCCAGCGGCTCGTCGGTCAGCGCATTCATCTTCAAGATGATGCGAGCGTCCTGCCCAGCCTTTGCGGCCTGCCCTGCCGCCTCCACTTTCTCCAGCATCGCTTTGTGCAGCTGAAACGGTGCGAGCAGCACCTTGTTCAGCTTGGGCAGGCGGTTCTGGCTGGCCAGGTGCAGGAACACCTGTTCGAGGTCGGCGGTGAGCGCATCGTCGGCCGTCAGGTAGCTCAGGTCGGTGTAGAGCTTGGCCGTGTTGGCGTTGTAGTTGCCGGTTGAGAGATGGGCATAGCGGCGCAACTGGCCGTTTTCGCGCCGGGTGATCAGCAGCATCTTGGCGTGGGTCTTAAGCCCCACCACGCCGTAGACCACCTGCGCACCCACCGACTCCAGCCGCTCGGCATAGCTGATGTTGGCCTCTTCGTCAAAGCGGGCCTTGAGCTCCACCACCGCGGTCACTTCCTTGCCGCGGCGCACCGCCTCGCGCAGCAGCTCCATCAGCTCTGACTTTGCCCCAGTGCGGTAGATGGTTTGCTTGATCGCCAGCACATCGGGGTCGGCCACCGCTTCGCGCAACAGCGCCAGCACCGCATCAAAACTCTCGTAGGGCTGGTGAATCAACACATCACCCTGCTGCAGCCGGTCGAAGAACGACTGCCCAAGCGTGAGCTGCACCGGCCAGCCGGCGTGGTACCGATCAAAGCGCAGCGCTGGCGCGTCCACCTGGTCAATCAGCTGGTTGAGGCGCACCAGGTTCACGGGACCGGGCACGCGGTACAGCGCCTCCTCAGGCAGGTCAAACTGGGCCAACAGAAAGTTGGACAGGTGCTCGGAGCAACCGGCTGAGACCTCCAGCCGCAGCGCCTCGCCGAAGTGGCGTTGCTGCAACCCCTGGCGCAAGGCGGTGCGCAGATTTTTCACGTCTTCTTCGTCCAGCGCCAGATCGGAATGGCGGGTGACGCGGAACTGCGAAAACTCGGTGACCTGGCGGCCGGGGAACAAGTCTGCGAGGTGGGAGCGGATCAGGCTGGAGATGGAGACAAAGTGCGTCTGTTTAGAGCCCTTGATGGGCGGCATGCAGATGAAGCGCGGCAAGACACGCGGCACCTTGACGATGGCAATTTCGTTTTCTCGGCCAAACGCGTCTTTGCCGGTGAGCCGCACAATGAAATTGAGCGACTTGTTGGCCACCTGCGGAAACGGATGCGAGGGGTCCAGCCCCACCGGCATCAGCAGGGGCTGCACCTCGCGGTGAAAGAAGCCTCTGACCCAGCGGCGCTGACGCAGGTTGCGCTCGCCGTGGGCCACGATCTTGATGCCCTTTTTCTCCAACAGCGGCAGCAGTTCGTCGTTGTAGATCGCGTACTGCTGGTGCACCAGCGCATGCACCTCGGCCGAGATCGCGGCGTAACCGAGTGCGGTGCAAGTGCCGCGCTGCTCGTTGGTCTTGTGGGCGCTGAGCTGCGGCGCCATACGCACCTCAAAAAATTCGTCGAGATTGCTGGAGACGATACCCAGGTAGCGCAGCCGCTCCAGCGGCGGCACATCGGGGCGGCGCGCCCAGTCCATCACCCGCCTGTTGAAGGCGAGGATGCTGCGGTCACGATCAAGAAAGTTCAAGCGGTTGATGGGGCTGTTGTTGTGGGTGGTGTCGCTCATGGTGCCCATTTGAAGAAAGCCTGACGCTCGTACCGTCCGTCGCTCTTAGGCTTGGTCTTTGCGACGGCTGTTCGACGACACAATAACATTCTGTGACAGCGCAACCTGCTGGGGAGAGGGTGCACGCGTCTGTACCGGCGCAGCAGACCTCTGCTTGGCGCGATGTCGGCGGCCATCCGCACCAGGCGCTGGTATGGCCAAAAAGGAGACGAACAGGTCTGATGCCCGCTTCCAGTCAAACGCCAGCGCTCGCAAGCGCGGCTGCGAGCGCTGGATGCGCAGGGCAGCGCACCAGGCCTCGCGCAGGTTGTCTCGCAGCGCGCCGGCACCACTGTCACCCACCACCTGCAAGGGGCCGTCCACCGGATGGGCCGCCACCGGCACGCCACACGACATGGCTTCCAGCATCACCAGGCCAAAGGTCTCGCTGCGGCTGGGAAACACGAAAACATCTGCCGCTGCATACAACTGCGCCAACTCATGCCGGGGCAATACACCCAGCCAGTGCACATCGGGGTGGTGCTCGCGCAGCGTGGCCTCCAGCGGCCCAACACCACAGACCACCTTGCTTCCAGGGACGTCAAGGTCCAGAAACGCGTCGATGTTCTTCTCGTGGGACACCCGACCCACAAACAGGCTGATCGGTCGGGCCAGCGCGCCCAGCGGCGGGTACACCTTCGGCGTCTCGGCCAGCGCAAACAGTCGCGTATCGACCCCGTGGGTCCATTCCTTCAGGTGCTGGAAGCCGCGCTGGCGCAGCATCTGCAACACGCCCGAGGTGGGAACCATCACCGCCTGGCTGGGCCGATGAAAGTGCCGCAGCAGCGCGTAGCCCCAGGCCAAAGGCACGCCCAGCGCAGCGTTCAGGATGTCGGGAAACTTGGTGTGAAAGGCGGTGGAAAAAGGCAGCCCTAGGCGCACACAGTGGCGCCGCGCCGCCCAGCCCAGCGGGCCTTCGGTGGCGAGGTGGATGGCATCGAAGCGCGCTGCATCAAGCAGCCGACTGAGCGCGCGCCCTGGGAAAACAGCCAAGTCAATGCCAGCGTGGCCCGGGCAAGGGCGGGTGCGGAACTGCCCCGGGTGGATCACCACCACTTCGTGGCCACTTGCCTGCAGCTCGCGCACCAGTTCCACCAGCGTGGTCACCACCGCGTTGACCTGAGGCAGCCAGGCGTCGGTCACCAGAACGATTTTCATGCGGCTTCCTGTTTTTCGTCAGCGCGTGTTGCCCAACATGGTGCGCATCAAGCCCCCAGGAAGTGCTTGCGGTAGCGCGTCGGCAGATCGGCCAGTCGCATCATCAGCGGCAGGTCGGCGGCGTTGAACTGCGGGTCCCAAGCTGGCGGGCCCAAGACCTTGGAACCGAGCCGAAGATAGCCTTTGATCAGCGCTGGCGGCTCCACATCGAGCGAGTCGTCGAGCTGCTCAATGGGCAACGGCAACCGGGGGCGCACGTGAAACTCGATCGAGGCCAGGTGCTTTTGCCGCACTTGGCGCCAGATGCTGGCCGCTGCGTGGCCTGCGCCGACCACGCCCGGGGCGTTCATCGGGATGCTGGCGCAGCCGATGGTGGTGTCGAGGTTGTTGCGCACCATGAATTCGCCCAGGGCGCCCCACAGCGCCATGATCACGCCACCTTGGCGGTGGTCGCGGTGCACGCAGCTGCGGCCCAGCTCCAGCATGCGATCGCGCATGTGACGCAGCCGGGTGAGGTCGAACTCGGTATCGCTGTAGGTACTGCCGACCCGGCGTGCCTGGGCTGGCGTGAGCACCCGGTAGGTGCCGATCACCTCGCAACTGGCGATGTCGCGCACCAGCAGGTGCTCACAGAAATCGTCGAACAGGTCCACATCGTGGCCAGGAAGGGTGTTGGGCAGGGTGGCGCCCATTTCACCGGCGAAGACCGCATACCTCAGGCGCTGGGCCTCGCGGACCTCGTCCAGATGGAGCGCCCAGCCCACGGTAATGCCGTGGCCCGTGTTGGGCTGCGGGCTCGGGGTGCCCGTCGGCACAAGCCGGGTATCAAATCCCGGATGAAGCGATCTTGTGGGCAACGCGACCGGCGACAGGCCGGGCGCAGGGGCGGACAGTTCAATCATGGCGAGACTTCTCTGGCGGGTGTTTGCGGGTTGCAGTTAGTGTGCGAAGTGGGTGTGACATCGCCATGGCGTTCACGTGACGTTTTGGCGACATGCAATAGGCTTCAAAGAACCTGCATTGACACGTTTTCGTCACACAGCAGGCCTATGCTCACGTTCCCTTTCACGCCCGCCCTGTCATGAACAACAGCCACGAAGAACTGGTCCAGCGCATCGAGCGCGATCTGCTGGACAGTTACGACGAAGAGTTGGAGTTGGAGATCGATGACCGCGATCCGACAGACCGCCTCGATGGACTGGATAGCGCGGGCAGCGCCACAGACAAACAGGCCCGACTGACCTACTTCCGCGAGCTGTTTCGGCTGCAGGGCGAGCTGGTCAAGCTGCAAGACTGGGTGGCGAACGAGAAACAGAAGGTGGTGATCTTGTTCGAAGGGCGCGACGCGGCTGGCAAGGGCGGTGTGATCAAGCGCATCACCCAGCGCCTGAACCCGCGCATCTGCCGTGTGGTGGCCCTTCCCGCCCCCAACGACCGCGAGCGCACCCAGTGGTACTTCCAGCGCTACGCCTCGCAACTGCCTGCAGCCGGCGAGATGGTGTTGTTTGACCGCAGCTGGTACAACCGCGCCGGTGTGGAACGGGTGATGGGTTTCTGTTCTGACGACGAGTACGAGGAGTTTTTCCGCTCGGTGCCCGAGTTCGAGCGCATGCTGGTGCGCAGCGGCATCCGGTTGATCAAGTACTGGTTTTCGATTACCGATGACGAGCAACACCTGCGCTTTCTTGGCCGCATCCACGATCCGCTCAAGCAGTGGAAGCTCAGCCCGATGGACCTGGAGAGTCGGCGCCGCTGGGAGGACTACACGCAAGCCAAGGAGACCATGCTGGAGCGCACCCACATCCCTGAAGCGCCATGGTGGGTGGTGCAGGCGGTGGACAAGAAAAAGGCGCGGCTCAACTGCATTGCCCACCTGCTTGAGCAGTTCGCTTACCACGAGGTGACCCGGCCCGAAGTGGTGCTGCCAGCGCGGGTGCGCAACCCCGACTACCTGCGCCAGCCGGTACCGCACGACATCATCGTGCCCGAGCGGTATTGAGGCAGGAACAACATGTTGCTGGGGAAATGGACGAATCTTTTTCCAGCGCACCCCATTTCTTGTCCTGAAAATTCCATATTTCAAGTAATATTGAAATATGGAAAACACCTCGTCACCTGAAGCCCAGACCCTGCGGGCCTTGGCCGCGCTGGCCCATGTGCAGCGCATGCGGGCTTTTCGTGCGCTGGTGGTCGCTGGCCCGCAAGGACTGACGCCTGGCGTCATGGCCGAGCAACTGGGCTCGTCGCCAAGCGCGCTTTCCTTTCACCTCAAGGAACTCGCAAACGCCGATCTGGTGAGCGCTATGCCGCAGGGCCGCCACCTGATCTACCGAGCGCAGTTTGACCGCATGAACGCGCTGCTCGGCTACCTCACTGAACACTGCTGCGGTGGTCAGGCCTGCGAGGTCGCTTCCAACGCCAGCTTCTCTGGTTGCTGAATCTGACCCAAAGTCCAAATGGGGTGCTGCAAGACCCGCCAGTGAAGGCAGGTGGTTGCTTCGGCTGACCATGGCGTGGCCCGCCATGCGCCTGAGCCAGGTGTCATCAATCCTTCATGTGGCACCACTACCATTCAACCATTGTTGAAATACAAAGAAAGTACTCAGAACCATGAAAGTCGGCATCAACGGCATGGGACGCGTGGGGCGCTTGGCCCTGCGCGCGGCCTGCGGGGCCATCGAACGCGAAGCCATC
>Ga0105053_10007637_pt1 | contig 14373 bp, 14 predicted proteins | sample BON01_FD_78093 | JGI IMG/M metagenome (GOLD analysis project Ga0105053, IMG submission 78093) | Freshwater microbial communities from Lake Bonney liftoff mats and glacier meltwater in Antarctica - BON-01 | ecosystem: Environmental > Aquatic > Freshwater > Ice > Glacier meltwater | place: Lake...
CTTGATCAAGAGTGACGAAAGACGGGGCGGCCGATAGAATAGTGGGCAAGCTCATGAGACCGACAGCACAGGAAGCAACGATGCGATTCATGGGAAAACTTTGCCCTATTTTGACGGTCCAAGTAAAGCGGATATGGTGCATAGAATTGCATAAAAAATTGCATTACCCTCCGGTTTCTAATTTCCTTGCGGGAGGTCACCGCCGAGATATGCGTATTTTCAAGTTTCGGCGGTTCTACTTTACGGCGATTTCGTCGGTTTCGTTACGCCCTATCTTTATCCTCACCCCTACTCTTTATGCCCAAGATTAACCAGCAGTATATCGCTGAACAGTTAAAGATATCCCGCGCGACAGTCTCGCGTTGTTTTACCAACCATCCGGGGATTAACCCGGAGACCCGGGCTAAGGTTTTTGCCCTCGGTTCAAGGATGGGTTATTCGCACGCGGAGAAGCGGGAGACGGCGGCGCATCAGAAGAAGAAAGATGGACTGAATTTTGGCGTTTTAATTTGCGTGGATTTGCCGAACTTCGAGCGCACGGGTTATGGGAATCCCGGGCAGGAGTTACTCAATGGTTTGTCGGAATTGGCGCGGGTGCAGAAGGTGCGATTGGATCTGCATTTTGTGCGCCCCGAGGATTTGCATTTAGACAGTCCGTCTTACGCGAAGATCACGGCAGCGAGTCGACGGCTTTGGGATGGCGTCGTGTTGATCTACCCGTTTCCCCAGACGATTGTAAACGAGCTGCGCCGGAAGCATCCGGTGGTTTCTTTGGTGGAGCAATATGGGCAGAGTCCGTTGGATTGTGTCGACGTGGATCATCATCGAGGGATCGAGCGACTGGTGGATCACTTGCAGGAAAAGAAGCACCGGCACGTTGGTTTCTTCACGTGGCGTTACCCGGTGGAGGCGGGATGGGCGATGCGACGTTACGGTGCCTACGTGGAAATGATGACGGCGCGAGGACTCGAGATATTACCGGAGCACGCGATCAACGTCGATCCGCGTAAACGACTTTCTTTAGCCGAATCCCATGCCGAAGTGATTCGACTGACAAAGGCGGGAGTGACGGCATGGGTGTGTGCGGCGGACCACCAAGCGTTTGAATTAATGGAGGCGATTGATGCGGCGGGGCTCAGTGTGCCCGGGGATGTTTCGATCACGGGATTTGACGGCCTCAAGTCGCCCAAGGGTCGGCCACGATTAACGTCGGTCGGCGTTCCGTTTCACCAAATCGGAGTGATCGGGGGTAAGCGGTTGCTCGACCTGATTCAGAAGCGTTTCGATTCACAGCAACATATTTTGTTGAACTGCGACCTCATTCATGGGCGCACGGTGAGTGCGCCGAAGGTGAAAAAACGAGTTGCGGCGAAGCTTCGCCGAGGCTGATAGGCGCGGAATGTCGGGCGTAAAGCCCGACCCACCATGCACCCATGGCATGTCGGGACTCTTATCATCCTCTTCAGGCGCGGAATGTCGGGCGTAAAGCCCGACCCACCATGAGCCCATGGCATGTCGGGACTCTGGTCATCCTCTTCAGGTGCGGAATGTCGGGCGTAAAGCCCGACCCACCATGAGCCCATGGCATGTCGGGACTCTTGTCATCCTCTTCAGGTGTGTGGGGAGCGGCGTAAAGCCCGACCCACCATGAGCCTACCCCGGAGCAAGCTCCGGGGTATTACTGAAGGGGGCTTCGCCCCGATGACCGCGGGCGACATCCAGCCCCGCAGCAAACGACGGGGAATGGTGCCATCCCCATTCAACCGCGATTCGGCTAGGCGATGGGGATGAAATTTGCCCCGAGCTCAACCACGAGGTGGTGAATGCGGGAGGTGCGTTGGAGCACGTCGGAACTGCTCGCGGCATCGAGTAAAGTGCCGGAGCTCGGCGGCGTGGAGGTGGCCGAGCCGGCGTGATGGATACGGTGTTGGGCCGGCCCCTCGGTGCGCTGGTAAATGACCGGCACGCCGGCGACGGTGAAGGCGAGAGAAGCGGCGGGCAGGCGCAGAAATTGCGCGGAACCGTCGATGCCGACGTAGTCGAAATCGGTGGAAGCGGAGTGAAATTCAGCTGCCCGCAAGAAGGTGGGCTGGAACGCGATTTGACCATTTGTAAATTGCACTCCGAGTTCGCCGAGCCGAGTGAGGATTTCTTCCTTAACCTGGCCGGTCATGCCGGGTTGCTGGGCACCAGCGTGACCAGGGGTGTGCGAGTAGGGATCAGTGGGGAAGGCCCCGAAGGTCGCCGGGGAGTGATTAAATCCAAGGCCGGCGCGCACGTCGTAGTAGCCGTTGATGAGAGCAGGCACGGCGGGAGATTGCTGAGCTTGCGCGGCGAGCAGGTTCTCTTGCACGGCGAGGAGAAGCTTAGCGACCATGTGCCAGTAAACGCAGCCCAGGCCCTCGAATCCGAACATGCCGCCACTGCGACCGGTGAAGGCGCGATGGTGGAATACTTGTTCGTAGACGGCGCGCACTTGATCGGCGTTGGCCGTGGCTTCGGCGCTCCATGCCGGATCGGCGGCGAGTTCTTGCAATACCTTATCGAGAGCCGCTCCATTCGCCAAGTCGGCGTGGAAGCGGGCGTGACCGGCTTCGTCACGACGGACGAGACGGTGATCGTTTTCGGCTACCATGGCCTCGAAAAGGGAACAGTGAGACCACGCGGTATCGGGAATAATGTTACGTGATAAAAAGCCGGGAAGCTGACGATCTGGGTAGAGTAAATACGTGTGGAGGTCGGGGCGGAAGAGGTCGCTATCCCGCATGGCGGCGAGCACGTGCACGGTCTCGGCGGGAGAGAGAATACCGGAGCTGAGGACCGCCACTTGGCCCTCGAGCATCAAGGGCAAACGTCGTAGTTCGAGGGTGGCGGGACTCTCATTAAAATTGAGTTGATTGTAGGCGTGGAAGAGCCCGTCGTCGCGGCGATTGGCTGTGATGCTGTGGTCGACGAAGGCAAGGGCAAGGGCGAACAAGCGGCGAAGTTCCGGGGGGGCGACGGGGGTCATTTCGCCGAGGCCATGAGCGTAAATTTGGGCCCGGTAGTCGGCGCCGATAGTGGAGAGATCATCGACGAGCGCACGGCGCGAAGTATCGCTGATTTCCGGCTGGGCAATGATCTCGCAATGCCGCGTTAAACTCTGCGCCACGGATTGGGCAAGGGTGGCCACGGCGGCCGAAACCGGCACGGGCTGATCGCCGAGCATGGGCCAGACGGAGGTTTGGACAAAAGCGAGGAAGCGGCGGAGGTAGTTAAGCGTCACGACCGACACCCCGTAGCCCACGAGGGCGTTATTAGCGTCGTTCCACTCGGGGCGCTGGGTGTTCATCCAGATGCCGCCGCCGGGGATTAAATTGGTGATTCGCACTAAAGCGAGCACGAGGAGTTTCTCGGTGAGGTTCGCGTGATGAACCGCACCGGCGGGCGTCGGCATGAGACGACCATCGGCCCCGGTCTGCGTGACCCGTCGGGTGATGGTCTGGTTGTATGCGGCGTCGAACTCGATGGTGTGGCGCGGGTCGCGGCGCATCGCGGCGTATCCGGAGATACGATACGGGACGTCGGCGTAGCTGAAGCTCGCGGGGCGCAGGCTGGCGGCGAGGTGACTGGGGTGAAGTCGAGCGGACCACTCGAGGAGTTTTAGCAAGTAGACGACTTGATGATCGCCCCAATAGCCGATCGAGGCCCAAGGGTCATCGGGTTCGGGTTCTTCCCACTCGATGCCGGCTTGGGTGATGCGGTAGGGGTTGTAGCCGTCGGCGGTGGAAGCGTTGAGAAACTTAGCGATGGAGGCATCGAGAAATTCGGGATAGCTGAGGCAGAGGGCTTCCCAGTTTTGAAAGATATCGCGCCAGTTGCCTTCGTAGGCGAGGCGGCGGTTACCGTGGCTGTCGCGGAGGCGGATGCTGAATTTATTCCAGGGGCGACTGGGGTCGCCGTGTCGACGGCTGAAGCTGAGGGGCAAGTAGGACGAGGCGATGCGCGTGAGGTCGGGGTCAGCGAGAGGAGCGACTAGAGCGAGTAATTCCGCGCGGGTGAGTTCAGCGGGAAGTTGGGAGAGAAATTCGGCGTGTTGGGTGGCGGCGGCTTGATTATGGATTTCGACATGGGCGGTGAAATCGACTAGCGGCAGACGGTGATCGGCCATGAAAGTGCCACCGCGCATGACGTTGAAAAGCACGTTGGCAAAGTGGTGGGCGGTGGTTGCTTCGTCGGCGGTCGATTGGCAACCATCGGCCGCCGCGACGAGTTGTCGGAGTTGGGCGGTGGAGGCGGCTTGGGCTTGGCGCAGAATCTCGATGGCCCGAGGGTCTTGAGATTGTCGGCACCGGGCGACGGCGTCGGATTGGCCGAGATTGGTGTCGGCGACGATGTTCCAATTGATCGTCTGTTCGGGTTCGAGAGTGAGGGTGCAGCCAAGGAAATAAGCGCCGCGGCGGCCGCGGGTTTGAGGCTCGGGGGTGAGGTCGTGGCCCGCGCGGAAGGCGTCGATCTGACGGTCCGAAAGTGAGATGGTGGCGTCGGGGAGTCCGGCGGACCAGACGATGCTGGCGCGCATGGCCTCGAGGGGTTGCGGGAGGTCGACGATTTGCGACTGGAGCGCGTAAATTGCGCAGGTCGAATTGAGCGACAGCGCGCTGGTTTTGTAGGCGTCGACGAGATTGCTGCTGAGGCTTTGGAGACGCTGCGAAATGGCGGCGGGCAGGATGTTGCGAAGGCCATCGAGCACGCGGATTTTCACGGGGTTGCCGGTGAGGCGGCGCAGACTGCATTGGCGAATGAAGCCATGTGTATCGGTCGTCGACCAACTGGAGGTGAAGGCGAGTCCCAGATCGGAGCGGATCTCTTCGAACCAGAGGCGGTCGCCCTCGATACTTTTGTAAAGGTGGCGGGTCAGGTTGGGCAGGTGGTTGGTATTGGGGCCGAAGGGCTCCCACATGATTTCGCCGGCGGCGGTGGCGACCCCCAGTAGCGTGACCGGACCGACTTGGCCGACGCTATCGTAGATGCGATCGACGGTCTGGTAGGGGAAGAGCGCACACTCGGCATCGCGGCGGCCGGCACTGAGAGCACCGTTGCTGGCGATGAACATCCAGAGATCGGTTGCACTGACCAAATTGATCAGAAAGGGCGGCAGCTGGTGCACATTGCTGATGCGGTAGCAACGGGTGCCGAAGGCGGTGCAGAATTTACCCTGCGGTTGGGTAGGCGAAGAAGTGACGGAAGAGGGCGACACGGTTGAAAGCGTGGTGGTGCTCATGATTTGAAAAGTGGGCGGGGGCGGATCAGTCCACAGCAGCCGCCAGGTCTTGCTCCATTTGGGCGACGTCGTTGTCGCTCAACGGATAAAACCAGATGGCGACGACCGCGCAAATTGCGAAGGCGGCAGGCACCAGAGTGAACATTAGGCGAATGCCTAAGATACTTTCCTCGGTTTGCACCGAATCGCCAACGAAGCCAAATGCGGACAACATCCAGCCAGCGATGCCGCCACCGATGGTTAAACCGAGTTTTTGGGCAAATTGGGCACCCGAAAATACGAGCGCGGTCGAACGATGACCAAATTTCCATTGGCCGTAGTCTGCCACATCGGCGAACATCGACCATACGAGGGGAATGGTAGGGCCGATAATTAGGGCACCCAAAAAGTTCATGATGAACAGGACAACGATCGCATCGGCTGGAATGACAAAAAACAGCGCCATGATCACGGCGTTGATGGCGGACAACCAGATCATCAATTGGCGTTTACCCCAGAAACGTGACAACCACGAAGTGGACGCGACGCCCAAGATCAACGCAGTTGTGCCACTGGTGAGGAATACGGTGCTCAGATCGAATTTCCAGATCCAAGGTGATCCATCGTCGCCGACGTAGTACTTGAAAAAGTGCAGGGTCACGGCGCCGCGCACGGCGACATTGGTCAGCGTGAAGATTCCCGCGATAAACATTATGATCCAAGGTCGATTCCGGGCTAGGAGCCTAAGTTCTTTCTTCAAGTCAGGTTTTTGACCCTTCGGCGGTTTGACCCGCTCGCGGGTCATCGCAAAGGTCGTCCAGAAGAGTAACACCGCGACCACGGAGAAAATCGCCATAGTTGCCTTATATCCCGCCACGCGATCTCCTTCGCCAAAGTAGGTGACAAGGGGCAAAGCCGCTGCGCCAATTAAAAATTGGCCGCCAAACGCGCAGACAAAACGATAGCTCGAAACTGAGGTGCGCTCGGTTGAATTTGGGGTAATGACTCCGAGTAGCGCCGAGTAGGGAATATTGATTGCGGTGTAGATTAACATCGTGGCGATGTAGGTCACATAAGCGTAGGTCAACTGCGTGGAAGGGCTGGAATCCGGCACGGCGAATAGGAGAAACCCCGCGATACCAAAGGGAATTGCGAGTGCCACGAGGTAGGGGCGGTATTTGCCCCATCGCGTATTCGTGCGATCGGCGATCGTGCCCATCAAGGGATCGGTCACTGCGTCGGACAATCGTGCGACGACGAACAGGGTGCCAATCGCTCCCGCAGCGAGTCCTAACACATCCGTGTAGTAGAAAAACAGATAGGTGTTGATCGTGTAGAAGACGAAATTGGAGGCAGTGTCACCGAGGCCGTAGCCTATCTTTTCGCGAACAGAGAGGCTATCGGTTGAGGGGGTAGAATTAATCATGAGGGGTTTGGGGAGGGTAATACGGATGACAGGATAAATGGACCTAGGCAATAAAATTGCATAAAATTACATAAAAGGTAGGCAGGCTGGAGTTCAGGGTAACTTGCTGAAGGCGAAGTCAGGAATGGACGAGCGAGCAAAAAATTGCTGGGGTGGCTCCATGATACCCCAATGCGGTAGGATATTTGCTCTGATGATGTTTATTTCTGCCGCGGGCGTTTTGCCGGGCGGAGCGGCCGATGCGACGGAGGGAATGGCTAAGCGAGGCAGCGCGAAGTTCTTCCGCTCGCATGCAGAGTTTTTGGAGCGAGGCGAGAAGGGGCCGGTGGGGGTATTGTTTTTGGGTGATTCAATCACGGCGGGGTGGAACAGTGTGCCGAAGCTTTGGGAGGCGAGCTATGGCAAATATCAGCCGGCTAATTTTGGTATCGGGGGTGATCGCACGGAGCATGTGATCTGGCGGATCGAGCAGGGGGAGTTGGATAAGATTTCGCCCAAAGTGGTGGTGGTGATGATCGGCACGAACAACACGGGCGACAATGCTGCGGTCGAAATCGCGGCGGGAAACCGAAAAATCGTGGCATTGATCCAAGAGGCGTTGCCGGAGACGAAAATTCTGCTGTTGGCGGTTTTCCCCAGAGGTCCCCGTGCGAATGGGAACGCACAAGCTGATCCCTGGGAGCAGAAGATGGCCAAAATCACCGCGATTAATGCCGATTTGGCGCAGATTGATGACGGGGACCGCGTGCGTTTTCTCGATATCGGAGATAGCTTTCGCGGGGCGGATGGCGCGCTACCCAAAGACATTATGCCCGACCAGCTGCACCTGAGTGCGGCGGGCTACCAGATCTGGGTCGATGCGATGGCCCCGTTATTGACCCAGATGATGGAGTGAGGTCGGCGGGAGGGGAGAGGGGGTGAGAAGGCGAGGAGGTTTTCAGGGATGTTGAGATTGAGGTGGAGTCTGGAGCGGGCTGGTGTCAGTGTAGGCTAAATTATGGAAGAAGATACACCCACACTTTTGGTTTTGGCGGCAGGCATGGGCACGCGCTATGGCGGACTCAAGCAACTCGATCCGGTCGGACCGTCGGGTGAAACGATTCTCGACTACGCGGTGTATGACGCGATTCAGGCGGGGTTTGGCAAAGTGGTTTTCGTGATTCGGAAAGATTTCGAAGAAGCGTTTCGCACGCAGGTGGGGGCGAAATATGCCGGGAAGATTGAAGTGGATTATTCGTTTCAGTCGCTCGATATCTTGCCGGACGATGCGGTGGTTCCCGAGGGTCGGGAAAAGCCGTGGGGCACGGGACACGCGGTTTGGTGTGCGCATGAAGAAGTGGGTTTTGCACCATTTGCCGTAATCAATGCGGATGATTTCCTCGGTCGGGATGCGTTTGATCAGTTGATCAAGTTTCTCGCCGAACCTGATGCCGATCACGCCATGGTGGGGTATCGGTTGGACAACACGTTATCGGAACAAGGTTCGGTTTCGCGCGGAGTGTGTGAAGTCGACTACGACAATCTGTTGGAGACGGTGGTGGAGCACACGGGAATCTCGCGGGAAGATGTCGGCGACGACGAAAAATTCACGGGCGAGGAAATTGTTTCGATGAATTGTTGGGCGTTTCGGACTCCGTTTTGGGAGGCACTCGACGAACAGTGGCGTTTGTTTGCGAAGACATTGCTGGACGTGCCAAACTCGGAGTTTTACTTGCCGGCCGCGGTCGCCGCGGAAATCGAAGCTGGGCACATGAGCGTGCGGGTTCGGCCCACCTCGGCGGAGTGGTTTGGGGTGACCCACCGCGAGGACAAACCAAAGGTACAGGCGGCGTTGGCCAAGATGGTTGCTGATGGCGACTATCCGTCGCCGCTGTTTAGATCTTAAGCAAAGGGGCCGAGCTGGCCCTGAAAGCGTGATCAGGTTGCCGGGTTTGGGCGGCGAGGACCAAAGGGTTTCATCAAGAAGCATTGGGCTCCGTGGCGACAAGCCCGGTGAGAGCTCCCGGAATTAGAAGGGGAAGCGGGAGCAGAGTCATGCCGGAGGAAAGGGTTCGTGGAAGTCCGGACGGAGTTGGGCGAGGGTTTCAAGAATGTCGATCGGGTCGCGGCGTTGGGTCGGGTCTTCCGGTGGTGGCGGCGCGGAGGGCCTAGCGATCGGATCCGATGAGGTAGGGGTCTGAGCCTTTGTTTCGCCGGAGACAGGAGTCCCGAAAAGCGGCTTGGCGGGCTTCGAGTTCTCGCGCCGTGCGGCGAGTGGGAGCAGGGGCGCTCGTGGGTTGGGACTCGTTTTGGAATTAGGCGGAAGAAGCGGTGATTCCGCGTTCGGAAAGAAAAGGAATGAGTTCTTCAGCGCCGAAGTCGGCGAGGATTTCACCGTTCCAGTCCATGACGGGAGCGCTACTTTGGCCGGAAAGCTCACGCATGCGGGCGAACGCAGCCGCATCGGAGCGAACTTCGACTTCCTGGTAGGTTATCTTGGCGTCGTCGAGGACTTGACGAGCTTGAGTGCACCAAGGGCAACCGGCTTTGACGTAGAGAGTGGGCGTGACGGATGAGGACATGATAGGGATTGGGAGTTGAAGATGGGGGAGGGGAGTTAGATTTGCGAGACGGTGAGGTCGACGGCGACTTCGACTTCATCGCGGATGAGTTTATCTTTAATGGCACTAAAGAATCCACCGTTTTGGTCGTTCACCCCGAAGGCTTGGCGATTGAAGGTGAAGGTGCCGCGAAGATTCCAGCTCTGGTCAGCGTTGCGGGTGAGGGTGACGGGAAGTTCCATGGGTTGGGCGACACCGCGAATATTGATCGTGCCGACGAGGAGACCGTTGGCGTGATGTTGGAGGGAGAATGAGGCGGTCGGATGCGCCTCGACCTGGAGGAAATCTTCGCTGCGCAAGTGCTGCATGAGTTTGGTGCGCGGGCGGCCTTCTTCGAGATCGGTGACATGGATCGTGTTCATATCCAAGGTGACGGCCAAGGATTGGACGACACCGGAGTCATCAATGCTGAGCGCGAAGTCGGTGGGAGAAAGCAGACCGTGGTGAGTCTGGGTGGGCATCGAGCCAGTCCACTGGATGTGGTGGGTGAATAACGAATAGTCGGCGGCAGTCGCAACTGCGGTAAAAAGCACGGAGCCGACGAGGACGGCGGAGAGCAAGGATAGGATGCGTTGCATGGGAGAATGATTTGAGGAAAAAAGAAGAGGGAGAAAACGGATTCGGGGGCGGGGCGCCACGAAGCCGCGGGCGGGGGATTTCCCCCGGAGAGAGGGCCGGCCGATGAAGTCGGCGGTGGCGATGAAGTCGGCCACGTCGGCGTCGAACTGGGCTTTGATCGTTTGGTTATCGTTGAAAATCAGGCGGCCGTTGGCGATTGGCCACGGGTCGATCTCGACGGGGAAAAGTTTATCCTTGGAGGCACCAAAGGCGCCGTAGCCGCCGTAGGCAGGAGCGTAGCGAAAGGGGCGGCGAGGAAGGCGGTGCGGTTGGCCCCAGCGGCAAACTGAAAGGTGGCTCCGTGGGGTTGAGCGGCGATAGTCGCGAATCCTCTGGTGGGCTGACCGGCCGTAAAGCAGGCGACGGGATCGTGACCCTCGGGGGCGAGGCCGGGAGGGTTGGGCTTGATCTTCGTAACGGCCGAAACGGCGAGAAGAGCGAAGAGGGAGAAAAGGTGGAGGGATGATTTCATGATATTTTCTAGTTTTAAAGTGATGGTTAAGAGTCGGGCCGAACCGTTTTGGCGGGTGCTGGCATTACTCTAGCGGTAAATATGAAATAAGAGAAATCGGATGAATTGTTCACAGTGATAGGATTATCCGATTACTCACCTGATTGGAGGGAGCGGCCCATGTGGACGTTGGGGGCGGAGGCGAGGCAGTTGAGTTTCGCGGCGGGGGGAGGGAATCGTATTTCAGGTGACGCACGAGCCCGGCGTGATGACGACCGGGCTGACGTTGGTCGGGGTGGGCAGCGGGGGCGGGGGCGGGGCTCGTGCCGGGGGGAGGGGCAAATTCGGATTCACCGACGCGGAGCGCCTTGCCCCGATGTCATGCGGGAGTTGAAGCCGATTCTCCGCGCCCTAAGTGGAGTGCCGGGGGGAGGGGCGACGCGTTAAAGCGTGAGGAGAAGGGTTTGCACCTCTTGGGCGTCTTTGGTGCGGAGGCGGACGACGAGTTCGAGTTCGTCGATCACGGCGGGATAGAAGGCCCGCATGGCTTCGAGGGCTTGGATCTCGCCCGGCTGAAGAATAAAAATCTCGGGGACGGGCACGAAATTACCGAGAGCGGAGCGGACTTCGGCCACGCGCAGTTCGATGGGGGCGGTGCCGATATTGCGGAGCGTGACGGTGAGCGATTGCCGGGCGACGCCGTTGCCGCGAGGCCGGGCTTGGCCGCGGGGGCGCGAGCGAGTGCTGAGTTCCTCCTCGATGGCAACGGGGGTGCCGCCGATTCGAGAGAGAGGCAGGGCGTCAATCAGGCGGAAGGGGCCGAGTTGAGCCACGACCCGGATTTGATCCGAAAAATAGGTGCTTTCGCCGGTGATGACCGGTTGCGGGGCAGGACGATTCTTCGCGGGAGACGGTGAACCGCAGCCGAAGAGGGCGACGAGGAGGAGACTCGCAGGGACGAGTCGATTGAATCGAGAAAACGCAGACATGAAGCAGGGGAAAGCTACCTTAGAAGGGGCGGACGTTGAATGGTTCCGAGGCGAGACGCAAACTTCGGGCGACCAAGACGCGAGATTGACGGGAAGGGAGGAGGGATCGACAGTGTAAAGATTAGCTAAAGATGGAGCACGGTAAACGCCCAGGGTTTTGCTCTCCCTCAAAATGATTACGCTATGAGCTCCTTATTTGATTCCCGGCATTTGACTCGAAATATTTTGGTCGCGATGGCCATTGGCGTGGTGGTGGGCACCGCGCTCAACCTGACTGGAGCGACGGCGGAAACGCCGGGCTTTTTGGCGGGCACGTTATTTCCCATGTTGGGAGACATATTCGTGCGTTCGCTGCAGTTGCTCGTGGTGCCGTTGGTGTTGTTATCCCTGATGTGTGGAACGGCGGCGCTCGATGATGTGCGTAAGCTGGGACGAATTGGGGTGAAAACGCTGGCATTCTACATCAGCACGACGGCGATCGCGATAACGATCGCGATTGGTTTAGCGATGTTAGTGAAGCCGGGGAAGGGGTTTGAGCTTAATTATGAGTCGGACTTCGCGTTGCGGGAGAGTCCGCCGTTGTCCGAAGTCATTGTTGATATTTTCCCGAGTAATCCGTTCCAAGCGATGGCAGAGGGCAAGATGCTGCAGGTGATCGTGTTTGCGATCCTGTTTGGCGTCGCGATGTGCATGGCGGGAAAACCAGGCAAGCGGGTGCTGGCGATGGCGCAGGACATGAACGACGTGGTGATGAGGCTCGTTTCTATTCTGATGCTGGCGGCACCGTTTGGTATTTTAGCGTTGGTCGGTAAGACTTTTGCGTTGGAGGGATTTGGGGCGATTGTGGCCCTCGGGAAATACTTCTTCTTGGTGGTGTTCGCCTTGGCCATGCACGCGTTTGTCACCTACGGCGTGATCTTCAAGTTGTTTACGGGGCTGAGTGTGAAGCGTTTCTTCCGGCAGATGCGACGGGTGCAGATCTTCGCGTTTTCGACCGCGAGTAGTAACGCGACGTTGCCGCTCAACATGGAGAACGCGGAGCATAATCTCGGAGCAAAGCGTTCGATTACGTCGTTTACGATCCCGCTGGGTGCGACGGTGAACATGGATGGCACGGCGATCATGCAAGGGGTGGCGACGGTGTTTATCGCGCAGGCGCTGGGAATTGAGCTCGGGGTGCAGGGCTATTTGATGGTGATCGTGACGGCGACGTTGGCCTCGATCGGCACGGCGGGGGTGCCGGGGGTCGGGCTTATCATGCTCACGATGGTGTTTCAGCAAGTGGGGCTTCCGGTCGCGGCGATCGGGGTGATTTATGGCGTTGATCGTCTGCTGGATATGGCTCGGACCGCCGTGAATGTGACGGGTGACGCGGTCGCCACGGTGATCGTCGCAAAGTCCGAAGGCGAATTTGATGAGGCGGTCTTTGAAGCGGAGGAGCCGAAGTGGGAAGAGCGGGATTAAGCGATGCCAGGTTTGGCGCCGAGCTCGGGGCGGTCGGGGCACGGCGCGGGGAGTTGATAAAACTAGATTGCGCCCGAGGGCTTTCGGCGGATAGGTCTCGCTGTAGTTAATGAACTCAATTTCCAATGAGCTGTTGGTCTTACTGCTTTTGCTGGTGACCAATGGCATTCTCGCCATGGCGGAGGCCGCGCTTATTTCGGCCCGAAAGTCACGTCTGCGTGAGTTAGCCGAAAGCGGTAACAAGCAGGCGGCCAATGCTTTGGAGCAGGCGCTCGAACCTGCGCGTTTTCTTTCCACGGTGCAAGTGGGCATCACGCTCATCGCCGTTTTGGCGGGTGCTTTTGGTGGTGGCGTGCTGATGGAACGGATCGCGAAATTATTGGGGCAGTTTGCGATCCTGGAGGCGGTGGCCCAGCCGTTGGCGCTGGGTTTGGTGGTGGTTTGTATTACGTTGGCCTCGGTCGTGATCGGTGAGTTGGTGCCGAAGCGGATCGCGTTGTTGTCCCCGGAGCGGATCGCGATGATGCTGGTGAGGCCGGTGAAAACGATGTCTCGAATCGTGTCGCCGTTAGTGAGTTTGTTGACGTGGCTGACGGAGTTGGCGCTGCGTCCGTTTGGATTGCACAACGCCCCCGGGGAAACCTCGGTGACGGAAGAAGAGGTTAATATTCTCATCGAGCAAGGGATGACTGAGGGCGTCTTTAACGAATGGGAGCGCGACATGGTGGCGGGGGTGCTGGAACTCGACGAGATGCCGGTGACCTACCTGATGACGCCGAGACCGAAGATGGTTTTCTTGGATTCTGCCGACCCGGACGAGACTAACTGGCGTAAAGTGGTGGCGAGTGGCCACTCGAATTTTCCGGTGGTGCATGGCAACCGGGAGCAGGTTGTGGGGATGGTGTCGGTAAAGTCGATTTGGGCGAATAATGCGTTCGGGGTGCCGACCCAGATGCGCCATCTCTTGACGCCGCCGCTGATGGTGCCCGAAACGATGATGGCGAGTCAGTTGCTCGAACAATTTAAGGCGACCAGCAAGCATGTCGGCCTCGTGGCTGATGAGTTCGGCGCGGTGGCGGGAATCGTGACCCTCTACGATGTGTTGGAGGCGATCGTGGGTGATATTCCGGATCCGGGAGAAAATGATGAACCTGAGGCGAAGCAGCGGGCGGATGGCTCGTGGTTGATCGATGCCAGCTACGATGTGGATGATTTAAAGGAACTCACTCATTTAGAAGAATTGCCCCATGAGGAGGAAACCGAGTTTCAAACGCTGGGTGGATTCTTAATGACCCAATTTGGGCGGATTCCGTCGGCGGGAGATTGTTTCGACCATGACGCGTGGCGTTTCGAGGTGATGGACATGGACCGTCACAGAATCGACAAAGTCCTAGTGTCGAAGATCACGGATGCAACCGCGCCGGCCAGAGCTGAAGAGAACCCCGACAAAAAGTAGGTCGTAGGCTAGCAGCCTGTCGGACTTAGAAACGAATCTCAATAAGACGGCCTCGAAGGTGCCTCAGTCTCAATCCAATCACTTCGCGGCGAACTTTGAAGTCATCCTTGAGCCTATAGATCGCTTC
>Ga0105053_10007638_pt1 | contig 14373 bp, 13 predicted proteins | sample BON01_FD_78093 | JGI IMG/M metagenome (GOLD analysis project Ga0105053, IMG submission 78093) | Freshwater microbial communities from Lake Bonney liftoff mats and glacier meltwater in Antarctica - BON-01 | ecosystem: Environmental > Aquatic > Freshwater > Ice > Glacier meltwater | place: Lake...
GTGCACTGTAAGGAGTGGAAATGTATAATTGAAAACTTTGCAGAGGAGGAAGCAGACACCACAGTGCATCAAATCTATGGTCAGCGTGCAACACTCAGCGTTAATTACAAGCCGGGAGATTGGTGCTAGAAGAGAGTTAGAGTGAGAGAGAAAAAAATGGAGATGAGCCGACAGTATTGAGAAACTCGAGGGTTTTTGTAGAAGAGCTAGAGAAAATAAATGAGAGATGAGAAGAGGAATATAGTAAGAATGAAAAGCAAGGAGAGGAAATCATACTAGCAATTTTTGAAGGTGGGACATATCAGCAATGTACCTGTCACTCAAAATAGAGTATATAGTGAGGGAAGTTGATACGCTTCTAGTAGGAAAGATACAGCAAAAACCTGTGAGAGCTACGAGATAGGCAGCAAAAAGTCCAAGAACCGTTATAATGCCTCTGCTGGTATTTATGCTGCAGCACCAATTTGTGTATGTGAGAGATGAGGGGGTGGGAGAGGCGGAAAAGACGAGTTTTTATTGGCAAAAAGAGGGTATATTGATTGGTAGTAGTGCCAGTGGCCTGATTGCCAATATCACGGTACTAGTAGGAGAACGAATACTGTTAGAGAAGCTGGAAGGAGAGGGCTATAAGTTAAAGATGTACAAGACATACATGGATGATATTTTTGCGATAGTAGAGGGGGGTGTAGGAAAAGGCCCAGAGACAGAAAAAAGAAAAGAGAGAGGATTGAATGAGTTGGACAAAGGAGGCAGTGTGACGGTGGAAGGTAAGGCAGTAGTGATGAACAGAATTAAGAAGATAGAAGAAGAGAAAAAGAGAACAGAATTTTGGGTATAGATACTGTGCTAGGGTGGGGGGGGGATAGGACTCGGAGCAAGTGTGAGTACGGAGATATACAGGAAGGAGGCAGCAGCTGACTTGTACATACAAGCCAGCTCAGTCTATTAGATATATCTTATTGTGCTCGCAAGAAAGGATTCGATAAGGCGTGAAATTGATTCGCAAAAGCATTGAGAGGAAGAGGATACACAGCTCAGCAACGTTTCCTCATTGAATGAGGAAAAGTAAACGAAGGTCTGGACTCGGATTACAAATCAAACAGTCACTGATCAAGAAAAGGATAAACAAGGCTGCTGTTAAGAGTACAGAAAAGAATAGATGCCCAGGGGTGCTGATAGTGGTTCCATATAAGCCAGGGAAGCCCCAATGGTGGCAAGATTGTAAGGATAGACATCTGGAACTAGAGCTCTCGGGATTGCATCAGGAAGAGACAGCATATCTGCCTGGAAAGATTATGCTGGAATGTTTGTCGGGCACCCATATCTGCCTGGAAAGATTATGCTGAAACGTTTGTCGGGCACCGCAAATTTAGGACAGTTATTGTGAAAAGGAACAAGAAAGAGATTAAAAAGAGACAAAAGAAGAGACAAAAAAAGATCAAAAGAGATTAAAAGCGATAGGCATACATATCACATAAACACACATACTTGTAATAAATTAAGGCCCACGCATTGGCTTTTCTATTCCAAGAAGAAGAAAAGAAATGATATACATATATATACATATACAGGGGTCACGACTAATATTGACATCTAAGTAATGCTATATATCTGTTTCCCATAAAAGATTATACGCAGGTAGGAGATAGGCAAGATAAGATTAAAAAGAATAGAGCAGTCACAATAAGTACATGTATATACATATGTATACATATATGTATATATTGAATATATATATATATGCATAAACGGGTAATGAGTAGCACAGTATTCATGTTATGTAAGGATGCAAAAATATCACAAACGTACACACACACACACACACACACGCACACACACACACGCACACACACATACAAGTTTGTTACTATGTTTGTTTGTGCGCAAAATTTCGTGCGCAAATATATATATGTGTAAACAATACATAGGAAAAACATTCTTCAGGTCTGTGCAAAGGCCTATGCTATGTGCCATCAATGGGAACAAGCAACATGTTCGGATTATGCGGAAGTCCATAGAAAGTTAATACACAACACAGGTAGAGTATGCTAGCACTCACTTGCTATGTATATACATTTATATGTATACATACATACATATATATATTGCAGGAGTCTAATCTTATGCTTCGGCAGCTCGCTTAAATCCAAAGCTGTTAAGAGCGAGGTTGGTAGAGTGGTGATCAAAGAGTCTCTACATGCCTATGTAGAGCTTGGGTAAGGATGCGTGGTAAGGCTTGGGCTAGTCCATACATTTAGTTATTGTTGTATGCAATATCTCCACACTCGTGAACTGACCAGTGAGTGCCAATGAAGATGGCGCATGCATCTAGTGCTTGGCAATGCTGATGGAAATACAATATCAAGTAGCTGGCAGTTAAATGCTCGCAGCCCCTTAAAGGAAAAGGGGGAGGGTTGCCTCCTGTATATCTATACTCACATAAAGTCAAACAAGTCGGCATGTGAGCACAGATATACAAATTATAATGTGAGACATGGATCAGACATATATTACACAAATAGACATTAAAAATCATATCAGCTCACCTTAGGAATGAGCTGATGAGAATCTTCAATACTTTTTTTTGGTGTTGACACACATTCACACATACACATACATACATATCACACATTGACACGCAAACACACATACACACGCACACACGCACGCTTGCACACACTCACTATCGCTCTCTCTGACACACAAATACACACAAACTCACGACCACGTCCACACGCACGCACTAACACATACGCCACACGGCACATTGAAGAGGGTTTTGTCAAGTATTATGCAATATTTCATATATTTCATATCTTGTACGATGGTTAAGATTTCAGTGTGATATATCGTGATTGACAGTTACGACTCCGTGACTCTACTCATGGACTTAGAAAAACACGTGGTGTGATTTCATGAAATAGGTTTACTTGGTAGCCCGCGACATTTTGTGTAGTATTTAATAGACCTAGCGTAAGTACGTTTTTCTTGGTCATATCACAATCGTTGACTGCAGTCGGAAGAATCATCCAAAGGTGTATTCTTCTAAAGAGACTGCAGCGAATTAGACAATGGTATGGTGAGCACACTAGTCTGCTGATTATGTTGCTATCATATCAGTGTCGCACTCGTGATTGATCAGTGCCCAATAAAGACGCCTCACAGCGTCATTCTTGTGTCGAATCTTCACTTTGTGAAACTGCGTGTTTATTGACTTGTATTGAGTTCATCCTGTTGCGACTACGGTTTTTTCCTGAAAGATTATAACCATGGCTTCGCCCAAGGTAGGCAGCTTTGTTTGCTATAGCTTAGACCATTGACAGTACACAAATACTACACAAAGACACAGCGTCGCGGGCTACCAAGTAAACCTATTCCATGAAATCACACCGCATGTTTTTAAGTCCATGAATAAAGTCACGAAGTCGTAACTATGAGTCACGATATAGCAAACTGAAATCTTAATCATTGTACAAGATATGAGATATATAAAATATTGCATAATACTTGACAGGTTTGGTAGGGCAAAGTAATATAGAAGACAGCAATAGCAAGTTGAGGAAGTAGAAGAGGGCGAGAGTCGCTGGGAAGTTTATTTTATGTTGATGTATCTATGCTTGAGGCAAGAATTATTGACGGGCTCCAACTTGAGTCATGAGTCACGATTCACCGTGAAACTAAACCGTCAAAAAAGCGCGTTAGTTTTGTAAGGAATCCGTGTTTTGGGGAGAGGAAGCAAAAGAGGAAGAGGACGTCGGGGAAAACGCCTACAACATGAAGCGCAGTGAGTTGGCACTTCTAGAGCGCGGCCACTGTATGAGTGGTTTTCTTCCGCGAGAACCGCTTGCGCGGACGCCAGGGGCAGAAAAGTCGTATCTGCCTGCCCCTATGAATCATGTAAAAATATCATGTAAGTTAAGGGCTGGCCCCACTGAGATGCCCCTTCGAAACTGATACAACTGTGGTACAAAAAATTTCCACTAGACCAGCGAGGTCTGGTGGAAATCAAAAACCCAACTAGATTGAGTAATAAAACCAGTACCGCATGATCTTGTGCGTTGGATCAGATTCTGGAGAATAGAAACTCCGGAATATGATTTCAAAATTTTATACGGAACGATAAGTAAAATGCTTTTCTGAAATCTATTTACCTGTAAGGGAACATAAATGATTGTTTGGGTCGGGCGGATATGTATATGTATACATAAGAGGAGCCGACGGGCTGGAGAGAGAATTTGATAATATAAGCCAAGGAAAAGAACAAGAGGTCGCACACACAAATTAGCTGCCTACATACCTGCAACGCACCTGCGCTTGCACAGTCTACATTGCAACACTCATACACACCATACACCTTGTGCACCTACATACATCCCTACACTACACAACAACTTCTACAATCCTACACAACCCTACACACTACCTACATACCAACCCTACAAATGCCCCTACAGCCTACATACCGACCCTAACCCTACATACCTAACTACATATCTACACTACCCCTACCTACCTTCCAAACCCTACATACCTACCCTACCCCTACATACCTACCCTACCCCTACAGCTCCTACACCCTACACTGCATGTCTGCCATATTCCTGCACACGTGGTCTATGAGCATGCTGTTACGTAGTGCGGTTGCGTTTTTGTCAGTGATGGGATATTATGCGCTACGACATTTATTGGCGAAATTATTGCATTTGAGTTTGATTGATTGTGCTGAGAGCCTCCTGAAGAAAGAAAAGGTACTACCAGTGAATTCTCCCGAAAACCTGCAATTCTGGCAGATTGCACAACCATCATTGGATAAAGGTCCGAGAAGTAGCTTTTGCTGCATTCAAACGAAGTTAAGAATAGAAGAAAGGATTTTAGTCAAACGCTTTGCTTTGGTCCTGCCTAGAGTACGTTTGTTTGTCCCACGAACAACAGCGCGGGATGGTGAGAGCGTGGGAGCAAAAGACAATTGTGGAGCGCATGGCAACATTCCTGAGTAGCGCATGACTACAATCTTTGGATAGTGACTGGATGTGACTGTGAGATGATCCCCTGACTCAAGGAATGACCCCGGGACCGTAACGATTCCCCAACATCGGTTTAATAAAAACAAAGAAACACACACACTCATTTCTCTGTGTTTGACTGGATGTGAGTCATGTCTCGTGTGGTTGCGAGCGGGGCGTCCGAGTGTGAGGAGCACGCTTAGCACACAGAAGGTGTGGCAGCACCCACAATCGTGGAAAACGTGCCGCTTTTAGAACTGTCACACACGGCATCTCCCGACAGGGTCTTGTATTTCCCGGTGTCACAGTGCATGCAAACTGTGCCATCTGAGCCAGTCGAACCAGCATTGCAGGTGCACTCGGTTATGATGCCGCTAGCTTCAGGCAAATTTGATTTCTCAGGACATGCAACACATGTGTTGGCGATGGCTCCAACAGCCGTAGAATACTGGCCTGTCAAACAATTGCTGCATATTTCATCACCGTGTTGATCTTGACCTTGCCTGCAGCACATAACACACACGCACCACCGTCTGGGCCGGCCGACCCAGCATTGCAGGTGCAGTCGAGTGGATTATCACTTGCCTGTGCAGACTGTGAATTTGGTGTGTAGTCCTGACAGGTATTTGGTGTCAAAGCCGACAAAACCACAGAATATGTTCCTGGCAAGCAACTAATGCACGCGGACGCGCCTGGCACGATCTTGTACGTTCCAGCGTCACACGCAACACATGTCTATCCGTTTTCGCCAGTGTATCCAGCATTACAAATGCAGATGAGCGAGGTGCCACTGTCAGCAGGGGCCTGTGAATTTGCCGGGCAGATCGTACAGCTTGCCACACTGCTTGCCTAAAACGTGTGGACCGTGCAAATTGCGCAGTTGTCTTCGGAAGACGAGGCCTCAATGGTCGAGGAGTAGCCTGCGCCACACTTTGAGCACTGTATGCTGTTGATTTCTTCACTGAAAAAACCCTGCTCGCACGCGTGACACACATTGTCAAAGGCCTCACTGTCAGTTCCGCGCTCTCCTTCTGTGCGATGAGCGTACCCGGTGTTGCACTGGCAGTCTCGAGGTTCACCGGCGTCTACACGGTTTGCTGGAACTGTCTGTGAGTTGGCATCACACTGGATTGCACGTCCTCCCGCACAGTAATTTTTCTGCAGGCAAACGTTGCATATCACAGAATTCGCTGCCTTGTATTTGCCGTTTTCACACGTTGTGCACTGCGTTTGCCCAGGGGTGGAGACTTGTGTGTTGCTGCATAACTGGCACACGGAAACAGAGGTGCCCGCCGTCTCGGTAGAAAATGTGTCCACTGCGCACAGTGTGCAAACCGTGTGACCGGCATCGCCAGCTGCAAAGGTGCCTGCTGCACAGTCTTGGCAAGTTGTAATACCACTCGCATCAATGGTGGTGGAAAAATTTCCTGCCACACAGTTGATGCACACGTTGGAGGTGGCTGCGATTGCTGCAGAATGCTTTCCAGCAACACAATTGGCGCAGTCCGCGCTGCCTGCGTTGATTTTGTAGGTACCTGCTACACATGCAGAGCACAGTGCACCATCCAGTCTGGTGTACCCCGAATTACACAGGCAGGCCAAGGAAGAGGTGCTCACAAGTGGTGAATTGGAATTTTCGGAACATAGAGCGCATTCTCTGCTGGCAGAATTCAGACTGCGGTATGTGCCCGCCAGGCATTCAGAGCCATCAACACCGGAATACCCAGCGTTACACACACACGCAGTAACAGCAGTGCTTTGTTCGGGAGAATCTGCATTCTGTGGGCATGATGAGCACTCGGCTGGGCCTGGCTGATTTTTGTATGTTCTGACGCCACACGCGTTGCAAGTGCCACCATTTGCCCCGGTGAAGCCCACATTGCACAGGCAGTCAGTTGCTGCAATGCTGGCAGTAGGTGAATGTGAATGCACAAGACAGTCCAAACACGCGTCAGCCCCAATAGCAAATTTGTATTTTCCTGCAGCACATGCTTGGCAGGAGTTTGATTCGAGGGTGTATCCTGCATTGCACAGACAGTCAGAAGACTGGGAGCTGCCGGCAAGCGACCCGGCATTTACGCCAAGCGCAACACATGTACGGAACCCAGATGGTGCTACAACACTGTACGTGGCTGGAAGGCACTGTGAGCACACATTGTCCAGTCGCCCATAGCCATTGTCACACAAAGAAGCAGCTATGTTCACGCTAGCTTCGAGCGAGTTGGAATTCAACCCGCAAGGTGTGCAAGTGCTGGGCCCTGGCACATTCTTGTATTTTCCAGCATCGCACGCAGTGCAAGCGAGTGAATCAGGCGTTTGCTGACGTCACAGATGCAGGCGATTTCAGTGGTGCTTTGTGCATCGGACACCGTGTTCAGAGCACATGAAGTGCAGTCACCCGCCCCTGTTTCGCTCTTGAAAGTGTTGTTCGCACACGCGCTGCAGACCTCACTGTCAGGGCCAGTGAACCCCGCGTTACATATGCAATCTGTGAGCATCACTCTGTGCCAAAGAGCTGGTTGTTGCCCGACATGGTGCGCATGTTGGCAAGCCCACGATGGTGTTGTAGGCGCCAATCGCACATGGTGCACATGTTGCTGATTTGATGACAATCTCATGTACACCCATACTGGCGTGAGTTATACAAAAGTAGTACAAAGGCCCGTCTAGCAAGTTTGGAATCGTAAACGTGGTATGCCCATTCGGCACATTGTAATACACAGTCAAACCAACTACTTCCTGCAGAGTGCTTCTGTTGTTGGTTATGCCAACAGGGTGTGTAGAGCCCGGCCAGGTCAGAACCACTGGACCCAATCGTGAAACCTCGATGACAAGCGTGTTGAAATTATCAATTGTCAGTGCGAATTCAGAGGTAGCATGCGTGTCTTCAAACCACCCAGCGATGCACTGGCAGTCTGCTGCCATGCTGCTTTGAGTGTTTGAGTTGGTGTTTTCTGCACATGAAGTGCACGATTGCGAACCAGGAGTGTCTTTGTATGTTCCAGCTGCACAAGGCATACAGGCTGTCGGGTCGGCGCCAGTGAACCCGGCGTCGCACATACAGTCAGCGGCTGTTGGACCAGCAGGCACCAAAGACGTTGATCCTGCCACACATTGCTGGCACGATTCTGCCCCCGCGTAATCCTTGTATTTGCCTGGAACACACGCTGTACACTGATTGTTGGTGATTTCTGAGGTCGTGCACGTGTCACCAATACACACCATCCTGGCATCCCACCCACCATACCCTCTGCCACACACACAATCATATCTGCTGCTGGTGGCGAGATTCAGCGTGGTGGAAAACGGATTCAGACAGCGAAGACAAATGTTGGCTCTGACGTAATGCCTGTAAAACCTAAGGGCACACGGCTCGCATACAGCGTTAATTCCATGTCCCACATATCCGTCGTCACAAGCGCATGTGACGCCATTGGCCCACAATCTGGCATTGAGAGGACACATTTCGCATTTAGGGGCTGCTGCGGCTGAATACTGCAAGGCGTTGCACGAGAGACACTGATTAATGGCGCCTGTCGAATTGCGGAATTTTCCTGCATCATAATCTACACATGCAGTTGTTCCAAAGACGGACTTGAATTTCCCAAAATCACAGGCCACACAGGTGAAATCACCAGTTATTCCGTCCTGCACAGCACTCGAGCCAGCGTCACATCCCATCATACACACCAGCCCGCAAACACCAAGCGATCCTGATATGCATTCACAGTCTGCCACAGACGCGCTGCCCACTGCTGATTCCGTGTTGGTGGGACAAGCCTTGCAAGTGGCTTGCACGAGAATATCCTGATTTGTTTGCATTGCAAGCATCGCAGCCTGCATCTGTGTGGTGTGCAGGTAGGCGTCCACCGCAAAAAAACCAGCAATACTGCCGTGGAAAAAGAGGTCATTTGCCCATCTGCTTTTACCAATGAACTTGTGTGTAAAAGCCCGATTTTGTTGTTTTACAGTGCATGTCGTGGATGTATAGCTGTCACCCACACGCAAATCGAGCACACCACTCGAAGCTTGGTACCTTGTCGTGATCTCCAGCCAATTGCCTTGAGTAATGCTTCCGGGCAGCGCAATGCGGCATTCCGAGGCCCAATTTGCTCCATTCAGTATTCGCATGATTAAACCGCTAGTGGCATTGTATCTGCTAAGTATGATGTTGTCACCAGGATAGGCATTATGCAAATCAAAGACCCGTTCCCATGCAACGGGCTCGCCCCCAAACTTGATCAGTGCAACTGTAGTGAAGCCCCCATTGCTATCAATGTCAAACATGTGCGATCCCCCATCTAAAACTGCAGTTTCGCCCTTTCAAACGCCAGGAAATTATGAACAACTGCACTGCTGAATGCACTTAATGAGGTTGGTGTTGGTAAGCAATTTGTGCACGTAGCACGTCAGCGACAAACACCAGGGTAAATGAGCTGTCCTTGTCCATAGTCTGCCCACCATCCTTCAGCCAGAACGACTTCAGTTGTCTCCGTTGATCCAGGTTCAGTCGGATGCCAGTTCACATGAACAACTTGATTTCCTGAAGACCAATACCATACGCCTGGTGCAGTATCACGTACATAGCCAATATAACACTGCGCAACTGTACATAACGCGTCGACTGCTTGATTTTCTTCAGCGGAATTGTTTGTCGCAATCTCTCCCATGTTATCCAGACACGCTTGCTTGACAGCAGCGAAAGTGCCTGGTTCAGTCAAAAACCAGGAAACTTGTACACCATTATCCACATTCGCAGTACTGGAATACTCTTCTGGGTTATGACGCGTCGCCAGCGAAGCCAGCTGTGCCTGTGCCAGTGCTATGGACAGCGCTCGCTGCATGACATCATCAGCGTTAGCCAAGTTGATTTCCGCAATTTTTAAATTGTAATTTTCTACTTGGTTTTGTCTAGTTCTTCATTTTTATCACATTTTTTTTCACATTTTTGACTTGCGGCCGCCGCAAATTGAGCAAACACCACCTGCGTCAGTTCCACTGTGACAGTTCCGTCGCAAGTCGGCCATTTGTCGACTTGCGGCATCCACAAAATACACATGTTCCCAGGTTTGGTCGCGACCATGTGGCGCGCGGCAGCTCGGGGCTAAAGCCCCTTCAATACCGCGCGCCTGGGTAGGAAAGGTATCAAGTCACCTCAGTGTCCTCCAAGTATTGCACTTAACGCTTGTGACGTGGATTATGTCATCACACAAGCGTGATAGGAACTGCTCAAAGGACACGGAGGTGCCTGTCCCACGTGTGAAACAAGAGTTTCTTCTGGCAATGCAAACAACTTGTTGTCCTGCTTTTGTTTTTGGTTTTTGTTAGTGAAATCACCACACCGCTAACCCTCCCTGAAAGTTGAGGATGTATACGAATGGTGCGTAGTACTGTGAAGCTCCCGGGCCGATGCCAGGCACTCCTTTTTTTCATTCTTGGTTTTCGAAGACCCAACCTATCATATCATTCATTGGACTAAGCGGGTGGTTAGCATCAAATTGACCACATAAGACCCAAATTTTTTTTTTTTTGCTTTGTCGCTACACAGCTAGCGCGCCAATTACAGCAGGAACAGGTGGAGGTGCAGTAATAGGGAAGCCCGGAAGCGCCTGGCTCGAAGGCACTCCCATGTTTTTGTTTCTATTTGGATGCCTGTTGCACTCGTGGTTTTTGGTCGGTCTTTAGGTTGTTTTTGGTCTCAAGAACGAACAAAATTTGAGTACGTACTAGTGTGTTGCTTTGTTTTATTGACCCAATATTGGGGAATCGTTACGGTCCCAGGGTGTCTTCGTGTCAACAGACCTGGAATAATCACCTGGGGTGGCCGGATCCTCACCCTCCACCTTAACTACGTCGCTGGCTATACCAGTCCCCTTCTCTTCCTCTGCGAACGGACCTACAACTACTACGTTGACAACCAGGGGCTTGTGCCCTGCCGGCTCTGTCGTCTGGGCAGGTCCAAAGTTCGTTCAGCATCATTGGTGAAAGTCCTAAGTGATGGTAAGATTTCTTGGATACTGTGGTCCCAAGGTCTATGAAATCCTCCACCACCCACGACTAAGCAAAGCAACACTTGTGTTTGTAAAAAAAAAAGAAGGAAAAAAAAACCCCGGGGAAGAGACACCTGCGTTGTTCGCAGAGCTACTGAACTAGGATGTGCACGAGTTTAGACTCCACTGGGAGTGGGGGATTGGTATCACGTGTTTGAGAGTCCTGTGGGAGTTTTGGAAGCAGGTGTCTGGGTGCACCGTGTGGGAAGGGTAGCCTGAATTCGTGCATGGCACGTTATGTTACAAATTGTCTGGTACAAACTGGCCCCTAAGTTTTGGAGGGTTCAAGGAGCAGCCATGTGTGGTTCAATCAGTGGGGGAATCATCATCTGCGCCTATATTATAGTTGTCCAGTGGGAGACAATGTGGACCAGAGCTACAACAGACAATAAAGTCGACTGTCTGTTTACACACCTTGCGTTTGGGGTTGGTGTTCCATGCTGATATCTTGCCAAGACACCATCCATATGTGGGCCATTCGAAGAGTATGTACTGTCCAATCATCTCTTGTCCTGCTGGGTCAAGAGGTACAAGCATGTTGCCATCTGGTGGCATGGCTGCTGGTTAGAAGCCAGGAGGAAGGAGTATAGAGGAGAAATCATCATTGCTATCTGATGATTCAGCGGCATCATCATCAGAGGACAAATCCACGACAGCTGCATGCAAGGAGGTGACATGCATGTGGAGGGCATATGCAAACTCACTGCAGATTGGAGTTGCTTCTGTAATCCATCCCTTTAGGCCCTTTTTTAACACATTCATCCCAAAACTCTTGTGAGATATGGATTACTTGCCTGGACCTGGGTTTAGGCTAATCCTGAGATATTCAGAGGTTCTCAGTGGGCTGTAAGGGTGGGGTAGAGATTGCCGTCGAGATTCGGGCAGAGTGGAGCAGCCCAAGAGTTGGGCCTGGTACAAATTGCCGTGGAAGCATCAGCAATTAGGGGGGGTTTCCCAAACACTTGAGAGACTCAGCCTGTTTTTGGCTGGAGCTGTCGCAGCATTTTGGGGGACTATGGAAAGGGGCTGGCCATCCGAACGGCGGGCTATAAATTATGCATTCTTGAGACAGTGGCATGTTCTTGGCGCTCATGAAATTATATCGCGCTGTTCAGCTGGCCAGCCCCTTTTTGGTGGTTGCGGACGTAGCCCCAAACCATCCCCAGAAGAAGTGCTGGAAGTTGGCTTTTAGAAGCATGTTTCTCATGGGAATAAAATCACAACGTTTCAGGGTCTCATCTTTTTCCAAGTTTTACTACACACTCCAAAAAAAACCCTTTGCCACCCCTAGGACTGTTCTCGACAGAGCAAAAAAATCCCTTTGTGATAGGTTGCAATTCCGCATGTTTTTCTTATCACACAGATTTATCAAGATTCGTCTCTTCCGTCAGCATTGAATATCTCACAATTTGTTGGATATGCCCAGATTCCAGAATTTCCCGGAATGGATCCAAAACGAAAAAGTTGCGGAAACGTGCGAATTTGACAATCTCGGATCGTGGGTGCGTTTGCCTTGGCTCGCTCACGATGAAGCCCCGGGACTGTACATAACGATTCCCCAATATCAGTTTAATAAAACAAAGCAACACACGGAAAAGAACCGCTGTTCCATGAAAGAGTCATGGGCATCTCAAAAAGAGTTTTGGGATGAACATGGGGGGGGGGATTTCCAAGTACCATTCATGTCATCTCGTCTGGTTTGAAGGATGCAAAGGGGGGGAGGTCAAGTAGTCGTGTGAGCCTTTGAAATTTATCAGCGAATTGTTCTAGTACCCCCTTTGTGGCTGGGCAATAGCATATGATATGGATTTCGTCTCCAAGTACTTGTGTGCCTGTGTGAAGACAATGCGGGCACACCCCGTCCTTGTAATCTGTTCGAGGGTTTCTGAAGGCGAAAATGAAGGTGGGAGGGTTTAATGTGTATAGTGTTCTGAGGTCGAATCCGAAGGAGTTCGAGTTGGTAGGGGCAGGATTGGTGGGTGAGGTATGGGGCTGGCTTATACTTGCTGCGTGTGTGTTTGTTATGGAGATGCCAGTGGACGTATGCTCGCACGCGCCCTGGTGGGTCACTGAGTGTAAGCTCGAGATGCTTCCGCCACTGTTCAGAGCATTGTGACTCAAGATATTTCTTATATGACTTCTCTTTGTTAGGGGGTTTGGCCACGTTCACACTTTGAGGCATAAGGGAAGTAGGGTCACGGTGGCCATGTCCACGTGGCATACTGCAGTGTGCATGCTAGTCCAGGACGGTCGAGACGTGGGGGGCAGGGGTAGATATTCACACTGTCAATACCCGTCCTTCACTTTTTCAGTTTCGAACCCATTTTTTGGTTCGATTTGTACCAAATAAATTTTCGTTACCACGCGTTATTAAATGTAGTTAAAGATATGTAATACAGGAACCTTGTACCAGTAATTATGTAACAGACGCCTACTGAGATTTTTTGTTTCTGTCTTTTTTTGAGTTTCTACCCCATCCCCCCACTTCCATTTTCCTGGGTATTCAGACCAGGGTTGAGTTTGCCAAGATGAAATAATTTTGTGGATCCCAGAATTTCCAAAGGAAGCATGGATTATATCGGGAAGGTTGCTTTTGCTGCAATTCAAACAAAGTTAAGGGTGGACCTGAACCCCTCGAAAAAGAAATCAACGAGATTTTAGGTTCGAAATGTGAGGATCGACTTTCGGACCCTTTTTTTGAACTGGTACAAAATACCACTTTGGTTCGTTTTTCGTACCTGCTTCGCCTCTGCAATTTCTGTAAGGCCCCGCGGGATACGCGAAAGTTCCCGCAGAAGTGCCAGAAGATAGCCGGGTGTTGAGGGCGCGCCGTTTATGTACACAACTTCCAATCGCTTCGACACCTGGCTCATCCTCTCTGGAACAATGGGGTCTAGACAATATTCCAAGTCAACCATGGTCTGACGCAACGTGCCACTGTACCACCTCTTGAAGTACTTACTTCCGCTTTGACACGCTCTTGTTCTAGACAAACTTAACGGCACAGGATATGGAGTTTGAGGTTGACAATTTTGATTCAAAGTGATGAAGAAGAGTCAGACACAACAGTGGCTAACTATGAGTCCTCAAACCCATAGCCCGGATTAACGCACTGGTGTTTCAATGATATACAATGAACTATACTGTGCATGCTGGACTCTCTCAAGAACTGAATCTAAGGATTTCAAATCAAGTCCCAGACTATTTGAAAGTCGTATTCAGCAGTTGGAAAAACCTATGTAGTAATATGATAATTACTACTAGTAACCCCTCGTACCTAGAACTATTAGGTCTATTCACGGTCCACACAAATGTCTCTA
>Ga0105053_10007640_pt1 | contig 14370 bp, 15 predicted proteins | sample BON01_FD_78093 | JGI IMG/M metagenome (GOLD analysis project Ga0105053, IMG submission 78093) | Freshwater microbial communities from Lake Bonney liftoff mats and glacier meltwater in Antarctica - BON-01 | ecosystem: Environmental > Aquatic > Freshwater > Ice > Glacier meltwater | place: Lake...
CATTTCAATACTTTCATCAATATCTTCTCCGTTTCCATAATCGTCATAAATGGAATGATTTCCTTCATTATCGTCTTCGTTATAATCGTCTTCGTTATCGTCTTCGTTATAATCGTCATTCTCAGAAGTCCAAATATGATCTTCTATTATAGGTAGAAGTATATTTTCGATATTTTCCATGTCCTGTTCTCCAATGAATTGTCTGAAAGTATCACTAGTCGTGAATAGTATCACGATCTTATAATCGGGTATATTAAAACTGTCTCCTGGTTGGAATGTTACAGACGGTACAAAGCCTTCAGATTCGCCGAGCGTTAAGGTTTCTCCCGACTGTAGTTTTTCTTCAACTTTAGCTTTTATCTCAGAGACTTTAGTAATAAACCCGGCCTGTGAAACTGCACTTAATATATCTAATATTATTTTTGTATGATTAGTGTTCTTACCTAAAATGATAATCTTATCTATATCGTCCATTTTCATTAATCCCACCGGACCTATGATAAGTTTTAACAGTCCAGTGTATGTTTCATGATTGGCATAGCCTACTATTTTATTTGATGTTTCATTTACTATTATATCAAAATTTGATTCGTGAAGATAATACAATCCCATAATTATCTTTTCCATAAACTGATCTAGATCTAAGAAGAAGTCTTCCATAGAATAATAACTAAGTATAAGCATATTGTCGATAAGCTGGCCATTATCGAATATTGATTCTAACAAATCTATTATAGATATGCTAATTGGAATCTGATTCCAATTAGATACACAAATCCAGGATTCATTATCAGGTATCACTTTATACGATGATCCAAAAGATACATGGATTCCATTACTATCAAGAACCCACAATTTTACATTGTGTGCAAATAGCCATTTTATTATGTTGACCATTTTACCCAGTATAAGATCATTTTGTGTTATTAGACTGATCCCATAAATTATATGAACCAAGGTTCCACCAACGTCAATACCTTGTGTACCAATATCTAAATTTTTACCTATACGATATGTTTTTATAATTTTATCTGAATGTTCGATAGCATCACGAACATCGACGTACGTCGGCTTGTCAGGAATTATATCTGCAGCGTCGACAAATGAGGCATTCATGAGATAAACTTCAGGAACATGGCCATTCATTAAAGTAACCTCACTCTCATACTGTATAAATTTGTTATCAGCATATAGGTTTAAGATTACACTTAATACATTAGCTTGAGTTTCGGTCTCATCGTCAGGATCTGTTATCCAAGCCGATCTTTGAGATTCAATAAAGCTCCATTCAGATACTACATTTTCAATTATCGGAGGAGGGTTGTTTATATCTTGTATAAAATCTTCAAGCACGTTTTCAAGATTTTGGGGGTTACCGACTTCTAAAAAATCTCTAAAATCTTCATTAGTGGTGAACAAGATGATAAGTTCAGTATCGGGTATATCAATAACGTCACCCTGTTTATATGTGACCTTAGCAATACTTTCATCTTCCATGTCTAAATTTTTATCATATGTATATTCCCAAGGTGCAGGATGTCTTAATACTAATGTTTTACCTGCTTGTAATTGTTCTTCTATTTTAGCTTTTATTCCTGAGGAATTTGTAATATACCCGTTAGCATTAACATCATCTTGTATTTTGAATATAGTATTTAACAGTTCACCACTGTTGGCAAGCATATCAATGTTTGATTGTTCCGTACGACTGAATACATCTCCAGTATGTGCGATATATTCTGGAGGACCATCTACTAAAGCATCAAGTTTTACAAACGCCGTATCTTTCTCTAGTGTATCATCGACGTGTAGTCCTATTTCTAATTTAGAAGTATAATATAGACTCATCAATAAGTTACCGAACATATTATCTATGTTATCATCAAACGTTAGATGTATATAATATGAGGTTTTCAACACATCTTCTCTAATTGTATCTGTATTTATTATCTTATCTACGATTGTCTGTAGATCTACATTACTTGGAATATCACTCCATTTAGAAATACGAATGTAATTTTCACTTTGCGTTAAATACATGTATGTATAAGAAGTTCCAAAAATTAAATCTAGAATAGATCCGTCGTTATCTAATAATAACCAGATTATAATATCAGCCAGAAACATATTTCCAATAAGATACAACCAATTACCTGGAATAGAAATTGAGGTTTGCTGGAGCCCTGATTCTTCTAGATTATCATCGATGCTGGATTTCAGCGTTCCTCCAACAATATTTTGCAAATGGGGTATCATATTTGATGCAATTTTATACGTTGTTAAAATTGCATTAGCATGTTCTAATGCCTCAAAAACGTTTAGAATATTATTCATATTTGGATTTGCATCACCAGCTGTAACAATTGACGCGTTTTTCAGATACGGGTAGATATATAGACCTTCTGGGTCTCCTAACTCTTCACTTTCATATTGTATAATATTACCTTTATTGTATATATAATAAATAAGATACAAGATCTTACCATCCAATGCAATTAGTTGGCTAGGGTTTAAAATGTACCTATTTTCTTCTAATTCTATTATATCAGTCAGAGACGACGGTTCGTATCCTGTGTTATCTTCTTCCAAGTCATCATATCCGTTTAATTGATCATAGCCTGGTTCATCGTTATCTAATACTGTTATATCTTCTCCGTCATCTAATACTGTTATATCTTCATCGTAACCTGGAGGTAAGCTAGTCTCCTTAGTTTCATTCCACCAATAATACGATATATCAGCATGAGCAGTAGGGGATAAATTTTGTAGATTACGTACATCTTCCAATTTTAGTCCTGTTTGTGCAGTATGATCTGTCGTATTATTCTTAATATAATATAGGAGCTGATATATATTGTCGAAAATACTACCACCATTTGCTATTTGTTCATCATAAAATTGTTGTTTGACTATGAAATATATATTCTTATCTGGTGCTTGACCGTGCATATCTCCTGAACCATATGATGCGTTCACATTACCTGCTCTAGTTTGATATGCAGGGATAGCTACAAATTTATTGGAACCTTCAGATATATCTTCCATAGCTTCAACTAACATTTTCTTCATAAACAATCTCCTTACAGGTAACTCTACAAATAATTCTATTATACTAGATTCGGCATATGTATTATACGTGTCTGGTTCTTCACCTGGTAAAACAATAAATCCATTATCATCAAATGTAGCGCTAATTTTAGGTCTAACCCATGCTGCGAAATTATTTTGTGAACTGTTTATCATAGTATTCAAATCGTTAGATTTATAACAATACGTTCCTTCAAAAGTACTATCAGTCTTCATATATTTAATAAATATATCAGGTTTATTATCATCTGACCACTCTTCCTTTGAAACATAATCTTCTTCATTTCCGCATTCTCGAGCTATTTCTGGTAATTCATTTTTATCCTTCTCTTTGATAACTTCAACTTTACCATATTTATTACCCCATTTCATTATTAGAGTTATAGCTTTTCTGTCCTGGGCGCGCAGAGCTTTCAATCTATCTCCACCAAAAGGAAGATCTTCTTTGGCAAAGGGAATTCCTTCTTCGTCCAGTTTGTCATTTTCTACTTCTTTGCCTTTCCATTTACTCTCATCGTTCGACATGTTTATTTTATATATTATATTAATTAATATAATGACAACGATATATTTCATATGTACACTAAGTGTGCGATAGTAAAATATTAACTAATATATTATCATAGGAAGTACTCTATATTATCATCGCCCTTGTATATTCTCTCTTCAGATGTGAAAGTATTATATACTTGTACATGTTTAGCGCCTAGATCATGAGGTGTAACCATGATAGGAATATCTGTATCTTGTTTTAATTCTTCACCATGTGCTTTGTCGTAGATAATATTAGCCTCGCATTGCATAGCCATGAAGGCATTCTCACTTCTAAGTGGAATATATAGACATTTATCTTCCCCGTCTTCAATGTATGATATATGAATATAGCCCGGATGTCTAACTAACTTAAACGAATCATTTATATAATTTTCGATTATATATTTTCTAAGGCATACCTTACATTGTTTAATTAAAGTGTTGATAACCGTAGATACATAATAGTAATATTTGTTACCTATCAGTTTATTATGTATAGGTTTATACAATCCAAACACACATGCAGCGGCTAAAAGTAGTAATAATAGCAACATTATTTATAACTCACATCTATCAGCTTAAGATAATTTCTCGAACACCAATTTAGCAGGCGCTAGAACGATATTACGAGATGCTACATATTTGTGCTTATCAGCTTTATCGATTGTACCACCACGAGATTTCAATAATCTGAAATAAGGTGTAGGAATCAATTTTGTTACATCTTCACCTGTATTTTTGGTGAACAGCAGTTTAGTATACGTTATAGAACTTTCACAATTTATACCATTATTAGATCCTCCAATTCTTCTGGTATAAGTTAATTCTCCTAATGCACATTCGGGCGAACAGTGATTTCCATATAACCAAAATACTTCATATGGATGGTTTTCATTGGTATCGGCATTAGTGAAGAACGTTTTGGTATAAGCAACTACCATACCTGTAGGTTCATTGTCAAATTCTTCATGACACCAATCACAGTCTAAAGGTTCAGGTCTACTACCATCTATAAAATAAGAATCAAAAGCGTTCTGATTAGAACTGACATATACAGGACTTCCATATTTAGACAAGCCGTACGTGAATATTCCCGAATAAGGATCTGTAGAAAATTCTTCACACACAATAGTAGTCTGTGAAGATACTTTTATGTCCTTTTTGTTTGTATTTTTAGTATAAGCACCTTTCAAATATTTGTCGAGAACTTCTTGATGAGAAATTTTCTTCAAAACGAAAGCTGGATTGTAAGCCATGGTTAAACGAAATTGATTTATAAGAAATAGTTTTATACTATAAATAGTTATTATATTTATCCAATTTTAAAATGTCTCTATCGGTATATGCAGGTCCAATGTTCAGTGGTAAAACCACTCACATGATACAAGAAGTGACTCATTTTTGTGATATTTTTGGGCAAAAAGCTATCGTCATAAATCACGAATTGGATACTAGAGACGAAGAAAATTTAGTATCGTCTCATTCTTCAGGTTACAAAGGATTGAGCGATAAGATAACTGTAGAGTTTTCAGAATCTTTAAGTAAAGTCGATGTTAGTGAGTATTCAATAATAGGCGTCGATGAAGCGTGTTTCTTTAATGACCTATATGTTACTATCGAAAAATGGTTGAAAGAGGGTAAAAATATAGTATGTTCTGGGTTAGACGGCAACTTTAAGATGCAAAAGTTCGGACAAATACACAAACTTTTGCATCTTTCAGATAAATTCGTCAAATTGCCATCTATATGTTGTAAATGTCTAGAAGAGCTAAATATTAGGAATGAAACCATAACGCCGTATAATACAGTACCAGCGCCTTTTACTCTGAAGAAATGTATAACCAACAGTGATACCATAGATATTGGCGGTTCCGATAAATACTTACCTGTGTGTAGAAAACATCATTCAGTATAAATTAAAATATTAATTAATATTTTAAACTACTAACGCATTATCTTAAAAATAATTTTTAATAGATCTATCTCTATTAAAATAATTAACGTTTTAGTAAATGTATAATACATAAGAACGATAATACATATGTCGCAGTATTAAATATATGTATATCGTCTTCTTATTTAATCATCAATACCGTATATTAAATAAATACATAAATCGACTAACATCTTAAAATGAGTGTTAGAAAGTACAAGGTAGTTCGTACTAAATCTTGCAATGCTACGTGCTCGTCTAGTAGTAGTGGTGCTAGTAGATTTACCAGTACCAGTACTCAACAATTTAAGCGACCTCTAAATCCAGATTCTAAAGATGAATTACTCTTTTATCTTGGTGGAAACATATCTTCAGCTGTCAAAGAAGGAAAGCTTATAGCGAATAGTATAAGAGATGCTAATGCTAAACAAAAACGAGAACCCTTACCTTTAACCAACTGTAGTAATAAGCCAGATTTAATAACATTCTTCAAATGTTTAGACGTATATGAAAATAATCAGGATTTCTATGTAGATAGTATATCTGAACTGATAGAACTAGAGAAGTGGTTTAGTAAAATATCTGAACCGTACAGTAGAGATCAAGATTGGGTTAAGAGAGAAAATAACCGCAAAGTGTATGGTGTATCTGATTACTGTGATACAGAGATTAGAAAACTTTTGTTATCTAATAGAAAATGTCTACTCTCAAACAACAAAACATAATTAATATAGATACAGTATCTACCACGTGTAACGAGACGGCAGAAAAATATGAAAAACTTTCCTGGTATTATTCTCAGATAGCATGGTTATTTTGGACATTAATTAAAATTGTAGGTGTAGCTATAGCTATAATAGAGCTAGTCGGAGACGGTACTAAGCCATACCGTATAACAGTAGCATGTCTAGGGTTAGGTATATCTAGCTTGGGATTAATGCAAGATAAAATAAAACCATTTAAGAGAGGTCAAAAATATAAAGAATCATCTTCTTCGATGAGAAAAATAGGTAGGAAAGCGTTAAGATTAAAATTTACTAAACTAACCGAAGAAGAAGTGGCTAATAAATTAGAAGAATTGTATGACGATCTAGATGATATAGAACTAGAAATATATTCTAGTACTTCAGTAGGCCAAGGCGCAATGAGGAAAGGTTTTGGTGAGGGACCAAAACAAATAAATGGTCCTTCAGAGCTAAAGGAAATTAAGATAGACACGTTCAAAGATAAGATTAATCAGTCTGAACCTCAGTGAGTTATATATTAATTAATATATAATTTGTAGTTTACCTATCTGCATACCACGATTTTCCGATTGGATGAAATACTACAGATTTGCCGCCTTGTAATAAGTATACAGTCGAATTTCCATTTATATAATTACCATCAGAGGTTCTGATAGTATGTTCATATCCAGCTTTCTTTGATATAATGGTTATAGATTCTCCAGTAAATACTTTACCTTTACTAGTATTTTTGGAATCTTTCCCTTCAAGATATGGTAATGTTAATTTGGCATTTTTACCATCTAGCAATATAACTGATTCGTCTTCTATAGATACATCTTCAGAAACAGATACTAATATTTTCTTTTCTACTTTTTTGTCTTTCTTAGGTAATGTTTGTTTAGTCTTCTTGTGTACAATTTCTACAGATTCTTCGTCTGACTCTATAGTCGATTCTGAGTCTGAGTCCGTTCTGTCCAATTCATCTGAGAAATTGGATTCGTATAAACTACTATTATCCATTATATTTTTTCAATTTATTCTTAATATATTTTATATTACACGTATTATATTCGTGTATAATGTTTCTATAATGTATCCAATTGTTTATTAAATGCGTTATTCTTTTACATTTATTAAATCTTAATTTTTCTATTCCTATATCTTTCATTAACATTTTAGTATCTACGTCTGGCGAGATAGATATGAATGGTATTTCATAAATTATACAGGCTAGATGTGATATATAGTCCTGACATATCACCAAATCTGAATGGCTAACAATAACTCTAATGTAGTCATCCGTATAATTGCTCTTACCATGACGAACGATAGTATAGACACTTCTTAATGTGTCTACTAAGTCATTAATCTTTGAAGGTATAATACCTTCCTCAGCTATTATGGTTAATATAGGCTTATTATTGCTATTTATCGTTTTTTCGCTATTTATCGTTTTTTCGCTCTTTAGCGATTTTTCGCTCTTTAGCGATTTTTCGCTCTTTAGCGATTTTTCGCTCCATGTAAGAAATCTACTATCAGGAACATATTCTACTATCTTATCTTTATATTTACTTTTGAAATAACCATAGCCTTCCATGTTAGATACAAATAATACATTTTCTGGAATATATTTAGGTTCAGTGCTAACTGTCAAGTTATAGTATATAGTATTCATTTTGAAGTGTTGTAGAAGACTTATAGATATTTCAAAATTAATAACTTATTATATGTTCGTCTCTTATAAAAAATGAATACATTCGATTTTGACGCGTTCTGTGACCTGAACGATAATGATCGTCCTCACACAGCATATTCATTTAGAAGATATGAAGAACTAATGTCTGCTATTAAAGAAAGTTGCTATTGGACTGGAATCTGTTTAGGTTTTATATATAATGATAGCAATATATCATTTAGACTTGGATTAAATCGTTACTATAGAGACAGATATGAATACGAAATTATTACTGAACATTGTGAATTTGTCAGTCAGAAATATAATCCTGACAAACTAAAGAAATTCACAATCCCAATACATATGTGTGCAATGTTTATGTCCGGTATTGCATTGTATGGTGATAAAATATCATATACTGCTATGTCTGGAGAATACAATAAGGTATAATATGGTAAAATAAAATTAATCTATTAATTGATAGATCTACTTCAAAATTAAACATAACAGACAGCTCGAATAATATTAAGTCAAAATGTCTTCCATGGATAACAGTAATAATTATGCGCACTTCTTTGACAATGTAAAGTCGCCAGCCGAACTACTACTTAAGTTTGAAGTGGATAATCTATTGCAAGGTCATATTTTATCTTAACATGCAAGGTGATTATGAAGAGGATATTATCGCTTGGATGGACAAATATAAAGATATGTTCAAGAAATACCATCAGGTTGAAATGAAAACGCTTCGTGATAGGAACATATCGCAAGTGTAATATCAAACAATCTGAAGTATGTAAAGATGGTTATTGAATGGTGTTCATTTAGTAAAGTCAGATGGAGCCAATGTTCACATTAAACATAAAATAAAATTAATTAGCTTATATATTATGTAATATATAAATTTACTTAGAAGAACAAAGGAACATAGCAATATTAATATATATCCTTCTAGATTCCTTACAAGATATAAGATATCTCTTATAATCACCCTCAGCCAAAGCTCCCATTTGACTAACGATCAATACATCGTATTCGTGTAACATTGCGATGTATTGATTACGCGTATGATTAGGATATATAGTATATAATATTTCAGCCATTTTTACATTTTTGTCATTAAGACTTTCTAGTAGATTGTCGTTACCTTTGATTATTTTCTTGTTAACCAAAACTTCTTCTGTCAACTCCCTATAGATATCATTCTTTTCGCATAAAAGCCTTTCTATGTCTTCACCATAATTACCCTTGACTCTATGTAGACAGTGACCGATATGCTTAGATATTTTATTCATCTCTTCATAAGTATTTCCTACGCCCTTATAGCCGCATTTTGCTTGTTGTAAGAAGTTAGACGTTTGGTGTGATAAATCGATAAACGCTATAGCCAAATTGGCAGTGTGCTGTTTTTGTTCATCTGATACTGCTCTCACTTCATTTTTTATTTCAGGTTTACCGCTACTTGTATTGGGTACAGAGAAAATAGCTAATATTATTAATACCACTAAGATAACAATCGCGAGTATAATTAAAGCAATTAACCAGGAGTCCATGTTTTATTTTTATTATAGAATTTTATTTTGATCGTGTTATAACAAAATGTCTTGTTTGGGCGATTTTAAATTAGGCGATCGTCTTGGTCGAGGTTCGTATGGTTCTGTATATGAGTGTAAAGATAAAAATGGTAAGAGTAAGGCTATAAAATGCGTCCCCATGAAAGGAAAATATAGACATGTATTGGAAGCCTCTATTATGGCTACATATAAACATCCTAATATAGCATCGTCGGATTCTATTTTTATAGAAAACGACACGTTGTATATAGTACAGAAAATAGCTAAGAACGACCTAGCTGTTCTCACTAGAAATAATCCATTACCGTTAAGAAAAGTAAAGGAATATATCTATAATATAACTAAAGCTATACATTTCTTACATGCTCGAAGAATAGTACATGGTGATATCAAAGCCGCCAACGTATTAATGTATGATGATGGAACTATCAAATTGACAGATTTTAGTTTGTCAGTAATAATGCTAAAAAAGTATTATAATAACGGTATAGGTACACAATCACATAAACCTCCAGAATCTTTTAATAAAGATAATTGGAGTTATCCCGTAGATATATGGGCTTTAGGATGTACTATATACGAATTAACTTATGGTAGAAATATTTTCCCTAAACAAACAGAAAAACAAGGATATAGTACCTCAGATCTGACTTGTATATCTTTATTAGATTGGATATCTACAACTGAGAATATAAAACTCAACACTACACTTAGTGGTAGAAAATTATCACTCGCATCAGTTGACTTTGAAAAGGTCAAACATCCACAACGGTATTATAATGCCGAATATAGAGAAATGAATAAGTTTATTTTATCTTTAATGCGACGAGATCCAAAAGATAGATTGACTACCAAAGAGATATTGACACATCCATATTTGTCTGATGTTAATGTTATCGATAATCCTAAGATAATCAAGAAACATCGTAAGAGTCCCATTACTGCTCAGGACATAATGTTAATCGATAGATATAGAATATCTGAACCGCAAAGGACTATATCGTTAGAAATATTATCTATATGTTATGGAGTACCAGATATGAGTATGAGCGAAATATGTCGATCATGTATATACATATCATACGTATTAACTAAAACTATAATACCTTGTAAGTTTTCCGACTGTACACCTATTAAATTATTGTCACATATGGGGTATAGTTTCCATGAAGTTACATCTTGTGTATAATATTATATACACTAAAATTGATATAATATTTATTCTGTTTAACTGTAAATTATTAGTTACAATTTGTAATAATAATGTCTTCATTCATTGTCAACAACAAATCTGGACTCGAGATGAATTTGAGTCCAGGTGAGGAGGCCGTTATTGAACCTACCCCTGAAGAATTAGTTATTCTTCAAGCTGAAGAGAGAAAAGTAGTAGAAGAATTATTGTCTTTTGATGCTAAGACCAGAGACAATGAAATTCTCAGAGAGGACGACTTTTTTCCTATCGGCGATCTGATCGATGATAAGGACATTAAACATCTTCCACGCGTAACAGTGACAGTGCGCGATAAAAAGAAAATGGTATTAGAATCTGATAATACTGATATACTTAAGAGATTCCATAAGTCGTATCCTATATTCCATAACATAAATATGGAAGGTCTTTTCATAGCTGGAGGATCAGTGGCTAGGCACATTCTATGCCCTGAAAGCGCAGACGATCACGATTATTTATGTCGTAAGAGCGATATAGATATTTTCGTTTGTGGATATGATTCTATTGACAAAGCAGAAGATAGAATCAAGGATTTTATTGAAGAATTAGCTAGTAAGGGAAAAATATCAAGAGTTACTAGATCTGAACATGCTATTACCTTAAGACTTCGACAACAATATGGTAATATTCCTGTTCAGATTATACTGAGGTTGTACTCTTCGCCTAGCGAAGTACTTCACGGGTTTGATTTGGGGTCTTGTATGGTAGGTATCTGGAAAGGAAAAGTATATACTACTAGATTAGGTAAGTTCAGCTTTGAAAATAGATGTAATATACTTAATCTTCCACGTAGAAGTACTACTTACGAGAAAAGATTGTTTAAGTATATGGATAGAGGGTTTGATATTATTCTGTCCGATTTAGATACTTCTAAAATAGTAAAGGAAAATTGGTTTGAAGTTGGACTTCCTAATATGACATTAGATTTTTATAAAGGTGCGTTTAACAGACGGTATGATACTTACAAAACAGCAGATAAAGATGTAAATTTGAGTGATTATTCCGTATCAGGAAAAGCAGCCATTTCGAGTATAAATTTTACCCTTCTCAGTAAATGGAAAATAGGAGAACCTTACCCTATGTTTGTAAGATCTTTTCGATCTGGTAATATGCATCCACGAGTAGTAGCTAATGAAGCGTTCGCTACAACCCCCGTATGTGCTGATGGTTCAAAGTGTGTGAATGAACATATGTTAACGTGGGGATACGAACGTATCAAGTTGAACAGGAAGGGTCACATTTATGCTAACAAGTGTGAAATGTTTATACCACATGTATCTCTAGATACGATCTACAAAATGGTGAAGAATGGTGAAAGTCTAACGCCTCTTCTAGAAGTTTCTAAGAAAGTGAATACTGAGAAAGTTGAATACTTCAATAATAATGGTAATATTCCAGTCAAATGGATTGTTACAGATCCAGGTACTCAGTTGTGTGGTTCATTCAATCCTACTGTCACCACTAAAGAAGAGTGGTATGGCGATTTCTTGAAGAAGTAAATAAGAGTGTGTATATAAATTTATATACAATTTATTGTTCAGAGTTACCAAACATATTACCTAAGATGTTATTAATCATTCCGTTACTAAACATATTTTACATCATATTTTGAGCTGTTCCATCTGTTAGCATATCATTTGCCATATCTTTAGTTAAATCTAATTTGTCTTGTCCTGTAATTTCTTCTTTTTGTTCAAATGTTTCTAACTTAGGAAACATTTTATCTAACATATCATCACTATTCATACCCACTAATTTCATTAGATTTAATTTGTTGAACATTGGATTTTCTAGCGTGTATGATTGCTTCTATCATATCCTCTGGAGATATAATTTGACATTTATTAGAGAGGCAGCGATCATACATTCTTAGACAAGAGTTTAGTATATCGTCTATATCTGGATTGTCACTATATTCCTCTGTTAGAATATCCACTAACGCTATTTCGTAATCTTCTCTCGTTGGTGGATTATCCATTTTTATATTTAAAACTATATCTATATATAAAATATGGCTAACTACAGAAATATACCTCGCAAGGCAATGTTAGAGACATTGCCAAAGAATGGAATATGCGCAGAGATAGGCGTTTGGAAAGGAGAATTTAGTGAACACATTTTAGCTATAACTACTCCTAAGAAAGTACATTTGATAGATCCATGGACATTTCAACCTCAATTTGGTGGTAACTGGTATGGAGGGCAAATAGCTAAAAGTCAGAAAGACATGAATGATATATTCAATGTGGTGGAACATAAATTTAAGAATAAAGCTATAATACATAGAGAATATTCAGATATAGCGTTTAATCATTTTGATGATGGTTATTTCGATTGGATATATATCGATGGCAATCATAACTACGCTTATGTCATGAAAGATTTGATGTTGTATTATCCGAAAGTTAAATCTGGAGGTTATATTACAGGAGACGATTATGATATGTCAGATGTTATAAGAGCTGTTGGAGAGTTTTGTACTAAATATGGTAAGACTGTTGAGATTTTTGGTAAAACTCAATTCTGTATAAAAATATAATGTGATATAATAAAACATGAACTTCGATACACTGTTCGCGCGTTTGTGTGTTCCAACTCAGAGTGGAAGGAACGCTCCTCCTCGTGTTCCTAATCCTTTCCCCAATATGTCATCCCCATCGACCTCTCTTCCATCTACACCAGCTTCTATTCAGAAAATGTTTGTAGCTATTCTAGCAAAAAGTTGCGGTTTGTGTAAACGATTGAGAGAACATAATTTTCAATCGCAAATGGAAAGTTATCTGTCAGAGAAAGGAATAAGTTCCGTTTTCTTCAACCTTGATAGTATGACCTTTGGTAAAGACCTGGAGCTTCCTAGAATTTTGGCTAAACATGTGACTGCATATCCTATGTTTATGTATATGGATGTATCTGTATGGAACGATATGGTATCTGGAGTCGATTGGTCTAGCAAGATTACCATAATGAATTATGATAATGTTAGTAATTCATTTAAACTTGAGGCCAATCATGGTTATTCTAACTCATATCTTGGTGTTACAAAATGGATTGAATCTCTTGAGAAGAAAGACGATAATCCTTTCACGCCAAACGATTATCTGACTGTTATTAATGATTCTAATATGAACATTGAAGATAAATATAAGAAAATTCTGAATATGATGGAAAAATCATATTCAGATATGCCTGAAAGTGTTAAGACTAATATTCAACCTTATATTAGATATAATTATATAGTATTTAATAGAATTTTATCGTATAAGAAAATCGGTGAAGCTACTCGAAATGTGTTAGTTTCGCTTGTACAATTTTGCGAAGATAAGGTAGACAAAACTAAGTCTTTTGATGATAATTTGATAAAGGTTGACATAGTTACACTTTCTCGTATGATTAACAATGAGGATATTGAAAAAGAAGATAAGCGGGAAGTAATAGTATCATTACTGGATGATTGGAGCAATGTTCTTCCAGAAGAAGCATTCTCTATTATAGAGACTTACAAAGGTCTAGTTCACGTTTTATTTTAAACAGTATATTAATTAATATACTCACTTTAGCTGCACTCACTTTAGCTGTACTCACTTTAGCTGCACTCACTTTAGCTGTAC
>Ga0105053_10007641_pt1 | contig 14370 bp, 10 predicted proteins | sample BON01_FD_78093 | JGI IMG/M metagenome (GOLD analysis project Ga0105053, IMG submission 78093) | Freshwater microbial communities from Lake Bonney liftoff mats and glacier meltwater in Antarctica - BON-01 | ecosystem: Environmental > Aquatic > Freshwater > Ice > Glacier meltwater | place: Lake...
TCATCCACAGGGCGGCCACACAGCACACGCACGCACAACACTGCGGGGGGGCAGCTGGGTCATTCCTTCTTACGGGGCCCTTCTTTTAGAAAACAAGATGCCGATTGTCACTCGCGCCAGCAGCACCCGCGCCCGGGAGATCCTCCACCCTTCTCCTTCACCCTCTCCTGCGCCTGCACGGTAGCGGAAGGGAACGGATGCGTGGGACTCCTCGCAGGCCAAGAAGAAGGGGAAGGTATAAGACATGGACAAGAAAGAGGAGATGGATGAGAAGAAGCTGCTTGTCCACGTGAAGAAGGAGGAGGGCGTGTAGGCTAGCAACTCCCTCAAGCTCCTGCAATACAAACACATTCATTGCGGCCATGGGGTGCAATTGTTGATGTGGAAGCCTGCCATTGTCGACCCGACACGTTGGGCTAAGGGATTGTGGCGCTCTTTGATCCCCAGACTTTACAGCGAGCGGCGTTTCAAGGCGCCGAAGAAGCTGCTATGCGGGAACCCAGACTGTGAAACGTTGAGTCAGAAAAACGCAGGAGGCGCTGGTGTCTACATGTCTCACAGGCACGCGAAGGCCTGTGGGATGCCAGTGCAAGGCGTCACGGCCAAGCTCAAGGCTTACTGGGGGGAGGACAAGAAGGTCCTCCTGACGGCCATGGCGAACGGTGATGAGTTGAAGGGTGGACGGGTCCACAACGGGACGGATGGACAGTGGTGGTCGCCGGCCAAGGCTCAAGGCACATTTGTGGACCCGGAGACGCGTGTTTTTTTACTGGACTTAAGCAATTGTTCGAGGCGCTTGCTCCGGATTTGATTCAGCCCCATGCCCCTTCTGCCAAGCCCGCTTTCAAGGTCCCTTTCCACCGGGACGTTCTTTTGCAGCTGCCCATAGAAGGTGCGGTTTTGAATGGCGAGTGTGTGGTTTGGAAGGGTATTTCGACCTTTGCGGACCAGGAGGACGCTGAGGTAATTTGTGCCCAGAACTATCACCAAAAAACCATTTCCCACATCAAACACCCTAAGGAAGAGTGCGTGGGCGAGTGCACGTTGTGTGCGTACGAGGACTTGGCCGTGGCGTGTGACGGCTGCGGCAAGTGGGCGTGCCTCCCCCACTCCTCCTTTTCGTCCATGGAGGAGGCGGAGAAGGCGGAAGTAGGCTTTTTCCAGTGCGCGGCTTGTGAGCTACTCCCTTCATTTCCTGCGTCGGCTCCAATTGCTGCTTCTGCTGCTGCTGTGGCGGCTGCTGCTAGCAGCGTCCTCGCTCCGGCTGCTGCTGTGGCGGCTGCTGCTAGCAGCGTCCTCGCTCCGGCTGCTGCTGTGGCCGCTGCTGCTGCTGATACTGCTGCCATGGACGGACACGAGATGCAGATCGAGGAGTGGGGAGGCCTGCCATGGTTGATGGACCCAGTTGAAGGGCACGGTTTTGATGGCGGGCCCCTTGGCGTGGTGGCTGCTTTAACTAGGGAGAGCAGCAGCTTGGGTGGGGGAGGGCCTAGGGATGAGGATGACAGGAAGTAAAAACGTTAGGGAGTTGGGGTTCGAGTAGTGGCCGGCATTCTTATAGTGGGAAGAAATGTCAAACAAATATAGTCTGGATGAGTGCGTGTCTATTTTTAGTAATCGGGAATTGTGAGTAAGATAGTAATGTTCGAAACAAATATTAGAAAAAGACGATCGTGCGTGCAGGTAGGAAATACAAGAAGAAGAATTTTATATAGGCAGAATAGGTGTACGTTTTGTCCGTGCTTGCGGCTTTTGTCTCAAACAGCGTGTATTATCATGTCGGCCGCGGAAATTGCTTGTTGTTTTAATCGTTTATGTAGTCGAGCGGAGAAATATATTGTATGCAATCGAGGGAGATAGAGTCGGATGTTGGCGGGAGGAGGAAGAAGATAGAATTGGCGAGGGGGAGAGAGACGAGGCGCTCGACAAGCAAGCATTCTCAGTGGGTTATTTAAGAGAGGATTCCCCGTTTCCTGTCTGAGAAGAAAAAGGGGATCAACGAGACAAGAACAAGGCGAGATCGGAGGACTTTCCTCCCCCACTATTCCATCCTTGACCCTTGAAAAGAGTCGCTTTTCTCAGGATGAGTAAGACTAGATCAGTAGCACGGGTTTAGATAGCAGCAGTGGGAGCAGAACGAGCAGTGGAAGAAAAACGAGAAGAAAAAGGAGGATCAGAAAGAGAAATAAAAGAGAACGTGGCGTCAAATCTCGAAAGATATTGAGGAAGCATGACTACTACTACTCGCACCCTCTTCTTTCTTTCTTTATCATATTATATTATTATTTTTCTGGTTTTCGACGGGTCGGAGGCAGGTAAAAAGCGTTGGCTGTCGTGCACCGGTCACGTGCTTTCATGGGAAAGCGTTGGCGTGTCCGTGTCGTCGGGCGAGTCGATTAACGGCATAAAGCGAAATAATCCCCCATCTTCCTCCCCCAACGGTAGGGATTCTACAATAGGCACAAGAGACGCGTTACGCCTGCAACAACTCTATAAAAAAAGACGACGCAGTAGACACGCCACCACAGCGACCACATACGATCAAATACAACATACGTACATTTGGCAAATTTCAAAGGCTGGGACGTCTGAAATAGGCGCCATTCTTAAAATGGTGAAGTCAAGTATGACCAATCATGTTTTTACAGCCGTTGGACACCGATTCAGGTCCGTCGACGCAATATCAGACGTTCATGTTGGAGCGTACGTCATCAATTGGTACGCCTGACGACGTCGTCGATGTTGATATCGAGCATCCAAAAGATAGCGATTTATGACTCGTCCGTTTAGTCGCATGGTATTTCAGGCACAAGCGTCTCGTTCTTTTCATTCTCCAGGTAAAGATGCCCATCGTCAATCGCAAAAGCACGAACCTCCTCCCCTTCATGTGTGCAACATTTTTTTAATTCCAGGCGCCGCTGACCACACGCCGCATGGGATGGGCGGAACTTGCTGCCACACAATATTTCGTGCATGATGCAGGTCTCCTGTGGGTTGCGTCGCGGTTTGGTCCTCTGTGGCCACCAAAAACGGGCCTCGCAAAAATGCGGGCTCGTAATGGAACGTGTGTGTTCAAGACGTGGAGATGACGCCGGCGGGATGATGCCACGCTTCAAGCTTCAAGCATGAACACACTCGAGATCATCATGCATTGCCTAACCAAGCAAACCAGCCAGCCACGCACAAGCGCACACGACTGCTCCCAAATTGCGCCTGCAGATGGGACATGCAGGCGAACAGATTGATTGATCGACTCCCTGCCCCTCTCCCCCGCAAACACAACACAAGACAGGTCTCGTCCGTGTGGCCGTCGCGCTCGAACACTGCCGAGGGCTTTCCGACACTCAAGTTCCCCCTGCGGCCTCTCCACCAGCTTTGCCCGCCCTCCGTGCCGGCGTCTTGCGTACCGGCAATGGTCAAGACGCCTGGTACTCTGCGGAGTGCTGCCCCCACGGCGTCTCGCGTGCAGCATCATCATCGTCCTCGTGGACTCTCCTGTTGACGACCACCCACCCAACCTCTCTTGGCTGCCGCCCCACCTCTGAGGCATCCCCCCACTTGCCATCCTGTCGCTACCGACCCCCTTGCTGCTCCTCTCCTGAGCAGCTATGGCTTCGTTTCAGATCATGACCCGTGATTGCGTGTCGAGCGCATATGAGTACACCATCAAGCTCACCTACCTCGGCATCTCCACCTTCTCCATCTTTTGTGTGCTGGTCGTGCTCGGGCGCATGTGGTGGAGAGCTCACCGGAAGAAAAGTGCCACCGCCATTGGTCGCCTTGTCGAGCATTTAGTGATTGTGGAGGCATGCCTGGACATCTGCTTCCACCTTGTCGACGTTCTGTTTGCCTTGGACTGCAACGCTCCGCCTTTGATGTTTCTGCTTACAACCCACAAGGACGGCATTTACAGCGAGGTACGTGCGGTGCATTTGCGGAGGGAGGGAGGAATGCGGGAATGCGTGGACATGTATTTGTTAGGCCGCCTTTAACGTCTTGATGTACCTCCCCCCCTCCCTTCCGTCCCTCCGCCAGGCCACTATCCCTTTTAACATCGTCAAGGAGGGCTTTGGCTTGCTTTCCCTGTCCTGGCATGCGCATCTGGCTTATTGCCTCTACAGCTGGATTGTGCTTAAACGCTCTGCCGGGCGGCTGCAACGCCAGCGGCTGCCATCCCTCGTCTTTGTCGTCGCTGCCATCACGGGCGTCCGCTTTGCCCTCTTCCACCAGCTGCGGGAGGGTATGTTGGGCCTATACGTGTCGTCCTTGCTGTACGACGGGATTTTGCTCCCTGGCATCATTGCCGCAATGCTGCGGTGGTACTTCTTGACCATCTCGGTCTTGCGTGCGGGGGATCGAGAACAACAACAACAACAACAACAACAACAACAACAACAAATACAACAACAACAGCAGCAGCAGCAGGACGTGGATGCTGGCCGGGGGAGCCTGCATGTGACGGTGGAGTTGTCCGGGGCTAGGGCCAGCAGTGGTACCAGCGACAGCAAGGGTCAATCATCGGCGGCTTCCTCCACACAAGGCAGCACGGGTGCTGCGCTGCCCGTACATCGACCGACGCAGGCTTTGGCGCCACCACCACCGCCTTTACGGCAGCTGCGGTCCCTTTTTCAATTTCCCTCCTGGTGGTCTTCTTCGGCGAGGATGCAGTCGGGAGTGGACGGGCGGCATGTCAGTAGCAGCATACGCTCGGGAAGGGGTGGCGAAAGCGAGGGGGGCTTGCATCCTCAGCACCGTTCTGCATCTTTAACATTACCCCACCCGCCTGCAACAAGCACAGCATCGGAGATGTCGACCACGACGACGGCAACAATGCCACCACCACCATCATCACTACACCTACAAGACGGAGGCAACTCGCGGAGGGAGCGGGACAGAAACAGCAGCATCATCCGCCGCTTGCTTCGTATCTCCTTCAGCGTGTCGCTGGTCTGGGGGCTTATCGCTGTTTTGGACATTACCATCTGGGCACATTTTTACGCTCAGGATGAAACCGCGCCCATGGCAAATGTCTTTTTGGCCCGCATGGTGATTATGCGCGCGGTCGGCGCCATGGATGCCATCATGCTGGGTGACCTCTTTATCCACTGCTGGCCTTGCGCCCGCTTCTCTGCCCGTCTAGCCAAGCGGCTGCATCGCACGGTCGCATCTCCGCACGGGGCGGCAGCAGCAGGGCCCAGCTCCGTGATTTCCGTCTCCAAGGGACGCACCAGCGTGGGCAGTGAGGCCGGCAAGAGCCTTGGCAGCATGGCCAGCGTGCGTCTCAAGGAGGACGAGATTTCCCGAATCACGCAGGCATTGGACCGGATATACCGAGCCCAGGCACCGACGCGACGCATCAAGACTGTAGAAATTTTAAACAGCACGTGGAACATGGGGGGGGTCGATCAGGAGGCGCTCGAGGCAGCCGGGTTTGTGAGCTCGCTGCTGCCGCAGTGGCTACCGCAAGGCTACTCGTTGTACGTGCTGGGCGTGCAGGAGTGCCAGTGTCTGCGGGAGTTCCGGGAGGCGGTTCACACGCATTTGGGCGGGGCCGAGGCGTTTGCTATGTTTGGGGATGAGCTAGGGGACGACCAGTTTTTGCATGGCTTCATTGCTATCACGCTTTTTGTCCAGGCCAGCGACGTGGCCTCAGGCGCCTTCCATGTGCACCGGGGGGCGGTGAACAAGGTGGCTGCGGGCGTGTCGTTGGGGGCGTTGGGGCACGCACCCAACAAGGGCATGGTGGGCCTGTCGTGTCGCTACTTCGACGTCTCGCTCGCTCTCGTCACGGCGCACTTCGCCAGCGACTCCAAGGGCCGGAACCGGATGGGAAAGCGGAACAAGCATGCGTGCACGACGCTGCAAGGGTTATCACTCCACGATGACTCGGACGATTTTGACGTCCACCATCAACACCACCATCAAATCTGCCTGGGCGATTTCAACTATCGGCTCTCCCCCGCCTCGCCCAAGGATGTGCTGCAGCTTGTAGCCCGGTCAGCGCAGCAGACGCAGGCGGCCATGGCGGGCAATGCATCAGAAGCAACGCCAAATGCCGCGGTGTCAGGCTGGCGCAAGGCGAGCTTTCAATATCTCTTCCAACGGCCGACGGGCTTGGCCTACAGTTTGGGTGAGATTCCCGAGCTGCTGCCCTGCTTGAGTACGCGGCGCACCTTCATGTCCTCCACCACCACATCCGGCTCGTGGTACGGCAGTGCTGGGCGCGGTCTGTCAGTGCTGGGTGGTGCGGGTAGCAGCTACCTCAGTGGGATCTTGCCCAACCTGTTTGCTGCCAAGAGTACCAGCAGCCTCTTTCAGGGCGGGGCGGAGGAGACGCGTAAACCAAGCGTTGCTTTTAGCGGGGTCTCGACGCCTGCGGCAACGGCCGTGCTGCCTTCCTATTCCTCTCCCTTGTGGATGGAGCGGGGGGCCACGAGCAGTGTGACCTTGGGCAGCAAGAGCTTTGTCGGTGACGGCGACGTGGAGCAAGGCGAGAGCAGCAGCGTTAATCCCGATCCTGGCCCGCCGCCACGGGCCCCGACCACGACGATCTCCGTGCTTCCCAGCGTCAACTCCACACTCAGCCACGACACATCAGAGACGGGCGAGGCCTGGGAGTGGGTCCTGCGATTGGACGAGCTGAGCCGCAGCATGCGAGAGCGCGCCGTCTTCTACAACTTTGTCGAAGCACCCATCACCTTCCCGCCGTCGTATCGATGGAATCGCTCCAAGGCCGGCATTGAGTTGGCGGGCGACTACACGGACCTGCAGCAGCTGTGGCTGGCTTACAGCACCTTTGTGGTGGACCACCCCAAGTTGTTTAGCATGCCCAGGCTGTCGTCCTTTGTGCATCAGTCGAGCGTCGGCAGCAGCAGCACAGTCATGTCACCGCGGAACGGCCCGCCCTCTGCATCTTCATCTCTCCCTCCCGGCAGCAGCACCTCCCCGCGGACGCCCTCGTACACCGATCGCATCCTCACCCACTCCCTCCCGGGCAAGGGTGCCAATCTCCGCTGGCGCCATTACGACATGATGGATGGTGTGGCCTTGTCGGACCATCGGCCTGTCTGCGCGCACCTGACCTTGTTTGTGGACGCCGACTGCCGAGGCTTTCGCACGCTGCCTCCACCATCGAGGGGTATGCCGTCTCCCAAGGCTGAGGGCAGCGTGCGTTTTCTCGGCAGCGGGTTCCCGGCCACGGGGACGGCGGTGGACAGGGAGGACCTGGCACTTTTCACCATCGTGCTGGCGCATCCACACGTCACGCTGAAAGGTGGGTCGAAGTTTTTGACAAGCACAAGCGCCACCACCACGCACGAGGCCACCGTCCTCTTCCCCCTCGTCTCGGAAGACCCCTTAGCCGCGGAGCGCAAGGCTTCCTCCTTGGGAGAAGTCATGCCGGGAGCCGACGGCGCGCGTCCTGGTGCTGGCTTGCTGCGCGGGCAGTCCTCCACCAGCTCCTTGAGCCACCACGGCTGGTCGTCTTTCCCTGTCCAGCTCAAGACAGTGGCCTCCCTGCGGTTTAGCGAGCACTTGCTCCTCAAAATTTCCGACGGCCGAGGCCAAGAACTTGGGCAAACCGTCGTTCCTGTGGCCCTGGGCTTCCTCCACAAGCAGCAGCCGGGGGCTCCTCTCGTCTCCTCCTCCTCTTATGGTAGCCTGCCAGTCGACGAGATTGTCGAGGGCAGCAGTGTGAACCTGAGAGATGACCGGCGCTTTCGCTTTCCACTCACGAAGGGCGGCGCGTTGAAGGGCTGGATCACGTTGACAGTTAAAACCAGAACCAAACAGATGTACCCCCAACAACCGCCGCCATCACTTGCCTCATCGCGAGGCCCGCCGCCCGCAGGGCCACTCAGCAAATGATTTTAGGTAATCGATTCATCATGCTTGCAAGTGCTTGCACACTCACTGTTAGAAATTGAAATAAATTGAAAGAAAACAGTACTCATGAAATGAAGAATACTGCATGCTCTTGATATTCTTTCTTCTTTCTTTCCTTTTGCTCGCTCTCCGCGCCTCTTTCCGAGAGGACAATTTGATGTGGACATGCGTCCAATTTTTAAAACAGCTGGATATACGTCTTTCTCCCTCCTCCCACCCTCTCACACACTACACAAAAACAGACAGGCCCGCCTTTTCTCTCAATACATGCTCTCACTCACTCATTCGAAACCTCGCATTTACCCGCTTGGTTGTTGCAGGGCTTGGATATAACACATCGCAAACGAGGGCGTCCCATCCGGGCGTTTTAGCCAATACCCTGCATACGTCTCCCTCCACGGACCCATCCCCACCTCCCCCTCCGTCCCTCCTTCTGTCGGCACACCCCCATCATACCCTGCCCAAAACAAGGCCACCGGCACGTTTGCCAGCACCGCTCCCTTGATCACCGCAGGCAACACGGCCTTGGCCGCCTCGGGATCTCCCTGCAGGCCGGCGTCCGGCTCCCCAATCTCCGCAAGCAAGACGCGGACCTTGGGAGAAGTAGCAACAGGGTAACGCAGCCCGTCCAATGCATACGCCTTGGTAGGAGGGCGGACGGCCGCGCTCAAGGTGGCCACGCCCGAGGCCACTGCCAGCACCACATCTGCGCTGCTGCTGGCCTCATAGGCCGACCAGCTAGCAAGATCCGCCGTGATGAGAGGCAGCACCCGGTCCACCGCCCAAGGGATGGCATTCCCCTGGCTCTTGGCGAGCACGCCTCGGCTCACCTGCACCGCATGGTAGACCGCCACGGAAGAAGGGTCTTCTCCGGCGTCGCTCCTGCCGGCCTCCACCCCTGCTTGCCGTGCGTTCAGCCAAGCAGCAGCGCGGGAGGCCAATGCGGGAGCGATTTCCGTCTGGGCGTCGTTGCTGAGGAAGGTGTCGAGGGACCAGGCTTGGAGGATGAAGGTCTTGCCTGTCCCCTTGTAGGTCGTGGCCAGGTAAGAAGCCAGCTCCCGAAATTCGGCCGTCTCCTTGGCGGCGTCCGCGGCCGAGTAAGTCCCAAATTTGATCTTAAGGCCCAGCCCCACCGTCGCCACAGCGTTGGCATTGATCACGTACGTCTTGATGGCAGGATCAGCAAAGAGCTTCTTAAAGTAAGACAGTTTGGCCACCTCCGTGAGAGACGCCGGCGTTCCTGGCGGCCAGTCGGGTGAGTGGAAAGGGTAGAGCTCCGAGACGGGCATCTCCCCACCCATGTAAATCCCAATGCTGTCCGCCCCAGCCTCGATAGCAAGGGCGGCGCCTTCGGAGAGGTAGTCGTTGAAATGGTCCAAGGAGTAGGAGCCGCCCCAGAAATTGATGCCGATGGGCTTGGCTTTCCCAAAGGCCGTCTTGACGTCCGAAAGAAGGGCGGGAGGGAGGTCGGCGAGGTGGTGGGCGCAGTCGCCCATGAAAGCAGGATAGCCCGAGAAGCGGAGGCCGTGCAGCTGCTCACTTTTGGACTCCGAGACGTGGTTCAGGTAGAAATTTGTAGCAGCGGAAGAGGCGGCGTCCGCCTCCGTAAAGACAGAAGCCACCGCGGCAACGGTTGCCTGGGACAAGGCCGGCTTGAGCGTCTGAATCTCCACATCCACAAAGTACTCGTCCACGACCTCAGTAGGGAAAACCCCAACAGCCGCACTCGTCACAGGCCCCCCAAAGGACGACAAATCCTCGCCATTATCCAAAAGCACCCCCCCGGCACCCTCCCCCTCAGCGGCGGCTGTGGCGTTGGTTTTGGCACCATACGGCAAGATGCCCATCGCCACGCTGTTCACATTCACCGAGACGAGGTACTCCGTCCAAGGCTCCAATTTAAAGAGATCCTTCAAATACGCCACACGCCAGCCCTCCGTCCCTTCCTTCTCCTCGGGGAAGGCTAGGGTGGCAATCACATCGCCCTTGGACGTCCACACCGTCGCCGTGTGATTTCCCGTCTCCCCAGGCGCGTGATAATACCGCACGGCCGTCAAGGCTGCCGGACGCGACACCTCAAAAGGCAGCCCAACCTCCGCCGGGACATCCAGGGGAAGCGGCTCCGTGTACCCCCGCGTGCTGGTGCTGTCAAAGAAGCGCTGGGTCAAGACACCAGGGCACTGCTCCTCCCCTCCCTCCTCCGAGAGCTGATGCCAGACCTGCCCTCGCCGATCAAAGACTGTCACCTGCTGCATTTCCAAGTCCAAAACATACGCCAAGCCCCGATAAGAATCCACGCTTATCACCGACGGCTGCGAGAGGGGGCCCTCGAACCCACCGCCCAGCGTGGCCAAGTGCGTCCCGTTCATGGTAAAAAGCTCCACGGTGCCCGTGCTTTGGTCCAGCACCCACAGCGTCGGCAGCGTCGCAGCCCCGCCCGTCTGAAACGAGATGGCCAGATCCACCGGCGCTGTCAAGCACACCTCCTTCTCCTCCCCCTCAACCGCCACCGCCCAACACCCCGCCAGCGTCACATTCTCTTTCGTCGTGGTGCTGAACCCCTTCACCCCCTCATCCCCATCCAGCACATACACCCACGTCTGATTCCCCGCCTTCCCCGCAAACGGGAGGACAGCCAAGCCCCTCGGCTCATCCACCGGCCCCCACGCTCCCAGCGACTCCCCCGTCTTCTTAAACCCCTTGATCAACCCCTCCTCCACCACATACACCTCTCCCGCCGGCCCAACCGCCACGGCCTCAGGCGCCTTCATTTTGGTCAACGGCCACGCATGCGGCATGCCCTTCTCCTGCCCCTCTACTAACGAAATCCGAGACAAGGTGACATTCCCGTCTTCATCCTCCCACGTGACATACATGATCTCCCCCGCCCCATCCACAGCCATATCGGTAAAAGTCGCATTCACCTGCCCCAGCTCCAGCTCTAGCACCAACCGCGCCGCCGCGCTACACACAGGCCTTTCTTCCACCGGCACCTCATCAGTAGGAAAGGAGGTGGTTCGAAACATAGGAGCATCGCCCCTATTGATAGTGACGGGCACAGCCGTGCAGCCTCCGTACGACGCGCTGTCAAAATTGACTTGCAACGCGGTACGGAGATCACGCACCGGGTCCGCCAGCACAGCAAAGGCCAAGGTGTTGCTGCCATGCTGCCAGATCATCTTGAGCGGGGCACCACCCTCGGGCACGCCTTCCGACTCGTCCTCAATGGCGAAGAACGTGGTGGTGAGCATGGCCTCCTTGCTTCCCGCTGGTGCTGCTGCCCTCTCCAAGGCCGACGAGGCGGAGGAAAACGGGTCAGAATTCACCCACACGGGCTCGCCGTTCAAATACACCCCAAGCAACGTCAGGTCACTGGCGTGATGCCCCAAGACGGAGACTTGCTGCAAGTCAGCGTCCGCGGACAAGGTAAAGTTGGTCTCGTAAAATAGGTAGTTGCCCACCCCAGGCTCGCTCAAGCTCAACCAGCCATTCCCATCCTTCTCCGCCACGGGCACCCAAGGCCCTTGTGCAGTCACCTCCGGAGCGCGATACCAGCACTCCCAGGCGTTGGCGACGGCCGTGGGGAAGAGCGTGGGGATGCCGCACGCGTCTTCATCAGTGAAAACACTATCCCATTCCCCGTCGCCGTCGTCGTTCCCCTTCCACAGCAACCCCCGATTGTCCTCGTCCAACACGGTGAAAGTAGGAGATTGCACAGCACGCGCTTCCTCCATCTCCGCCTTAGTAAACAGACCACGGGCCAGGCGAGTGTGTAGGCCCGTGATGCTTGCGCCGCCGCTGACACCCACCTCCACTTCCTCCTTGGTCAAGGCCCGCAAAGCCTCCCCTCCCGTGCCCGTCCCACACACCGTCCCCGTCGCCTCAAACGTGGCCGTCGGAAACCACACATTCAACAACGCCGGCTTCCCCGGCGCGCCAGATAGCACCACGAGGGACAAGGTGTTGGTGCGTTGCGTCAGCACCGGCAAAGAGAGCGTCGCTGACAGCATGCCCGGGGCCACCTTCAAGAGCGGGTCCTCCGAGACCCACACGCTCTCGCCATTCAGCTGCAAAGTCACCACGCCGGCGCCACCAGAAAAGGCCACGTCAATCCTGGCCGACTTCACATCGGCCTCGGCTGGGAGGGTGAACTCGTGGTCGAAGCGATAGATAGAGGCCGAAGGAGAAACGTCCGAAATCCACTCCCGTGTCAAGAGGCTCAAGCTCGACATGCCCGCCGGTTGGATGCTACCCCTTTCAAACGACCAGTCCATCACGGGCGTATTGTCTCGAGCCACGGTTTTGGGTTGCGTCTTGAGCGGTGTGGGCGGGCTGCCGGGCTCGGAAGCCTTCCAATGCACCTCCGGGGCGCCGGCCGCGGCAGCTTTCCCGTCGGCATCCGTGCCCGTGGGAAACAGGACGCTGTGCATGGAGCAGAGCGTGCGGGATGCCACCACGGACTCGGCCGTGGTACTGCCAAGGGTCACGCTGGACAAGACCAGCGCCAGGAGCGGCCGCAGGTCCATCCGTCTTGTGCGCGACATGGTGGTGGTGGAGCGCGGGGCCGGGGGGTTATGTTGATGATGATGGGGTCGTGTCGTCGAGGGTTTGCCCGGCAGTAGTCTGGAAAGAATGGGCGCCCGCCTGGCTACGGCCTGTTTTGGATTGATGGGGGAGGAGACGATGGGGTTGTGGTAAGAAGCGTGCTTTGCAGCAGCGTGGCGCCGTGTAGTGAGACATACAAGGAGGACAGAACTTGAGCCCATGAACGGGGCCGACGATGATGTGGCATTTCTCCGGGCCGGGAGTGCTTGGGCTAGCGCCCGTCGACGGCTTGGACAGCTTCACAAATAGCGGTGCAGCTACAAGCTTTTCAATGGGAGCGCTTGTGCAGGCAGCGTGGCACTGTGTCCACAAGGCGAAATGGGCCTCAATTCGGGCGATCGTGATGGAGGAGAAGTGAGAGATGATGCTGCTTGTCGTCCCCACCCAACCCCTCACGTATCCTTCTATTTCTAAGCCTCATCACCCCTTTATACACGCCACACAACACAGGCCTCGAAGATAAGAATTAGAGCTCAAATGCTGCGCCTGGTGCACATCGCGGCGCGGCGGCGGGTTGGTTGTTGTGCCACCAACAGACAAGCAACAGCGACAACTGCCAGCACTTTCACCTCCCCACCCTCCATCGGCACACGGCGCCGACCCCTGCCACTAGCACCACCACTACTACAAGCACGCCGGCGTCACCTCTCCACGTTCACCCCGGCCGTGCTGACCCGGCTGGACCAAATGCGGGTGCGGCATGCCCAGGTGGAGGAAGAGTTGAATGGCCTGCACACCGCTGCCTCCGCGGACGGTGGGCAACCGCAGCAGCAGTACCAGCCAGGCAGCCAACCGGCGGCCGTGCGCTTGGCGGCTTTGTCCAAAGAGCTCGCGGAGCTTTCGGAGCTTGTCGAGTTGATTGAAGATCTGGAAAAGCATCGCGCGGACGTGCGCTTTTTGGAAGAGACGGCGAAAGGCGACCCTGACCCCGAAATGGCAGCCATGGCCAAAGAGGACGTGACCAGCGCCCGCGAAACCGTGGCGGCGCTCGAGGAGCGGGTATTAAGACGGTTGTTGCCCAAGGACGATGGAGACGATGACCGGGGCGTGATTTTGGAAGTGCGGGCCGGGACGGGGGGGGACGAGGCGTCGTTGTTTGCGGGGGAGGTCTTTGGCATGTACGAGCGCTTTGCCGCCGCCCAGAAATGGCGTTTCGAGATTCTGAGTGCGTCCAGGAACGAATTTGGGGGGTTGAAGGAGGCGGCGGCGGCGGTGCAGGGTCATTTGGCGTACCCTGTGCTCAAGTTTGAGAGTGGGGTGCATCGCGTGCAGCGGGTGCCAGTGAACGACAGCCGGCTTCACACCTCGGCGGCGACGGTTGCCGTGCTGCCCGAACCGCAAGAAGTGGATTTCAAGCTGGACGCGCGCGACTTGAAATTTGACGTCTATCGCGCCAGTGGCGCAGGCGGGCAGCACGTCAACACCACCGAGAGCGCCGTCCGCGTCACGCACATGCCCACGGGCATCGTCGTCGCCATCCAAGACGAACGTTCCCAACACAAAAACAAGGACAAAGCCATCAAAATCCTCCGTGCGCGGGTCTATGAGCGAGAGCAAGCCAAGGTCATGGCCGCGCAGGCCTCGACACGCAAATCGCAGGTGGGCTCGGGGGATAGATCGGAGCGGATTCGAACGTATAATTTTGCGCAGGACCGAGTGACGGACCATAGGATTAGTTTGAGCAAGCATGGGATAGATAGAATGATGGGTGGGGACATGCTGGAGGAGTTTAGTGAGGCGTTGCAGAGCGCGGAGGAGGCGGAGAAGCTAAGGCAGTTGTTGGAAGGGGAGGTTTAGTTTGAGGGAAGGAAGGAGGGGAATAGAAGATTGAAAAAAGTACACACAACAATTTTGTAAGACACGAAGTAAAAAAGCGAATAA
>Ga0105053_10007650_pt1 | contig 14361 bp, 14 predicted proteins | sample BON01_FD_78093 | JGI IMG/M metagenome (GOLD analysis project Ga0105053, IMG submission 78093) | Freshwater microbial communities from Lake Bonney liftoff mats and glacier meltwater in Antarctica - BON-01 | ecosystem: Environmental > Aquatic > Freshwater > Ice > Glacier meltwater | place: Lake...
CTTGGCTTGGACGATGCCGCCGCCTGGCCAAAGACTGGGAAGCTTCCGTCTCAAGCGCCGAGGCGTGGCTCATGATCGCTCATATCCGTATTATGATCAGACGCTTGGCACGCTTCCACGCCGCACCCATCGCATTATGAGTCGGGCTCTAAGAAGGACGATCTTATGGCCGGAACTCAGGTTTTTGAAAAGCTGCCGCGCCTCAAGTTTGACCGTTTCGACTCCAATTCCCGTCCGCGCCAAAGCTGAAACCTCAGCATCTCGAAAAATTGGATCAGCTTGAAGCATCTCCAGAGCACGCCGCCAGCGGTCTACTCGGGCTCCTTGGCGACAGATAAGAACGCTGCTGCCGAAGTCACTTGATAGGGCTTCGGGAGTTTTTGGAGGCCTCGGTTTCCCATCTTTTCCAGGTCCAACATATTTGAGACCAATATAGGCGTATTGAACGCCTTCCGATTTATCCTGCCTCGTAGGTAAAGGCTCGAAGGGATCAAACGCGCTGAACGTCACAGAAACTAAGCTAGTGAATAAGTGCTCATCGGGTTCATCCAAATCAGTTAAAAACGCGCCAACCTTTGCCTTGTCCGCGTCCTCGTTGAAAATTGCCTGCGTCATGTCGTTTAGCAATGTCGTTTTGCCTACTCCATTCCGACCGATGAGAACGTGCACGTTGGTAGGGGGGTAGGATTCCGGAGCGACCGTGAAGCTGAGAGTGAGCGGCTCAACTGTCTTTGAGCGTCTCGGCGCGGTGTAGCTGAACTCGTAGTCAGTTAGACGCACGCCGCCCTGTGTCATCCGATGAAACTGGCCAGATACAGTTGAGCGCGGTACAGATCTAAGAAGCGATGTGCCCGTCACTTTTTCACCGAGCGAACGCTCGAAAAGGGCAGTGTCAAATGCGACATCACGCAGCCCTGACAATACGCGATCGCGCGTAGCGGCCCCAAGTCTGTTTAGATCATCGTAATAACTGTCGTCTTGGCCGAGAGAAAAGAAGCGTTCGTCGAGGGCGTCAAAGCTTTCCGGGATGTCAGCGCGGCGCTGTTCTTCAGCCATATCGAACTGACCTATCTTGACCCCGCCCAGTGCATGCCTGTCACCATTTTCGTCAAATAAGACGAGGGAGTAGAGAGTCGTAAACTTAAACCAGTCGTTCCAATTATCAGTAAGGAGATAAGCAATGTCTTCAGCTACGGCAGGGACTCGCGTACCGTTTGGAAGGACATTGAAATAAGCCATCTATGTGTTGTTCCTACAAGAAGGGGCGTTCCCCAGGATCTATTTTTTAATATTTAGAGCAAAATGCGACCAATGACTAGTGTTTGATCTCAGGTTTTGATGGTGCAATCTCATCATCGGAATGGAAGGATGCGGTATGGGCCAGATATTGCACGGGAGCGCCACGACGACGGGGGTTGTCTGGCGCGCGATCCAGAGAAGTTCGGACAGTCTGAGGGCGCTGGCCAAGCGCTATGGGATCAATCCGAAGAAGGCTGCCAAGTGGAAGAGGCGCACCGGCGCCCGCGGACCTTCCCACGGGTCCGCGCACCACACGCTCGATGGTGCTCAGTGTCGAAGACGAGGCGGCGGTCGCCCGCGTTTCGCCGCCACCGAGCGCTGCCGCTTGACGATTGCTTGTATGCGCTTCAGCCGACCATCCCGCATCTGAGCCGCTCGGCCCTGCATCGGCGCCCACAGCGCCGCCGCATCTCGCGCCTGCCCGAAATTGGCGGCGACAAGCCGGCCAAGATGCGCTTCAAACGGTATCCCATCGGGTATTTTCACATCGATTTGGCCGAGGTCCGAACGGTCGAGGGCAAGTCGAACCTCTTTGTCGCCATTAACCGCACGTCGAAATTCGTGCATCCGCGGTTGGAGAAGAGGGCGGGCAAGGTGGAAGCGGCGCAGTTCCTGTGCGACCTGCTGCAGGCACTGCCCTATCGGATCCACACCGTGCTGACCGACAACGGCATGCAATTCACCACCCGCGCCTTGGATTCGCACGCCTTCGCACACATCTTCGACCGCGTTTGCCGCGAGAACTGGATCGAACACCGCCTCACGAAGGTGCGACATCCCTGGACGAACGGCCAGGTTGAGAGAATGAATCGCACGATCAAGGAAGCCACCGTCAAACGCTTTCATTATGATGACCATAGCCAGCGTCGCGACATCTCGCGGACTTCATTGACGCGTATAACCACGCCCGTCGATTGAAGGCTCTCAGCGGGCGGACGCCCTATGAGTTCGTCTGCAAACGCTGGACTTCCGAGCCAGACCGATTCACCCTTGATCCAATTCACCAAATGCTGGGACTAAACACCTAACCTCAGACCAACGCTAATTGAGTCTCATTAATCTTGTAGAGCGGAGCTGATATATCTTAAATAAAATCAATAGAGCCTATCCATGCCATGGTGGCCATGCCAATTCTTGCACTGGAACCAGTCCGCACCGCCCGGCGTCGTCAGCCTTAATGCATCCACCACCCGACGCCTCTAACATGAACGGCATATCCCCCACGGCGTCCCGCCATCAGCAATCGGGCGCCAGCGATCCTCGCCCCCACTGCCAGCATAAAAGACCCATTTCGTATGACTCCAGTCACCCAATCCGAAATCAACAAAGCCGCTTGGGGCGCTTGCGACACGTTCCGAGGGGTGGTCGATCCGTCGATCTACAAAGACTACGTGCTGACCCTGCTATTCCTGAAATACGTCAGCGATGTGTGGAAAGACCACAAGGCCCGCTACGTCGCCGAACACCCAGGTGCCCCGGAACTGGTTGATGCGATGATGCTGCAGGAAGCGTTCCTGCTGCCTGATGGAGCAGGGTTCGACGCCCTGCACAAACGTCGTCATGAGGCTGGCAATGGCGAGCGGATCGACAAGGCACTGCATGCCATCGAAGAGGCCAACGGGGCCAAATTGCGCGGCGTGTTTCAAGACATCAGTTTCAACAGCAACAAACTGGGCGATGAGGAACAGAAAAATGACATCCTTCGCCACCTGCTGGAGGATTTCGCCAAACCCGCGCTTGATCTGCGCCCGTCACGGGTCGGCCAGCTTGATATCATAGGCGGGGCATATGAATTTTTGATCAGCCGGTTCGCGGCGACTGCGGGCAAAAAGGCTGGCGAATTCTACACCCCCGCCGAGGTGTCCGACCTCATGGCCCGACTGGTTGACCCGCAAGAGGGCGACGACATATGCGATCCCACCTGCGGATCGGCATCCTTGCTGATGAAATGCGGACGTCTGATCCGGGACCAGACAGGCGCCAAACGCTACGCCCTGTTCGGACAGGAGGCGATTGGCTCCACCTGGGCGCTGGCCAAAATGAACCTGTTCCTGCATGGCGAAGAAAACCACCAGATCGAATGGGGCGATACGATCCGCAACCCCAAGCTGCGCACCTCCGACGACACGCTGCGCCATTTTGATGTGGTGGTGGCCAATCCGCCATTCAGCCTCGACAAATGGGGGACTGAGGATGCGGAGACTGACAAATTCAGCCGCTTTCGCCGTGGGATGCCACCGCGGACCAAAGGCGACTATGCGTTCATCCTGCACATGGTCGAGACGATGAAACCCCGGACCGGTCGCATGGCCGTTGTGGTCCCCCATGGGGTGCTGTTTCGCGGATCGACCGAGGGCCTGATCCGCCAAACCCTGATCAAAGAAAACCTGCTATCCACGGTCATCGGTCTGCCTGAAAAGCTGTTCTTCGGCACCGGCATCCCGGCGGCGATCCTTGTGTTCCGCAAGACCAAGGCGGACCGATCCGTGCTGTTCGTCGATGCCAGCCGGGAATTTGCGTCCGGGACCAACCAGAACACGCTGACCGAGGCGCATCTGGCCCGGATCATCCAGACCAGCACGGCCCGTCAGACCATCGACAAATACGCGTACCTCGCGACGGCGGAGGAAATCGCGGAAAACGATTACAACCTCAACATCCCCCGCTATGTCGACACGTTCGAGGAGGAGGACGAGATCGATTTGATGGCGGTGCGCGGTGAGCGTGTTCGGCTGAAGGCCGATCTGGCTGAGTTGGAGACCCGCATGGCGGGGTTTTTGAGTGAACTGGGGCTATCATGACCGGTTCGGTTCAACGCCTTGGCGACTACTTCACAAGTCGACGATCCAGAGGTGAGGATGGATTGCCCACCTTGTCTGTCACACTGGATCGAGGGCTTGTTCGCCGCGATAGCCTTGATAGAAAAACTGACACCAACCTTGCGCCTGCCCAACACTTACGGGTTTTTCCAGGTGATATCGCCTATAATATGATGCGAATGTGGCAGGGGGCCTCCGGACTAGCGGCTGAAGCGGCCATCGTCAGCCCGGCCTATGTCGTGCTGGCCCCAAAAAAGAACATCGATTCTCTTTTCGCATCCTACCTTTTCAAGACCCCTGAAATGATCCATCGCTTCTGGGCGTATTCATACGGGCTGACCAATGATCGCCTGAGACTTTACCCCAATGATATCAAACGCATTCCCGTTCACCTCCCACCCCTCGCCGAACAACGGAAGATCGCGGAAATCCTGTCGACATGGGACCGGGCCATTGAGGTGACCGAGGCGCTGCTCGCCACCGCCCGCACCCAAAAGCGCGCCCTCATGCAATCCCTGCTCACCGGCAAACGCCGCTTCCCCGAATTCGCTGGGCAGGAATGGCGGGAGGTGCGGTTGCGTGAACTCGCGGATGTGAACCCTCGACCCAAGGCCAAACCGGTCGATAACCGCCTGACCTTTCTATCGATGAACGCCGTTTCCGAGGAAGGTGACATCCTCCAACCCGTTCAGGGGACGCTATCACAATATGGGAAAGGATATACGCGGTTCGATGAAGGAGATGTCCTCGTGGCGAAGATCACGCCGTGCTTTGAAAACGGCAAAGGCTGTCATGCCCGGAATTTGATCAATGGCGTCGGTGCAGGAAGCACGGAATTCCATATCATCCGAGCCCACAACGCCTCGGATGAGCGTTTTCTTTTTCATGTGGTGAACTCCCATCCATTCCGTGGCCGCGGTGGGCTGAACATGCAGGGCTCCGCTGGACAGCGTCGCGTTCCACCGGACTTCATTCGTGCCTTTCCGTTGTTTGCACCGGTAGGGCAGGAGCAACGCGCCCGCATCGGTACGATTTTGGACACATGTGATGTAGTTGTTCAGACGCATACCCACCAGATCGCCCATCTCCGCACCGAGAAAAAAGCCCTGATGCAGCAACTCCTGACTGGCAAGCGGCGGGTGGCGGTGTGAATGGCGGATTTCTCGGACTATATTGTATACGTCGATGAAAGTGGGGACCACAGCCTCGCCAAGATCGACCCCCAGTTTCCGGTGTTCTCGTTGTCCTTTTGCGTAGTGGCGAAGGCCGATTACACGACCTCAGTCGTGCCAGCGGTGCAGGACCTGAAGTTCAAATACTGGGGCCATGACTCCGTGGTTCTGCATGAACACGAGATTCGCAAATCCAAAGGCGACTTCACCTTTCTGCTGACGAACAAGGCGCTGCGCGAGGCGTTCTATGATGACCTGACCGCTGTGATGGCGAACGCCCCGATCACCATCATCGCATCGGTCATCGACAAGGGGAAGCTGACGGCGAGATATCCGAACCCGTGGAGCCCGTATGAAATCGCCCTGCATTTCTGTCTGGAACGGCTGCTGATTTTCCTGACGGCCAGAGGGCAAGTCGGAAAACAGGTCCACGTCGTGTTTGAATGCAGAGGGGCAGCGGAGGACGCCACGCTGGAACTGGCCTTCCGCCGCATCGTTGGTGGCGCAAATAGCTGGGGTTGGGTGGAGCGTGATTTCTCAGCGATGGAATTCGTGCCAAAATTCGCCAAGAAGTCGGTGAATTCCACCGGGCTGCAGCTGGCTGATCTGACGGCTCGGCCCATCGCAATCAAGACGTTGCGGCCTGCGCAACCGAACCGGGCCTATGACGTGATCCTGACAAAAATGGGGGCGATCAAAAAATTCCCATGACCCAGAAAAGCAAAAGGGCCCCAGTAAACCAGAACCCCATCGCCGACCGGGTAATTCCCAATCCTGCCAATGTACATAGGGGTATCCCTGTGCAAATGCAAATTTTTCATCACATGGGCATTTTTTCATGACGCACCACATCCCCGACACCCGCGAAGAAGCCGCCGCCAAACTGCCGGCGCTGCATGTGTTGATGGTGATGGGGTGGGAGTATCTCAGCCCAGCACAGGCATTGGCATCGCGGGGGTCGGAGCGGTCGGTGCTGCTGCTGGATGCGTTGCGGGATCGGCTCAAAGGGCATCGGTTCAGCCACAAGGGCAAGACCCATCCGTTGTCCGCGGCGGGGATTGACCAAGTGGTGCGCACGATCTCATCGACCAAGCTGAGCGAGGGGCTGATCCCGGCCAACAAGACGATTTACCAGCATCTGACACTGGGCATCACGGTGACGGAATTCGTCGACGGGCAAAAGGCAACGGTCACCGTGCCGTTGATCGATTGGGCCAACATCACGGCGAACCGGTTCCATGTGACCGAGGAGCTGAGCGTCGAGCGCTCCGCCGGGTTGGGCCGCTATCGCCCTGACATCGTGTGCTACGTAAATGGCATTCCGATGGTGGTGATCGAAGCCAAGCGACCAATGTCATCGACCAAGCCAACCGCGATGGTTGACGAGGGCATCAGCCAGCACCTGCGCAATCAAAAGGCCGACGGCATCCAAGACCTCTATGCGTATGCGCAGCTTCTGCTGTCGATCTCGGGTGTCGAAGGCCGATATGGCGCGACCGGAACCGCCAAGAAATTCTGGTCGGGATGGCGCGAAGAACATCTGACCGACACGGAGATGCAGGCGATACGCTCTCAGCCGCTCACAGCGGCCCACAGAGACGCCCTCTTCGCCGACAGGTCGGCAGCTGCACGTGAAGGCTATGACCGCCTCCACAGCGGCCCTGTGCTGCTGGCAGAGCAAGATCGGCTGGTGATCAGTCTGCTGCGGCCCGACCGGTTGTTGGATTTCGCCCGGCGGTTCATCTTTTTTGACCGCAAGTTGGGCAAAATCGCAGCTCGGTATCAGCAGGTCAGTGGCACCAAGGCGATCATCGATCAGATCAGCCGTACCAAGCCCGACGGCAGCCGCGAAGGGGGCGTGATCTGGCACACCACCGGCAGCGGCAAATCCAATTTGATGGTGTTCCTGACCAAGGCACTTTTGCTGGAGCCAGAATTGGCCGGGTGCCGGATCATCATCGTCACCGACCGGGTGGACCTGGAAAAACAACTGGCCGCAACCTTCATGACCGGTGGTGCGTTCGGGTCAGACATGGCGACCAAGAAGGACGGCGAGACCGCCAAAGTGCAGTCAGGCCACGATCTGGCGAAACGGATCGGGTCTGGGTCTGAGCGGATCATTTTCACGCTGCTGCAGAAATTCAACTCCGCCACTAAACTGCCCGAGTGCCATAATGCGTCGGACAAGATCATCGTGCTGGTCGACGAAGGCCATCGCAGCCAAGGAGGCGAAAACCACGAACGGATGCGATCGGCCCTGCCAAAAGCGGCGTTCATCGCATTCACCGGGACGCCACTGTTGAAAGACGACAAGACCCGCAACAAGTTCGGGCCAATCCTGCATGCCTACACGATGCAGCGGGCTGTGGAGGACGGGGCTGTCACACCGCTGGTCTATGAGGAACGCAAACCCATCGTCGACATCGATGACGCGGCGATAGACACATGGTTTGATAAAATCACGGTAGGGCTGGCGGATGCTCAGAAATCCGATCTGAAGCAAAAATATTCCACACGGGGACAGGTTTATGGCGCAGCCCACCGGATCGAATTGATCGCATGGGACATCTCCACCCATTTTCAGGAAAACTTCGCCAAGCTCGGTCTGGGCCTGAAGGCCCAATTGGCCACGGACAGCAAGCTGTCCGCGATCAGATACAAAAAGGCACTGGATGCGATTGGTGATGTGACCAGCGCGGTGGTGATATCGCCGCCGGACACCCGTGAGGGTCATAGTGATGCCGATGAGACCAACGTGCCCGAAGTGCAGGCGTGGTGGGCCGCCAATGTCGGCGGCGATGCCAAAGCCTACGAGACCAAGACCATCGAGGATTTCAGCACCGAGGGTGCGCCCGATATCCTGATCGTGGTGGACAAATTGCTGACCGGATTTGATGAACCCCGCAATGCAGTGCTCTACATCGACAAACACCTGAAGGGGCACAACCTGTTGCAGGCGATTGCCCGAGTGAACCGACTGCATGAGGCCAAGAAGCATGGGTTTCTGATCGATTATCGCGGTATTCTGGCGGAACTTGACACTTCTATCCAGGATTATCAGGACCTGGCCGAGCAAACCCAAGGCGGGTATGAGATCGATGATCTGGCCGGGACCGTCTCCAATGTCTCAACCGAGTACAAACGCCTGCCGGGGCTGCATGATGCCGTCTGGGTGATTTTCCCGGGTGTGAAAAACAAATCCGACCGTGAACAGTTCCGCCGGGTGCTGGTGCCGCGCTTTGACGATGCGGACTCAGGTGACGGCATCGATGCCAATCAGAAAATCCGTGAGGATTTCTATGATGCGCTGACCGCATTCGGGATGTGTCTGAAATTGGCGTTGTCATCACGGGCGTTTTTTGAGGATGGCGCATTTTCTGAAGCCACCATCCAGATCTACAAAGGCGACCTCAGATTCTTCACCGAAATCCGCATTCAAGCCAAACATGATGCTCAGGAAACCGTCGATTTCTCCAATTATGAGGGGCAAATCATGCGGTTGGTCGACTCGTTGGTGATCGGGCAGAAGATCATTGATCCACCCGGTGTGATCCTAGTCGGAGGCTTAGGAGCAGCCGAAGGCCCCGATGACTGGCCAGATGACAAGACCCGGACAGAGGCAGACCTGATCAAGACCCGCATCCGCAAAACCATTGAACAGGACCTGATCGATGACCCCCATGCGCAGCGGGTTTTCTCCGAACTGCTCAAGGAATCGATCCGTGCGGCAGAGGCCCTGTTCGATCATCCGGACAAGCAATACACGCTGTTCAAAGATCTCGAAGCACAGGTCTCGGGCCGGGCGACGCCGGGCATGCCGGATCGGTTCGACGGCCACCCGATGGCCCGATCCTTCTATGGCGTGTTCCTTGAAACCTTCGACAACACGGTCCTCGCCGGGTTCGCCCCTGATGATCTGATTGATGAGGCCCACCACATTGAACAGACCGTTGAAAATGCGATCAAGACCCATTCGATCAACCCCGGCAGCATAGAGGCGGATATCCGTCGCAATTTGCTGCCGCGGCATTTCGCGTTTTTCGGCGGCCTCGATGCGGCCAATGCGGTGATCGATCAGGTGATCGAGATCGTCCGGGCCGGCACCATCAAGGTTCGGCGATGAGCAAGGCGTTCACTCTGGTCTACGGGGTCGAGCGGATACCCTATGCGGTCACTCTCGATCCGAAACGCACGACACGGATTGCCATCCATGTGGACCCGGATGGATCAGTCCTTGTCGATGCACCGCCAGACTTCGCCGATGATGCGGTGCGACGTGCGGTGCAGAAACGTGCCCGATGGGTGATTAAACACGTCGCGGATGCCCGCAACCGCCACGCTCATGTGCGGCCCCGTGAGTACGTGTCGGGCGAACAGGTGCTTTATTTAGGGCGTCGGTATATGCTGAAGGTGATCCGTGTCGATGCACCGCCAGGGGTGGTGCGCCTCAATGGTGCCCAGTTGGAAGTCAAAACCAGAACCGGCGACCCTGATGACATTCGTGGGCGCGTTCGCGCGTGGTATCGGATCAAAGCTCGGAACTATTTTGCCAAACAGCTCGCTGAGTTGGCTGCCAGAATGTCGTGGGTCGATGAGACGCCACCGTTTCGAATGTTGGACATGACCCGCCAGTGGGGGAGCTGTTCTCCTGATGGCTATGTGATCCTGAACCCCGGATTGATCCGAGCGCCCCGTGAGTGCATCGAATATGTGTTGATCCACGAGCTCTCTCACCTGCGGCACCATGATCACGGCCCAGAGTTTTGGCGTTTGTTGGCCCGACACGTGCCTGACTGGCAGGCCCGTAAGGTACGGCTCGATACGATGGTTGAAGCGCTGTTGCGGGATTGAACTGAGCCCGATCAAGCTTCACCGAGCTGGATAATTTGAGCTTCATTCTTGTCTCGTAAGGCCGATCTGTTTTGGGGCGTACAACTCTTAGAGTTATCCACAGGTTTGGTCAACTCTGCCTAGTGTTAAATATGTGTTAAATAATGTGTTACGCTGTGGATAAACGTTTGTAAGATACTGAAATTGAAAGGCTTTTCGAACCCCTCTGTGTGCAGAGTCACGAAAGAATGTGTGTAGAGTCACGAAAGAATGTGTGTAGAGTCACGAAAGAATGTGTGTAGAGTCACGAAAGCCAACCGTCTGTGGGTGAAATCACGAAAGTGATTGACGCTGTGGGTGAAACCACGAAAGTGAAGGAATGGTGGGTGAAATCACGAAAGATAGCGACCGTTCCCCTCTCCTCCCTGATCGGTTGGATCAGGGGGACTTTTTCGTGTGTGATATCTTCAACGCCAGTCCCAAAGGGGACATAGCGTCGATGGCGCATCCGATATTCTCGCTCTCAACGAAGCCAGACCACCGCATTCGGCGCTACGAAGCCGGGCCTGGTAATCAGTACATTGTTGTGAAGCCGTCGGCCGATGGATTGGCGACAATCCATGACCGGGACGTACTGATCTACTGCATCAGTCAGATCATGGCAGCACTTAATAAAGAACAGAAGGTCTCTAAAACCGTACGCCTGAAAGCGTTCGATTTGCTGAAGGCAACAAATCGTATGACGGATGGACGAGGTTATGAGGGTCTCAGGAACGCTCTGGCGCGCCTTCAAGGTACGCAGATTGAAACTAATATCATTACCGGGGATGTGGAGCAGCTCGATATATTCAGCATTATCGATCGTGCAAAAATAGTTCGCGAAACCCGAGATGGGCGGATGCAAGAGATTGAAATCGTTCTCTCAGAATGGGTTTTCAACGCAATCCAAGCACACGAGGTTCTGACGTTACATCGGAACTACTTTCGGCTGCGGAAGCCTTTGGAGCGGCGCATTTATGAGATTGCACGCAAACACTGTGGTTTCAAAAAGGAATGGCGGATTGGCCTAGCCAGCTTGCAGGGCAAGTGTGGCTCTGCGTCCACCACAAGAGAGTTTAAACGCCTCGTGGCAAATATTGTTAATCAAGACGAGGCGCATGACCACATGCCCGACTATGCCGTACGCTTGGACGGGGACATGGTTGTTTTCGTCAACCGCAGAACCCCGGACAATGCGCCTGAGAGCATCGCCTCCACGCTGATCTTACTTTCCGCTGGTGCCCACGCCTTGGCACGAGAGGTTGCGCCCGGATGGGACGTATACACTCTGGAGCAGGAGTGGCGTGACTGGATGGCAGATGGTGGTCTCGATGCGCCGGTCAACCCAGACAAAGCGTTCCTTGGCTTCTGTCGTAAAACTTTTGAACGCCGTGGGCGCCCCTAATTTGAGCTGTCTACCTTCTCGGACAGCAGCAGTTCCAGTCCCTCCCAGAGAGTGATGTTGCGTGACCGACAGAAGCCACGAAACTCGTCGACCACCCGTGTTGGTCCCGGAATAGTCACCTTGCTTTGGGGCTCTTTGCGCTTTGGGCCTGGCTTTAGTCGCGTAGATGGCTCGCGACTGACAAATCCCTGCGCATGACCGGCCTCGACGGCTTGGCTTATCGCTGTTGCCTCAGTAGCAGGCCGAGTCTTGGCCTTTGGAGGAACTGGAGGAAGGTCGATGCCCTTATTGAATCCGTACTTCCCGCTCATGCTGAACTCTCCGCAGTGAGGGTCTTGATAACAGCCTGAGCATATTCGCGGGCATTATCGATGGCAGATGTAACCTGCTTCATCGCTTTCTCAGATATGGATGCGGATTTGCTAGCTGTCTCATTGGTCACGATATCGGGCAACTCAGTCAGAAGCACTCCATCTCGGAATATTCGGGTATAGGGCGCACGTTTGGCGAGCCGCACCTGCAAGGTTGAGATGTTGTTCGTCTCCATCTCGGCACGCACGTCGCGCTCGTCAGTCGACTGGAACGCTGCATTCGTCCGCGTGAAAAGCAGGGTGTAGTTAATGGGCGCGCGCATCATGCTCGCTGTGGTCTGCACTAGCCTGACGGCAGTCGCGGCCTGGCGAGCCTCCATGGGCGATCCGTCGAGTGGGATCACGCATAGGTCGGTTCTAGAAAGTGCGAAAGTTACGATCTGATCCTTCGACCCTTCCAAATCGATGATCAGGTAATCCGCCTCTTGGGCGAGGTTGTCGATCAGTTTGACCGTCTCCTCAGCTTGGGGCCTCGCATGCACAGCAAAGAGGACCGCTTTGCCCTGCTCTTGCCGGGCCTGCGACCAGGCAAGAATGTTTGCGTTGGGATCGAGATCTAGAACGGCAACACGGCCGCCGGAGATAGCGATCTGCTCGGCTAGGAGCATGGCGGCCGTGGTTTTGCCCGAGCCACCCTTCGGGTTGGCGAATGTGATGACATACATGAGAATATAATGCCAATCCCATCACCAACGTCAACGTCAATGTTATCTATAACTTTAAAGCTAATTATAATGATAACGTTAAAGATAACTCTAATTATCCATAATTGGCACCCAATGCGACTTTGCGTGTGCAGTGCAAATCAGGCCAAAATTATGGGCACTTGTCAGCCAGCGACGTCAAAGGAGGAGCCACAAACACGCTGGGAGTGAATTCTGGCTCTGTGGTTTCAGCATTTTGGGGTTGTGTGGAAGTTTATGCAGGATTGTACGCTAAGGCTTGGTAGTGTCCCGGGAGGTAGTGTAAGTTGTTCTCCGGTTTGGTGTTGGGCCGGTTTACAGGGCGGCGATTTTCGCCGGGCCCATCGCGATATCCTCGCAGATGGCAGCGACGGTTTCCAGCGTCATGTAACGGCGTGTGACCGCCCATTCGCCGTTCTGTTCCAGCATCAGCGCGCCGATAAGACGCCTGATGGCGGCCTCATTCGGAAAGATGCCCACCACATTAGTGCGGCGCTTGATCTCTTTGTTTAGGCGTTCAAGCGGATTGGTGGAGTGGATTTGCCACCAGCAAGCTTGCGGGAAAGTCTTGCAGGCCAGTACGTCATCCTCGGCGCGGAGCATCAGTTCGGCAAGCTTGGAGTGGCGCGGCTGGAAGGCCTCGATCAGCTTGGCCCATTGGGCTTTTGAGCCTGCCAGCGTGTCCTGATCAAATGCCGTCCTGAGTGCCGCCGTGACGATTGGACGGTCCTCTTCGCCGACGCAGGCCAGCGCGCATTGCGCATGAAGTGCACGCGGCAGTGCTGTACGGTGACACCCGGCGCCTTGGCAGCGGCCCCCTTCAGGCCCTTATGGTCGCCCGCGATGATCAGCTTGACGCCCCGCAGGCCGCGATCGGCCAGTGACCGCAGGAATTCGCCCTTGAACACCTCGGCCTCGCTGGGCTGGATAGCGATGCCCAGAACCTCACGCCGCCCATCCCAGATTGACTGCGACAGCCACTATGGCTGCCACGCTGACGACCCGCCCCGAACGCCGCACCTTGATGCAGGTGGCATCCAGCCAGAGATAGGGCCATTCGCCCTCCAGCTGCCGATCAAGGAAGGCGTCAACGCGGTTGTCGATCTCGACGCAGAGGCGGGAGACCTAGCTCTTGGAGACGCCGGTCATGCCCATCGCTTTCACCAGATCATCGACCGAGCAGGTCGAGAAACCCTGACTGCAGGCTTCCTAGATCACGGCCGTCATCGCTTTTTCTGAGGCGCGGCGGGGCTCCGGGAATTCGGGGAAATACGCCCCCTCGCGCAGTTTGGGGTCTAATGCCGGAGAGTGCAGGATCGTACGCTAAGAATTCCAACCTATTGAAAAAAAACGATTTTCTTGATGTGGTTTTTCAGCCAACCCTGAGAAGATGTAATGAAAAATATAAAGTAAGCGTCCGGCCTGACAACTCGGCCGCAAACTTCGCACTCACCGTTGTCAAAAGCCTCAGCCCAAACGATGCGGCCGAGGCAATGCTCGCCGCCCAGATGGCCGCCATCCACATCGCGGCGATGCGCGCCGCCGGGCAGCTCGCGCGTGCCGAGATACCGCCGCATCAAGAGGCCGCGATGCGCGCCTTTGACAAGCTCTCCCGCACCTAGGGGTGGATTCCGGTAGGGGGCAGGATCGTATCATAAGGCGGTAACGGGTTGTTTTTTCCACCTGTACTCGCCTGTGAGAAGGATATGTGCCCATCCAAGGGGCGAGATGTGCGCCAGAAGC
>Ga0105053_10007664_pt1 | contig 14351 bp, 11 predicted proteins | sample BON01_FD_78093 | JGI IMG/M metagenome (GOLD analysis project Ga0105053, IMG submission 78093) | Freshwater microbial communities from Lake Bonney liftoff mats and glacier meltwater in Antarctica - BON-01 | ecosystem: Environmental > Aquatic > Freshwater > Ice > Glacier meltwater | place: Lake...
GTTTCAAATCTTGTTCCATTTACATTTGGTGCGTAAAAATGGAAACTCCTGAAAAAAAATATCGAGCAAATCGACCATTTTTGAAACATTTGTTGGGAAAAGTTAGTTAAATGTGTACGGTTTTTGTTTTGTTTAAAGATAGTGCATTGAATATTTAAATAATCGTTTTTTCCCATTCAAAAGTAAAGTATGTGGATTTTGTTGGTGTTGTTGCCGGCGTGTTTCGGTTGGTGCGCAACGAAAGATCGAGGCGATTGTTATATTAAAATACGAACTGGAGGGAATGAAGCTTCCGTTGACCAGTCATATGCTCGTGGAGTTATGTTCATGCATTCTCGAAACATGGCACATAATCAAGAAGTGCCTTTTGCACATATATCAGGAGTACCTCACGAAACAGAAGATGAGTCCGAATTGCAATTCGCAGTTGGCAGTGATAAAATTAATGCATTGCTGTATGGAAATGGGCTGTTAAGTGTTCATCGGATTGTAGTTGGGAGTAGCGACGACTGCAAGGTGTCAAAGGAGGAATTTAATTCGCAATTTGCACTTCAAGTCACTTCAGGAGGAATCAAAATAGCAGCGCAATCTCCCAAGGAAACAAGAGAAATTCGTTTTGATGATTTCCAAGGAAAGAAACAAGCTAGTATCTCGATAGATACCGAGAGTCAATTTATTTTAGAAAGTGCAAACGATATTCGAATACTTGGATCAGGTGATGAATCAATTATAAATGTCCAAGGATCCTTGTTTAGAAACAATGTCCCGAATATCGAAACCGCTTCTCTCAAGGCGACAAACATACAATTTAAAGATAATGGGTGGAGTGTTGAACAAGACCTTTCAGATTCGCTGGCATTTGTATTTTCGGATAAACCAGTTGTTAAGATATCTGGTGATTCTCCTCGTGATACCATCGTTGTGGACGAGTCAGGGAATATTGGAGTTGGTACAAGATGGCCTACAGTGAAATTGGATGTGAATGGCGGTATTCAAGGAACAAGTGCTTATTCTTCTGCATCAGATTTAAGATATAAACAAAATGTTAGGGCAGTTTCTACAACTGAAGACACACTTAAGAATCTGTCCCAATTGCGCGGCGTGAGATTCCAGTTTAAAGTGGATGAATTCCCTGAAAAGGATTTCGAGAAAGGAGAGCAGATTGGATTCATTGCACAAGAAGTCGAACGCGTTTATCCTGAGCTTGTTCGCACTGGACGTACCGGGTTCAAATCAGTCATGTATGGTTCATTTGCTCCATTATTGGTGGAAGCAATAAAAGACTTGGAAACCATGATTCGCGAGCAGAATGAGAAAATTGAGACGTTGCAAAACCATGTCTTACAGTTGAAGTAATTAGGTGTTTAAAATAAGAATCTACAGAAAAATGTCCATGGCTGCTTGTTGATAATCTAGAGCATAGTTTCTGAAAATACTAAATCTACGCCCAGCACTTCCCATATAATTTCCGGCACTATCTCGACCCACCCACGCTACATACACTGCCAGATCGCAAAAGTTCGGGGCGTTACCGTCGCATGACTGTTTTGTTAAAGCCGTATCATGGCCATTTGCAGGAGCTGGAATATCCGTTAATGCAGAAGTATTAACAGCAGAGTACGCATTTGGTGCACAAGATTGAATCGACGCAGAAACACCATCATCAGTGAAGTAACATCCGTCATCCCAAGATATGTTTTTAACCACTCCCATATCGACGTTGATAACGGCAGTGAGAATGGGAAAGTAATTACCGAGAGAGCAATAAGTCTTTCTGAATCCAGTAGACACACCTAGACTAGAGATGGAAAACAGCGGACCACTACTATCGCATGGTAAATCAGAATAAGAATTAAGAACTGTTATACGGGAATACGAATCTGCTGACGGCTCTATTGCAATGAAGGATGTAGCATCTTTTACTAGGCACACCTGAGTAGGTTTACCTATAGTCACTCGGTCCTCTGGAGACCCACACGCATTTACTTCCGACACTATATACACTACCGCCAATAGTATACCAAATCCATTCTTCATGCTTCGACCTACCTTGGAAGCCGAAAAAAAATAAAAAGATTATAGCCGGTACCTGGTACAATGTACCAACAACGTTGGTAACGTATTGAGTTCTTTGTTCTTTTTTCTTCCAAATTTGTTTTGGCGAACAAAATCAAAATCTGATTATGAGTTCGTTGCCTGCTGAGTATGGATTTGTCTTGCTGAGTGTGATGATTAGTGGAGTAGCTATGGCTTCCATAGGTACGTTTGACTCACTCTTTTGTGTGATGTTTCTTATTTGATTGTTTGAAGGCGGAGGAGTCATGGCTGCCAGGAAAAGTTGCGAGGTGCCATACCCTAACATGTACGCTTCAATAGTGATCGTAGATGGTAAAGAATACACGAACGCCAAAGATATTGCTAGTGCACACAAATTCAATCAAGTTCAGCGCGGACACCAAAATGGGTTGGAAAATTTCCCATTTGCACTTGCGCTGGCGATTATTGGCGGACTTGCTCACCCTAGAGTCGCTTCATTTGGTCTTCTTTGTTGGACTGCTGGGGCTCACATATACTCCCAGCAATATGCTTCTTCGGGTCCCGCATCACGAAATAACGGGTTAGCATTGTTTAAGTATCTCGGACTGGTAACCCTACTTGGTTTGAATACGCTAGCAGCATTTAACAATCTTACTAATTGATTATTCGATTAATAAAATAGAAATAAAGATCTATACATTCTTTTTAGTGGTTTGAAAGATAAACCATGCATTAACAGCAAGAAGGAAACTGGCAGATATTTGCATGGCCGCTGTTTCGGAAGTAAGAAGAGCCAATGTACCAACTGAGGCTGCACCGAGTAACATCCCGCAATCACCTGCAGTACGCAGTAACGCAAGACTCTGTGTTCTTGATTCCGTGGTTGAATTGTTGGCAGTAAACGTTGACGGAGCCGAGCCAAGTAAAGTTCCTCCGAGGGCCCATAGCCCAAGTACAGCTAGTGCTTGCGGCGTGTCAGATGCCAAGGGAAATAGCGCCATACCAGTACTCACGATACCCAGCGATATTGGCATGATTCGACGAGCACCGAATTTGTCTATTAGATATGCAGAAAACGGTGTAAATAGGACACTTATTCCTGACTGGAACGCAAATATTCCCCCAACTTCAAGTGGAGTAAATCCAAATCGATCAGACACTAAAATCAACGGTAATAACGTCATGCTTTTTCAAATAATTAACACTCGTATTTCAAATAAGCAGAGAGAACGTACCTTGATCCCGAGAGACTAAACCAGTAAGCAGTGTTGAGAATGCATACTTGTCTTAAATCTTTCTGTTTCCAAAGTGGACCCCATTCTTTAACAGTGGAAACAAACTCTTGAGATAAAGTACGTTTGTCATTTTTGAATTTATTTCGCCAAGGAGGCAAAGTTTCTGTAATAAACTTGTGAATAAAAAGAGCATTCAGCCAAAATATACCTCCTACGACGTAAAATGTGTTAAATGCCCCCAAAACAGAATATAGATAACCTCCTACGGCAGGACCTGCTAACGACCCAGCTGAAAAAGATGCTACAAGAGGCGCCATCATCCTTGCTCTGTTTAAACTGGTACTTAAATCAGTGACAGCTTGATACAGCGATGTTAATAAATGGGTTCAATACAACTCAAAAAACGTACTCATTGTGGCTGCCGACGAAAACGCAGCTACACCAAGGCCTCCAATAAGCCTAGCAGCAATCAAATGTTCTAAACAAGAGCTATGACTAAATATAAACATACTTAAACCGAGAACCCCAACTCCACAGATTAACATCGGTTTTCGCCCGTATTTATCCACTCCAAATGCCGCAGGAATATTGCCAAATAGTTTAGACAGTGCAAAAGCACTTACTACATAACCGTAATCCGCAGAAGTCATCCCCAATTGAGTCACCAATTGGGGCATCACGGGAAGCATCACCCCAACGCTTATACCCACAATCAACATACTGCCACTAATAGGCCAAACGCGAGGGTCGCGTCTTTCGCCCAGAAATAGCATACGACTTTTGAATTCGTCAAAGGTTACTTTCCCGTCCTTATTAGCATCTAAGGATACCATTAGCATATCCACGTGCTGGTCTAAATTGTGCAGGATTTTTGATTCGTCTGCTTGAATTTTAAGCGTTTCCATCATTGCAACTAGTTCCAATTTGGAGAGCGAACCATTCTTGTCTAAATCAGCTTCATCAAAACTCCGCTTTAATTCTTTTTCTGAAAAACTGCTAATTTTAAGCATTTCAAACAATTGGCTAGCGAATGCTGTGTCCATAATCTTGCAGTCGTTGACTGCTAGTGCATAATTATCCACTTTCTTCGTGCTCATGAATCTAAGGGGTCTTGGAGAAATCATTTTGTTGAAATGATTCACCAGTAAACTCGGATTCTTGCGTAACAGTGCTTTCATCGTGAAAGTTGGTTACTCCAAGTACTCCATGTTTAATACATTGTATTTATTGTATTTCATAGCTGAGATTACCGCGCCTCACAAGGATGACGGAAGGCAGAAGGAGGAGATCGTCAGTTATGGGAGTGCCAATGCACTCTCTAAGAAAATTTAGCACGAATCTGTCAATGACTTTGACTTTCGCGAATGGAGGCACTGAAGCTACTGGAGTATCGATTACAAAGTTAAAATCCACCGTCCATAAACTGATTGCACATAACAGGTTCAAGGACAAACTCATGAAACTTCGAGATCAAAATCTACGTGAAGTTGATACTGAAATTCACGATGCTGCCTCTCCGATAATGATTAGGAAGAGATCCAACTCTTTAACTCCGTTAATGATGTCGAGTCGCAGGGAAAGAATTTCGAAAAGCTCGTCATTTGGAGATATCACGAAAGAAAATATGTTTGAAGAACTTCGAACAAAATATAATGTCGATGAGGACAGCACAGATCCTTTTGGCAATGAAAAGTATTTATTGCTCCGAGAATCCATCAGATTTAGTCCCAGAATTCGGTCTCTTATCACGATGGTATGGCTTGCCGCGGATGACGATAGCTCTGGAAGACTTGACAAAGAAGAGTATCTGATGTTGAACCAAAAATTGCAAGTTGCAGTTATTGGTGATTATGATCGAGTGCAAGGTAAACAACTAGCAGAAGAAGACTGGGCAGCTGATTCAAAAGGAAATGATCATTTGACCTATTCCTCGTTCAGCCAATCTTGGTTTGAATTAGTAGATATGTGGACAGATGGTGTTAGTGAAGAAATTTATTTTCAATTCCTTTATCAACTAGTGCAAAGAATGATCTGTAAGAATGATGACGGCGCTTTGTGTTTCAGGATAAATACTAAAATTCCTTCTCAAGAATCGTACGAAAAGCAACATTTAATGAAAAGTGCCTCGGACATATTTGTTCCACCAACACCTTTGGAAACTAGAAAGTTGTACGGGAAGAAAACGAAAAAGAATAATAAATATTCCAAGCCACTCAGAAAGACAAACAAGAAAAAAGATGCATTCGCACCGAAACAAGAAACAGAAGCAAAGTATGAGTCCAAGGACAAAAGCAAAGCAGCAAAACAACGAATGGTGTTTCAAATGAATGTTGCTCGATTTGGAAAGAACAAGAATAAACATGGCGACCATCAAATCCCTTCTGGAACGAGGCCGAAATCAGCTTGCCTTTATCGACCTGCGGGATCGAAGCATCAACACGATTCCAATAACTTCTTTGGATGCATTAATAACCATTACAACCAAAATAGAAACAGTGATATGAACAGCACTGCGAAAGAACGAGCATCCATAGACAAAATTGTTGAATTGAAGAAGCCTTCAAAGAATGTACCCTATGTATACAACGGAGTTTCTTTGATGCCTTTTAAAGAACAAGCAATTCTTGAGCGTAAAAAGAGGAATTTATCTGATGAGCGCGAGGGACGTCAATATCATGCATGGGAAGCATTTCACAAACACACTTTTATCCGACAACTTTCAAGTTGAACCTATTTTAGTATGGATTTCAAACTCGTAAAACTATCGAAGAAACAATTCTATTTTTCTGATTTATTCACGGCTCTATTGTATGATTGTTTGAATGAAGATTGCAAACTGTTGCTGAAGGCACTGAAACTACTTGGGGCCGGAGGTGCTTTCATGTACGTACTATTTTGCATTTTCTTAGTGATTCCTGACGCCGCATTGAGAAAGCTCGATGTAGTTGATGCTTCACTCTGCTTGCTTTGATTTGGCGTTGATTTGATACCTCGAGTGACTCCTGCAGCTTCAGCCTTCTCGAGAATTGAAGAATGTTCTTGTTTTCGAATTCCTTTCATTTCCATGATACGTCGCAGGTCTTCGGTGGTTCCATCGGTCCATAAAAGCATAAAATTTTCAATAAGAACTTCTGGTGTGAGTCTCATGCCCACAAGTTTCAATAATGTTTCGATGCGTTGCATCTCCGTTGTCACAAACTTGCTGAACTGAGAAAAATTGATTTCCTGTGTTGATAACGAAGGAATTCGCAGCAAGATGGATTTGATGGCCTGAGCATCCAGCAGAAGTTGCTGTCCTCCCATATCACCTACATTATTACACCGATCGATGCAATCAGAGAATTTAACAAGAAATGAAGCTGCAAATTTGTCACAGAAAGTTTTGAAATAATCAGACGGTAACAATTCGCTTATTCGCGGAATCAAGTCACTCAATGCTATGGACGTTGTTGTTACATACTTCGACGTGTCGCCTACTTGCGTGAACGTAGCCCAATTTGTCCTAGCGAATGCAGTGAGATCTGGTTCTATGAGAGACTCGATACCGTTGATTAAGGCCCGAACAGAACCAGCTATATTCCCGTAGAATTTTTCTTGGACATCTTCCATGTCAATCGCGTCAGAAAAGGCTTCATATATTTTGGACTGGATCAGCTCCTCCAACTGCGGTAAAGTATCAGCGCAATAATCGGCAGATGTTAATACGAAACAGATGGTGGTGGCGTCTTCGGCTGTAATCTTCTTTCCCTGTCTTGGTAACTTGGATTCTAAAACCTTCGAGTAGTCAAGGAGGATCTTTTTGAATTCACAAAACAGATCATAGAACGGTTGCCCGTTAGTAAATTGCGTGCATCTTTTGATACTGTTTTTGATGTACAGAAAAAGATTCGCGCCGCTAGAAAATATTGGTAATGATCCATCTCGCTCGATACTTTCTTCGGCAATCACTTTTTGTAATTGTTCTTTCATGTTTTTGGATTCCAGTTTCACGTAGGCTACCAGATAGGGTTCAAAGACATTCGTTAAGACTTTGCGGATTGTCGGTAATTTTTCAGCTTCCTCCAATGCCGATGAAACTATTGGACTCTCCGGTATCTCTTTGGCTTTCTCGTGGCGCATTCTTATACCAAGTGCAGAGTTGGGATCGACACTTTCCCCGTTTTCATCGAATAGATATTCTTCATCTTGTTTCTTTCTTAGATGGGCTTCGAATCGTACGGCCATTTCATTTTCAAAATCAATTGATTTTCGAAGCGAACGAACGAGAACACTGACATCGGCACTCTCAGGAGGATCTATTTTTCCAAGGATCGATTTAAGATGTTTTTCAGTGGTTTGAATAAACATCAGTAAAAGGTGATGATTCATGCACCATTCAGGAGGAAATATACTGGAATATTTTTCGTCGTTCTCTCGAATCAACCTTCGAAACCACGCAAACCTTCTTTCAGTATTCTCAAGACCTGAATGTTCTTGACCCGGTCCGAATAGAGCTGAATAAGGTCTGAGCCATATTTCACAAATTTGAATTATTAATTCGCTGCGTGTATCCTTTCCCAGCGCATCAATCACTTTGCAAGCTCCGCTAAGAGATTCGGGTGTTTGTGAATCAGATGCGTAATACAAAGCCCCGGTTGGTCCATCATACGAATCGTATGTATGGGATGGTTGGTCGTCAATAAACATACTTGATCCCTCCTGTTTCACTGGTGATGGACTAGGAACATCGCCTAAGTAATCAGAACTAATTTCATCGAGCGCTTCAAAATCTCGAAATATTTGCTCCTTGAGCTCCACTCGAGTTTTTGTCACTGCGGATTCTAAACGGCTTACAGATGGTATGTTTTTATGACCCTCAAAATGAGAAAATAATTGTGAAAGTGCTTCGAGCAACTGGCCAGTTTCCCTATATTGTCTATTTTGGACCATAAAATCTAACTGATCGACCGCAGTAACAAGCATATGAAATCTTTTCAACGACGTGATTGTGTCAGTGAGATGCCGTTTTGCATAGTCGAGTTTTTTAATATCTCTGCATATCTCTTGAACCATGCCTTCAGAGGTCTCCGCTTTCGATTTGATCTCATTAATTTTCGTTTGCAGACTTAGAATAGCAGATCTAGCCTGAGAGATTTCAGTTACAGCATCACCTGCATGCGTGGCTTGTAACTTGATAGCCACCAACAAATCAACTTCTGCTTGTAGCATTTGATTTTTGAGTTTCTTTGAATAAGGATCTAATAAAGCAAGACTCGCTTCATCAGGGAAACTCTCATTGATGAATGCGATCGGATCGAATTCTTTCGCGTCTAGTGCATCATAGGTGGTGAAACTGTTTTTAAGAGCTTGCTCCACTACTGGAGGATACAACCCATCGTTGTTCTCCATGATGATCAGTTTTTTTCTATGTTTTTTTTTTTAAACGACAAACTTCGTTTTCTCGAGTTGGCTCACCTGCCAGGTGGTTGGCTTCATGAATGAGGAAGGAGACATTGATTCACCACTGCTACGATCCAATGATGTCAAAGGAGGCGATCTAGGCTCTATCTTATATTTGGCAGTTGGGATTATCGCTGCTAGGTTCTCATGGGTTGTAATTAAGACAACTGACACTGCATTACTTGGGCATGTGTCTACACATGCTCTGGAAGCTTCGTCAATGGCGGATTTGTACATGTCATCCACTGGTGTGATTACTTATGGATATGTATTAAGTGTCTTTGTGGCGAATGCTCGAGGAGCCAATGACTCTCGGATGGGTTGTGTCTGGTTCGCAGTGTCCCTTAGTGTTTTGAGCATACTAACAGCTTTCGTTATGGGACTTTGGTTGGTTGTATCGAATGTCCTTTCGTTGGTCGGAGTTGATGAACAAATGTCTCATGATGCTGGGTATTTCTCCGCCGTGCTTTCTTTGTGTCTGCCAGCTCGTAGCCTATTTGGGCAGTTAAGTCAACTCTTTTCGGGGAACGGAGTTGTCTATCCAACTGCAGCTGCATCTGCTTTCGCTGCTGTTTGCAATTTGGTGATGGGATTGATTCTTGTGCTGGGTATACCATTCAAGAAATTTGATGGTTTTGGGTTTGATGCTTGTCCATGGGTTACTGTTTTTGCTGAATACTCCCAACTTTTGTTTTTCATTTTCGTTTTCATTTTGTTTAAAAAGGCTCATCTAGAATTTTGGGTTCCTGTTAAACTTTCTGATATTACGAGATCGCGAGTATTTGAATATTTGAAATTGTACGTACCTGCTGCGCTATCAGCAGCTTCAGATTGGTGGCGGGTATCTCTCATTGGTATATTCTGTGCGAAATTGGGTGATACTGAATTAGCAGTATTCAATTCAAGCTATCGAATATTATGGATCACTCTTACTGTTGTTGGGGCTTTGGCTCAGAGTGTGGGTATCCTTGTCGGGCAAAATATGGCCTCTGGTGACATCCATCGGTCAAAATCAATCCTTCATAATGGAGGTTCATTCACAATTCTCACACTCCTGCTTTTGACAGTCATCATTTTCTTGAATCTCGAGGAATTCGCCGGCATATTTTCGAATGATACTGAAATCAAGGAAGTGTTTCTGAAAATTCGAACTCCATTGTGTTTAGAATTGTTTTTAATGAACATGTCAGTATTCTTCGAAGGGATTTTAATATCTCTTGGGAAAACTCGAACGGTATTCTGGATAGGTGCTTTAGGATCTTGGGCTGGACAAGTTCCTGCTTGTTGGATTGGAACATTTTACTTTAAGGATTTGAAAATGGTTTTCTGGGGTGTGTCGATTGGTTACGGTCTTACTGTATTCGCTATGGTTTGGGCGTTGGCACGAATGAATTGGAACGATCTCGCTACCGAAGCTAGAAGCAGAGCTGTCTGTGATTAGATGAATAAACCTGTTATCGTCGAAATGGTTAAAAATCACAAATTTCACTGCTTCGTACATGGCTCGTGATCAATTTTCTACGAATTGATCAAATATGGTCCATATGATATTCAAAATCTCCTGTACCTTCACTCGTCTTACTATTTTCAATAGTTATGATTCCAAGACTCTAGAATTTAGTAACTGGTGGATTAAACATGAAGCTTACCTTCCAAATTCTATTCATTTTGTTAAAACCGTAATAATAATGGCGTGTACGAAAAAAAGGATTGCTCAGGAAATTCAAACCACTATTTTAACGAAACCGATGAAAAACAAGCGCAAGCTAACTTGCGACTATGTGGATGGTTTCACATGCACAGAGTCGATTATTTCTGGCGGTACGGTCCCCTTGAATCTACTTCAACGGATCATTTTTCAACGGGTGCAATGAGCGGTGTCGAATTGAATCCATATAGTAACAGAATTCGAAAAGGTTCACATAAAGAACTGAATCGGGATTTAGATCTGTACAGTCGTCAAATCCGAAGCAAAAGTTTTGCTCCTGAAAGGGAAGTCCACTCGAAATTAACGAAAAGTGAAGAAGGAAAGCATGGGGAGGGAAACCCCTATCAAAGGGTGAATAGAAGAAAAAGTGAATATTCTGCTTCCATTTTGGGTACTAAAAAGGAAAGTACAGAGAATGTTGTAAATTCTTCGAAGGCGGAATTGATCACTTCGTGCAAGATGAACAGCATGAAATTACAATTTATTGAAGAAAAAACGAACGAAATCATCGATCACAACTTAGATCTCAAAGCATCAGTGAATGCTGATACTCACAGTATTGCATCAGATGATTTCGATCCTATGAAAGAAGAAACCTGTAGCAACATTCTGGTTTCGTTGCGGGTACGTCCTCTTCGAGAAGAAACGGAATGCATCCAAACATCATGCAATGATGTAATTCTGCATGCCGATGATAATAACTTGGCTATGTCCCAACCAAGATGTTTCTCGTTTGATCACGTGTTCGATAAAAACTGCACTCAACAGGACATTGCACGGAAACTGGGGATACCACTTGTGGATCAAGTTTTGCGAGGATACAACTCTACTATAATGGTATATGGTCAAACCGGGTCTGGTAAAACATATACAATGTTTGGGGAAGAAAACGAGCCAGCGTTAATGCTGCTGACAATCCATGATTTGTTTGAAAAGTCCGTTCAACTCCAAGGTGATATCAATATTACTGCTACGCTTATTGAAGACTATCAAGACAATCTTGTTGATTTGCTTCAAGATAATCCTCAAGAACCTCGCTTATTGATTCGCCAGAAAAAGAATTCTGTGGAGTTAGAAAATGCAATGATACTGGAATGCAATACAATGGAACAGGTTCAAGCAATTATGAAAGCTGGAAAGAAAAGAGTTATCGGTTGTACTAATATGAACAAAGCATCCTCTCGTTCACATGTCATTCTTACTCTGTATATCACTCGATCCATTATGGGGAAAAGCTCAAGAGGGAAATTTCATTTTATTGATCTTGCTGGGTCAGAACGTTCCAAGTCAACAGGGACGCAAGGGGAAAGTCTGAGAGAAGGTTCAAATATCAATTTGAGTTTAAGTGCTCTTGGAAATTGCGTGGATGCACTTTCTAATAAACAAAGAACTCATGTCCCGTATAGAAATTCCAAGCTCACCCGAATATTGCAAGATTCAATAGGAGGTAATTCAATGACTTGCATGATATGCACGGTTTCGCCGGCTTCAATAAATCGTGGAGAAACTTTAAGTACTTTAAGATTTGCAATGAGAGCAAAAAAGGTGGAGAACAAAGTGAAAATGAATATCAGTACGGTTGGACTCGCAGCACAAGTAGATCAGCTACGATATCAAAATAGATTGATGGTTGCTGCTCTGAAAAACATGCCTGGTGGTGACTTGATTGTCCAGAATATTTTTATGGATCCAAGTTTAAAGAGTTCCTTAGTAGATGAGAATTGTTCTATCGACTCTCAACCATATCTTGAGATAGAAAGTAAAACCCTTGAAGTAAAAAAGGAACTATTTCATGTTCCAAAACTCGAAATTGCAGCACCTAGAGAACTGAGTCCTAAAAAACGTCGGAAGTCAAGGAGGCGAAGTGACGATAATAAATGCACCATCATGTAAAACATATATAGACTTTTTACTGTGAATATCAACTAACTTGCGTCATAACAATAAAAAAAAGAGAAGTCAATGACCAACAAATAACCAAAACCATCACAGTTCCGTTAAATGGGGATCTGTATGGGGAATTCTCCATTGTCAATTCATTCTGCGTGAGAATTTTCCTCGCTGAATACAACAACCAGGTTGGAAATAAGAACTCCAAGGCGAGGCCAGCATACGATCCTGTTATTTCTACGATAACTCCAAGATCCCTCACAGCAAATGCAACGGCTATCGGGGGTAGCGCAACTACAAGTGAATGCCAAATGCGCGGAACATTGTCTTCTTCAATGCATGCTCCGGAACAAAGAACGTTTTTGGCTTTGTTGAAGTATCCTATTAAGTTATTCCTGGTTGTAATCGCGATAAGTGGGTAGTTGGTAACTGTGATGAATACAGGAAGCATTTCCAGAAACAAGCTCCAAAAGGACCCCTCGTCACTAAAATTCAGAATGTACAGTTGATTAATTTGTCCTGGGCCAAATGCAAATTTGGCCGACAAGCACAATAGCAAATAGGATAAAAGCACTGCAATGTAGGCACAAAACAAGATATAGAAAATGTTTTTTCTTGCCTTTGCTTCCACCGGAAATATAATAGACGGTATTGAGTGATGGCACATAAATGAATATGTTGCTGCACCAAACAAATGGGGCAATTTATGAAAATCAGCTGGATTGTTGGGGAACTCTTCTTCTCCTTCTTGGTATGTCGAATTTGTATGATTTTGTAGCTGGTACACCTCTCTATCTCTATAATGGGCTATGGCAAGTCCAATCATAGCCGCAATTGCCAGATTCCTATAAGTACAAGTCATTAGTTGCAATTGCTTGGTTTTCTGGATGTTCAAACATGATAAGGGAACAACAATAATTGCAAAGAGACAGAGCCACGCATTGTAGGCAAACGAATGAGGATCCTCAATATCTCCAATGAACGCGAATGAACTAGGGGAGTACACCGATACTAACGCAGTAGGCGTCGATGTCGCGTAGATAGCCAAATCACCGTAAAGATATGCTGCCGTCACTAAAACCAAAACCTTCGAGCCGCGAGCCCCTAGGAATATCTTGGCTAAATCTGCCAATTCAAGTTTTGTTTTCAATTCGAAAGGATCAGTTTTATGATTCCCAATGTTTCCGTGCGACGAAATTTCTTTTAGATTTCGAGTCTTGGAGCGTTTGTTGATCTGTGACATTTCTATTGAAGTTTCTCTACCATTTGAATCGCTATCTTCAAGCGACACTTTAATATAACCTTGTTTTAGCTTTAATTCCAGAACTGCATTCCCAATAGACATAGTTTCAACTATAAAAGTTAAAGTGATAAAACTGACTGTGCCCAATACCGCTAGAAATAGAGACCCGAGAATATAACCAGATTCGTTAACTAAATAAGGAAGTGTCAACGCTCCGAATCCCACAATGAGATTGAAGACATATATGAACCCGATACATCCTGAATATTCCCCACCGCTAGCTGGTTCACGACCTGTCATTGAAAGTACCGTATTTTTTGGCTCATAAAGAAAACAGAAAAAAAAGTCTAACGGATACATTTTGAAGGCAATCACAGACGTTTAAGTAAAATGCGAGCTGTTCACGTACATGCACCGAATGAGGTTACTGAAAAAGTTTGGAACATCTTAATAAATGAAGAGAACTGCCATGGGTTGTATAGAGTGGCGTGTGACTTCGGCAAGTCTTCTGTAGTATGTTTTAAATGTGGAACAAAACACACATCACAAATTTTGAAGACAATAGAAGGCACCGGGGTCGGCTCTACTATTGGCAGTCTTGATATATACAGTCTTCAATCTTCTATTCCCGATTTTAAAGACACAAGTAAAAGTAAAAGCCGTGAATATAGATACTGGGACCGTCAAACTGTTCGTGAGATTGAAAGTAAGATCGACAGTGGGAACCATTTAACTTTTGATTACATTGCTATGACAGTTGTTGCTGCCACTATTTCTAGCGTGGGACTTTTGACCGGTA
>Ga0105053_10007669_pt1 | contig 14342 bp, 11 predicted proteins | sample BON01_FD_78093 | JGI IMG/M metagenome (GOLD analysis project Ga0105053, IMG submission 78093) | Freshwater microbial communities from Lake Bonney liftoff mats and glacier meltwater in Antarctica - BON-01 | ecosystem: Environmental > Aquatic > Freshwater > Ice > Glacier meltwater | place: Lake...
AGGTGCAGATGTTTCCTTTGTTGATCCATTTGCGAAATCTTATAAATTTTATCACCTGCCGAGGTTTTAGTTTCGTAGGAGGAGTTAAAGAAGTTGAAGTATCAAAATTTTGCGGTTCTGGTCATATTTTGATTCCTTTCATTATTGGCGTTGGTGCTGGATTGGATACGAAGATACTATTGCAGACATTTTTGGTAGGTATGCGAGATCATTTTGGTGATGCAGAGAGAGGTACATCAATGTAAAAAGTATTTTTATGTAGCTGAATCCAAGGTGAAACTACGCTGAATTGTTTATAGAATATATGTCTGCCTTGAATCACCACTTGCTTCATTTATCGATTTCTCTTTTTACGAAACCACTGGTGCAGAGGAGGGAGCAAGCCCTTAGCAAATTTATACATCGTACTTCAATCACTCGTTTTCATTAAAATTAAATTATCAATGATATGTACTTTATCAAATCCCAATTTTTCAAACAAACATTCAAAATTTAAACATTGAACACCCTATTTCTAATAATGCATTCAAACAGTTGATCTAATCCTCTTTGGTGTTTCTTCTCCTTCTCCCTTTGTCACAATACTGTTTTACAGTATGTATTTTAAACCCAATCCCAATTTTTCCAATTAAATGAGTTCGAATCTGGCATAGAAAATACTTGAAACATATACGCTTATCAAGACGTTGAAAAGATGATTAATTAAGAAATTGTTTGTGCTTGCAGATACCACATCATAGTATTGTTCTAATTTGGGAATGTGGAACAATGCAATGTGTCTTTAATATCACGCCATTCGACTGGATAAAATCTAGATAAAAAGAGTGCTCCTGTTCGCAAACCATAACCTCCTACTATTTGACTGACTACATCTGGAAGTTCATCAACTTGAGATGCAATGCTATTTGGCGTATCAACGCAGAACTCGAGAATGTTGGTTACCGCGGTAATATTTTGATCGCTCAACTGAAATGGGTTGTTGAGTAAATTGATCACTTCCAGATCGAGAGAGCTGGTTCCATGAGGTCCAAATAGAAAGGATGCATCATGAACTAAATTATTTTCTAGATTCCTGGATATAATGATGGTTACTATACTTGCTCACGACCTAAAAATGCAACTTACAAAATAGTTAGAGTATCAGACTCCGCTAATACGGAAATATCCTCGATTGCATTGTTTTCAAGCGATCTATAAATTCCAATGTTACATATATACATCAATTTTAATATCCTACTTACAAATATTTCATAAGAAGTGCTTCACTCAACGACTGAATATTACCGATTTGGTTGTTGCCAAGTTCGCTTAGATATCAAATGTTGTTTTCAGTTTACACGAGTTCGCTAATCATAATTTTTATAACTTACAGCTCTTCAAGTATGGCGTTGTCCAAGGAAGAGATGTCAGCTTCCCCTTCAGGATCAGAATATGCTTGGTAGTACTTGTCACAATTTGTGTATTGCCTCGAGAGTAACTCGGCTAGCGGCTCAAGATCTCTGATTAAGTTGTGTCCTAGAAATCTAGTAATAGAAGGTTAGCATTACTCCCTAGAGCTCTTAATTAGCTCTTAATTATATACTTACAGAGATTTAAGACCAATAAACCATTCAATTCCTGCAATTGACTCGATGTCGTTTTGTCCAAGGTCACTGTTTTTAATTTAGTTTATGAATCCACATGGTCTAGGTGAAAATTTATAACTTACAGATACGAAATTTGAACTGCAAAAGGATTGGGCTCACCATCTATCATTTTACATGCACTCAATGGTTCCAATGTCTTGATGCCTAACATGTCACACTCTACTTCAAACTGATTCTCCAGCCAAGGAATATCCAATGCGGAATTCCTAATAGCTGGCAATGGATCGCTGATTGTGCATCCAAGTGCCTCAAAAGCCTCGCGACATTCGTTTCCAGCAGATCCCATAGTTGTTTTCGTAAATTTTGAATGACGCATAACTTTTGCTCACGTTTTTCGTCAAGTGCTTCATCTTGAAAACTATCAGCAACATATCTTCGCTTACGAATGGTGCCCTGGATACATGTTGCAACAAGTATTATTGAGAAAAACTTCATTGGTTCTTCTAGTAGCTAGATGAAAAAGCGATATGAAAAGACACTTGAATGAAAGGAGCTCTAACAATTTAATTACAACCGGAAGGATGAAGTCAAATACAGTAGCTAGATGAAAAAGCGATATGGAAAGACACTTGAATGAAAGGAGCTTTAACAATTTAATTACAACCGGAAGGATGAAGTCAAATACAGTAGCTAGATGAAAAAGCGATATGAAAAGACACTTGAATGATAGGAGATCTAACAATTTAATTACAACCGGAAGGATGAAGTCAAATACGCCTATACGCGTGCCGAATGTAGCTGAAACTGCATAGGCAATTCGCTGAATTTTTATACATGAAAATAAATTATTACTGAAATACAAACCTGCCGTGAATCCTCAGTTGTCATGTATATGGAAGTGAGTACTTATGGCAAATCAAGTCAACTTTGTATATCGTACTTCAATCTCACGTTTTCATCAATCACATCATCAAGAGTGATAAAATTCGAAATTGAAATTCCCGTGAATTCCGTCTCAAATTTATCTCAATGAAAATAAACAAATATTTCTTTTGATAATTATTCTTAACTTAATGAAATAAGACTCTTCTGATCAATATCCATAAGTAGCTGAATTGATAGTTTTGAAATTTAATTGCCACATATATTTCGCGGCCCTCCAATCTTGCAAATTTGCGTTATTTTGTTCCTGTATTCGTAGTCAGCCTGCAAATATAAACGCTTCAAGAAGAGAAAGTTCAAATTCAAATTTAAATCTTTGAACGCTAAATTAAATCAACGATTTTGAATATTTATGTCACAATTCAAAAAACACAGGGGGACTATTTTTATTGGAGATGTTCCTGCGACGTTTGTCCACCACTCGTCCATCTATCTCTCCGGTTCTCGTTCATCGGTTGGATGCATGGAGGTCGGATTTTGAGCGTTACATCAAGGACCTAAGCGTCAAGCCTGAGAGAGTGTCAAAACGCAATTTTTGGCTTGGTGATGCGTGCATCTCAAGCGATCTTCGTTGTTTCAACGCTCTGGACTTGATGGAGGAAATTTCCACTGCACTGGTGGCCAAGGTAACTTGTCAAGGGGATTCTATCTTGTGGGACCTCGGCAGACCATTCGATGACCTACCTTGGAATGATGTCGACTACAAAGTGGAATTTCTGGATTTCAAGACTAGGGAAGGGGCTAGGGTTTATTGGCATTCGAGTGCGCATATATTAGGACACGCTATCGAGTGCCATTTTGGGCATGAAGAAGTTCAATTATCTGATGGCCCGGCATTGGATCCAAAAATGAACAGTGAAGGCATAGTAGGACCAGGAGCAGGAGGGTTTTTCTATGATTTCAAATTAAGAGGGAGGCATGTGAACCTGGACGATATAAAACCTATTAATAAACTATTGGGGCAGTTCTGTAAAGGGAATAGAGCGTTCCAGAGGCTTGAATTGAGCACAGAATCAGCAAAATACATGTTCATGCATAATCCACAGAAACTACAGATGATTGACACATTGAAAGGTCAAAGACTCTCTGTATACAAGTGTGGCGATTTTATAGATTTGTGTCGAGGGCCGCACATTCATAGTACGGGGATATTAAAAGGTGGCTTGAAGATGACCAGTTCGAGCGCCACTAACGACGGAGAGCAAAGGGTGTATGTCATTTCATTCCCAGAGAAAGCCATGTTGGTGGATTGGCAAAATCGAACCGAAGAAGCGAAGAAGAGAGATCATAGAGTGATAGGCAAGAACCAAGATCTGTTCATGTTTCATGCAGTGAGCCCTGGCAGTGCTTTTATGCTGCCGCATGGTACCATCGTGTACAATAGGTTATTAACGATGCTTCGTGACCAGTACATGGCTCGTGGGTATGAAGAAGTAAGGACGCCTCTGATATACTCGTCAAGTCTATGGGAGCAATCGGGGCATTTGCAGAACTATAAAGACAACATGTATCAAGTTGCTCCATATGAACATGAGCAGGATCCACAGGAAGATATTATGGGCTTGAAGCCAATGAATTGTCCTGGACACTGTGTATTGTATGCTCAACGGAATAAATCATTCCGGGAGCTCCCAGTGAGGTTGGCTGATTTCTCGGCTTTGCATCGGAACGAAGCTTCTGGATCGCTAGGAGGTATGACGAGACTAAGAAGATTTCATCAAGATGACGCTCATATATTCTGCCAGCCAAGCCAAGTCCACCAAGAAGTTCTGGGTTGTATTGACTTCATCAGTAAAGTATACGGCGAGTTGTTCGACTTCAAGTTCAAGATGCGACTGTCTACTCGTCCGCTGGAAAAAAGCATTGGTAGCAATGAACAATGGGAAGAAGCGGAAGAAGCTTTAAAATCAGTTCTTGAATCAACGCAATTGCCTTGGGAGACAGATCCAGGTGAAGGTGCATTTTACGGACCAAAGATAGATATTAGTATCACTGATGCCATCGGCCGCGAACACCAATGCGCTACAGTGCAGCTAGATTTTCAAATGCCGGACAGATTCGACTTGCATTACATCGATTCAGATAGCACAAAGAAAACGCCAGTCATGATACATCGAGCCATCTTGGGGTCTATGGAACGGTTCATTGCAATTCTGATCGAGCATAATGCAGGCAAGTGGCCCTTCTGGCTCAGTCCGCGCCAAGTAGCCGTGCTCCCTATCACTAATACACATGTGGCACATGCGAATTCAATGGCAGACAAATTTCGAAAATGTTTGACTAAAGACGACTTTCTAAGTCACGTAGGTGCAGGTGGGCTATCCGTATTGGTGGATGTAGACACAGGCGACACGCTTTCGAAAAGGTTGCGTAAGGCTCAACAAAAAAGGTTTAGTGTTATCGTGGTTGTAGGTGACGATGAGGTTCTTGATGGGAGTGTTAGTGTGAGAAGCAACGATGCCACGGTCATGAAGTCCATGGGCCTGCAGGAAGCACTTGACTGCTGTGCTTCGTCAGTAAGGAATCGTGAAAACAGACTTCACCCTTTTTAATAGACTTAATTTTAATTAGTTATGCTTGGGGTTGATCCAATGCTGGTTTAGATCGATCCTTTTTCAGTTGTTCCTTCATCTTTTCTCTATCCTGTTTCCATTTGGGAACTTCCCCAGTTGTCTCAACAGCCGGTGTATCAACGACCGGAGTACCATCAGCAGCTATATCACCAGCAGGTACATCCTCTGTGAATGCCTTCTTAGTACCCTTGCATACATTTTGGTGTTTCTCTAGACGATCAGGGGCAAACTTGCGCTCACATTTACAGCAACCAACTCTCAAATCTGGGCCATCTTCTTCCTCGTCTTCTTCTTCTTGTTCATTTTGATGCTGGAGGTATTCCCTCAATATTATATCCTCTTCAAGGGTCTTCTTCATTAATGCTCTCAAATGAATCACTTCCGCCTTCGCGCTCACCCCACGTGGAGTATTGACGTCATCATCAGCTTTCAACGTCTCCGCTTCCAACGCTTGGATTTTCTGCTGCAACACATCCTGCACTGGAAGTTCTTCCCCGTTAACTTTAATTATTGATCCAGAAGCACCCATCAGTTATTTCAAAACAGAAAGAAGTTCAATAAACTATTATATGTAGCCGTTGAACTGGAAATACGTCAACGTAAATAAAACGATGGGGGTCGTACCGTTTCCTTAGTGGTTCAAATTCAAAATGAACGAAGATGCTCTTACTTTTTAAGAAATTAGCTCTTGATGGCTTCTATCGACTATTTGTAGTTTTCAAATCATGAGTTCTTTCCTTTTTTGGCTGAATGTAAAGATTACTATCCTAGGATCATTTAATTCCACATGATGATCAATTGAGCAAATGAAAGAGATGCATGAGAACTGCGAAACTGAACGTTCCGAGGAAGACGATATCAAACAGTCCCTAGAAAACGTTCCCGTTGGAAAGATACACACCGGCAAATTCCTTCAGGAGAATCTTTTTAATATCCCGCAACTCAATTTTGCAACCAACCCGAATGCTATGCGAGGAATGAAGTTACGCATTTGATACTTCCAGTCAATCTCTCCTCCATCACGATCTGCCATCAATAACATCGACATGCAAGATCCTGTTATGAAAGAATATATCTCCGCCATCTCTTCGATACCCAGTAATACTGCTTTCTCTCTCCTCCAAACATCTTTTTCTCCTTCACCATAACTAAAATGTACGCATTGCTTCAATCCGGCCGGCTGTTAACAAAAGCAAAATAGGAGTGAGTTCCCACATAAAACCAACAACAAGGGCAACCATAAAAGAATGAAATGGTCGATGTAAAGAAAAAGAATTAGGAATCCTAGGGTAGCAGGGAGAACTTTAATGATGAGGAGCATGTTTCGAACAAAATACGGTACTGCTTCGTCGCTAAACCCAATAAACTTTGTAATCATAAAAACCAGATAAAGCCACACTATGTGCTGATTGAAAGCCGTAGTTATTGGAAAAAGTACTCCCATTATAAGTATTTGAAAGTATTCGTTCGAAGATATGAAAACGCTGAAATAGAAATATACCGATATCTTGCCACAACATGAGTGACACCACAAGTATGAAAGCAAATATAAATAGGGTGACCAATCCACCAGCCATACCATATTTGACTCCAGTTGAAATAGACGCGAAGAAGCAAGCTACGTGGTAGGCTGATGCTTCGATGATCTGCAGAACAGCAAATAGCAACTAGGGATTATCAAATTTGCGTTTTAGCTTGGATTCGAAGAAAATGAAGCCTGCAACGGAGGCACAGATTCCAAGAATAGACGGAGGTACTACTCAGAGAAATTGCATTAGTTCAGGAACAACATCAGAATATAATGTTGGTTTTGAATTCCTTATTGAAGCTGTCGTACGTGCTTGTCACCAGGCCTCGTTCTGGTGGAACGAATTCGTGATTTGATGGTGCGACTTTGATCGCCATGGTTCGTAAAACCAATTAGAACTATATTGAAATCAATGTGATGGAGTAGTCGTAAAAATTTAGAGCCTTTTGGTAAAATCTTGACGTCACTCACTTTGGAACGGATCTATTTTCGTTCATTTACTAGTCCAGTTGATTTCAAACACAACAAAAATCGATCTTTTAAAGCACTACAAGTAGTGGATAAAAGCCATCAAATGCTAATTTCTTAATAAACAAGAGTATCTTGTTGAAAGAAAAGAGCCTGATGGCAATCCGTGAGGTAATCAGAAGCAACAACATTATGTGGAATCACTGAATTCGCATTATATTTCTCCTGATGGAATTTAATTGCATCCCTCAACTTGACAGCTATGTCGCCTGCAAACGCGTTCCATGAAGTAGCCACTAAAGTAATACTTTATACATTGATGTTCCTCTCTCTGTATGACCAAAATGATCTCGTATACCTACCAAAAATGTCTGCAATAGTATCCTCGTATCCATACCCCATCCAGCACCAATGCCAATAATGAAAGGAATCAAAATATGACCAGAACCTGTCGCAAAATTTTGATACTTCATCTTCTTTAGGTCCTCCTTCGAAACTAAAACCTCGTCAGGTGATAATGCTAGAGCTATTGCAGTTCCAAGTATCATGGATGGCGCCATTCCAAACAGGTGAGCGAATTCATGACGAATATCAGCGAGAAGCGAAGGTTTCAATTGAGTAGATTTTCCTGAAAGTGGATCATCTTGGATGATGGCCAGCGAGCTGGTGGAATTACTGCGAGAAACATCAGCAAGAAAATTTCCAGGGGTTTCACGAACAGGGTGGAGTGGTGCAACCCTATTACTCCAATGCAGCTTAAATACATTCATGTCTGCAAGAGTTTGTATCTTAATAGATCTCTATCTAACTAGTGCTGCAGAAAAGGTATTTATGTGCATTTTGTTTCCTCGTTGTGAAAATTCAACGGATCAATTGCCTGTAATTAGCGGAAACGCTAAGAGTTTCGGTCCAAAGTTTCAACTGCACATAAGTGCCTCTTAAGTAAGTGGATCATCGATCGCTAATTTCCTAAAAAGCAAGAAAACAAGTACATCTTGTTGAATAACAAGGTCGCGGATGGAGTATGCTCATGACGAAATTTAAAAAAAGAAGATCTACTATTACAAAACGGAATATTTGGCAGATGATTTGGACCCCCCTAGTCCGATTTCCAGTACAGCTTGTTCCAGTATTCTGTTGATTTCGTTCACTGCTCTGATGAGAGCATATTCTGAATTGGCATCGACTTGTAGAAAAAGAGGTTGCTCTCCTGGGTTGGGATTACGTCCTGGAGGAAGATAAACCCCTTTTCCTGTAATAGAAGCGGTCGTATCGTCTTGAATTCTCTTCAGGGATTCTTTATTGGTTATCTTCCATCTTGCTTGTTGAGGATACTGGTTGATCTCAATTTGTTTGGTGAATGCAGCTATTGGTGTGTTGAATGCACTTTTAGTAATTGCCGATTCCGTGGACATCGACAATGCAAGTCGTCTAGCTCTTTGTATAACTTCGTCCTTCGATTCGTTTGAAGGAACAACATTATCAGCAGTAGTAGGAGAAGCTGGTTTTGGAGTAGGTTCATCAGCGTCTCTCAAGCCCATTTGAACTTCTTGCTGCTTCCTCAGTAGATCCTGCTGCTTCACTATATCTGTTTTTTCATTCTCTTCGAAAGAAAACCCACTTCCTCTATACCCAGAATTCCTGAATTTGGCTTCTCCTTTGGCAATTTTCTCCCTGAAGTACAAATTCAGTTGTTGTAAATCATCTGGAATCATTTGCTTGGCATCTTTCAATGCTTTAACTAAATCAGGAGCAAATTGAGCCTCATCATTTGAAATGAACGTGTATGCAGTGCCTTGCCTACCTGCACGCCCTGTTCGTCCACATCTGTGAATATAATCTTCCAGATGGGAAGGTACGTCATAGTTGACAACCAAATTGAGATCAGGAACATCTAGACCCCTACCAGCAACGCTCGTTGCAATCAAAAGCGTCTCACGTTTCTCCTTGAAATCTTGGATTGTAGAATCTCGATCAAATTGATCTTTGCCACCATGTAGTGACAGACATCGATATCCCACTTTGATTAACTCCTGGAACAACTTATCACATCTGTCTTGGCTCTTAACGAACACGAGAATATTTCCTGTAAGATACCACTCACCCAGCAGTTGGAGCAGACGAGGAAACTTACTGGTAGGTTCTCGAACTTCCACGATCTGCTTGATGTCCCCTGATGCTTTAGAGTGGCCCCCGACGACAACAATCAATGGTTTGTGCTTGAGCAGCTCTTTCGCTACGCGTTCCACTTGGGGCGGGAAAGTCGCTGAGAACATAGCTATCTGCCTATCCGGTCTTGTATTATTGACAATTTTCATGACTTGAGGCTCGAACCCCATATCAAACATCCGGTCGGCTTCATCAAGAATCACCATTGTGACTCTATTAAGTGGAATCACACGACCGCTATTAGTGGTCAACAGGTCAATAAGTCTACCGGGAGTCGCCACTACTACCTCTACGCCTCCTTTCAAGGCCGCTATTTGTTCCTTAATACCTGCACCTCCATAGCAACATGCACTACCTAAAGACAAAGCTTTATTGAACTTCTTGATTTCAGAATGTATTTGAACTGCTAGTTCACGAGCAGGTGCCAGCACTAGAGCAATAGGGCCTTCGTCTCGTCCGACCCTAGGTTGATCTAAAACATGTCGCAACATCGGAAGCACGAAAGCTAATGTCTTGCCGCTGCCGGTCTTAGCCACACCGATAAGATCTCTACCACTCATCATTGCTGGGAGCGCCTGTCGCTGGATTGCAAACGGAGCCTCCCAACCTCGCTTTTCTAGAACCGTTAATGTCCGTTCGCTCAAACCAGCTTCAGACCATGACGTAATGGGACCAGGTGGATTCGATCCCCTGACTACCATTTCTAGTTCTGCACGAAGAGCTTTCACTGTCTCTGGAGAAGCTTGTTTCACGGTAATTGCCTCTTGATAGAACGACCTTCGAAACGGTGGGTACATGATCTTCGAATGATCCACCTGCTTGAGGTCTTTCTTCCTAATCCTCTCTTGTAAAAGTTCCAGCGCAGATGGACCGATACCTGCATCACCCAGGGCTTCATCGTGATCTCCATCCCCTTGAACGATGAGTCCTAATCCAGTATTAACGTCGCCCTTGCTTAACTCTTTCCCGCTTTCTTTGATGGCATGATATTGCTCCTCCAATTCCTGTTTCAAAAGAAGCTGTGCTCTAGACTCGATCTCTTCGTCATCTTCTCGTTTCTTTTTCATCTCTTGCAAAAAAACTTCCTGATAGTCTTTTTCCTCATCTTCCTCTTTAGCGCCATTTAATATTTCTTCCAACGTGATGGCTCGCTGCGAAACATCTCTGTCATTAATCGAGACAACCATGTCTAAGTCCAAAGCTGTGACGGATTCAATACTCTGCATATAAGCATCAAGAGGATCGATCTCATCTGAGTCTTCAGGTACATGAACAATTGGAACATCTTCATCTAAATTAAACAACGGCTTCTTTACTGGACATTCTTTATCCGTTTTCTCAATGTCAGCCACATTTTTATTTCGCTTCTCCTTCCACGCCTTTAGCCTTTCTTGTTTCCTGGCTTTTTCTTCCAGTTGTTGCATGTCGTCATCTGCAGCACCACCGTTCTTTGGGAGAAATACCTGACTCTTCTCTAGCCCCTGCTGCTTCTCCTTCCACAACCTAAGTCGCTCCTTCTTCTTGTCCCCAAGTACTTTATCTGGTTTCTCGGCTACTTTATTTGAGGCTTCAACCGCTTTCGCTCTTTTCAATCGAGACTGTAACCCGTCCTCCGCATCCCTCTTCATCTATTTCGAATTCAACAATCAAGGGATAGCCCCCCATCCTCCTCCAAAAGGTACACACGAATTCAAATTCCAAGGTTGTACCTAGACCATCATCACTTTGTGACTGATTAAAAAGTTATAAAATAGGAAATCACAAAATAGGAAATCAATTCACCATTTTCGATGATAGGTTACATTGTGGTAGGTGTAATGCTGGCGGCCTTGCCCATAATCATGTTTATGTACTTCGACGCTATCAGGAACGATCCGAATGATTCGACAATCAAAGCCAATGAAAGAGAATTTTTAGGGAAGAGTTTCGAGGATGGCAGGAGAATCGATTTGTCCAGGTCAGAAAATGGATTTTTGAAGAACTCCTTTAAGTCTAATGGCCAAATGAGAGTTATGAATACGATGAGGATGAAAGGACCTCGCATTTCGTTGAAGCTGGTGAACCGACAGCTTGAGTTGCTGCAGGATAAGCACCCTGTCCTTCGCTGCAGAGTCATGAAGGATAGTTCTCACAAGTACAAATATCAGCTGGTTCAAGATTCAACAATGGATTTGGTCGCAGAAGCATTCCGAGTTCCTGAATTAGGAATTGAATCTTGGCAACAAGTTTGGAAGCAAGAGGGAAGTATGCCCATGGTGGAAGGACATTTGGCTTTGCGTGTCTTGATAATCACATATGAAGACACAGATAATGTATGTGATATTATGGTTATGATGGAGCATGCCTTTTGTGATGGCATCAGTTTGAGTTTATTTTGTCATGAACTTTTGTGCCTGGTTAGCGGGGACCCGGAACGAATGCCGTCCATGAAACCGCTGCCATGGCAAGCACCACTGGAAGTTCTATCCGCCCGTGGAAACGACCAATGGATAAAAGAGACCCTATCTTGGAGTAAAGCACAAATGAAATCACTGATGTCAACTCGATTGAAAAAGCGAGGGTCCAACAAACAAAACATAAGCAAGCTTCTTCAAGTGTTTGATGACTATGACACAAAAACCCTTGTGCTGCATTGCAAGAAGAACAATACCTCGGTGACTGCCGCAGTGTCGACAGCTGTCGCGGACGCCATTGCTTACGTTTGTGACTCGAAGCAATCAGATAAATACGTTGTAATGCAATTGGCTGCAGATCTAAGAAGACAATACAATGACACGATTGATGATGCTCATTTATTTTGTCATGCAGGTGCAATTGGGGCATGCGCGGTAAACACGAACGGGGATCTCTCCGCGGAGGGTTTATGGAAAGCCGCCCGCACTCTGCGCTCCGATGTGGTAGCCTCGATGGGACAGGTTCGAGGTGGCTCACAGTTGCTTGGAGTGGTGTATAGTAGTGAGGACTTCATTAATGACTACGTTCGTCAAGCTCCGAGCTGTTCGTTGACAAGTTGGGGCGTGTTACCGTTTAGGAGTCACTACGGAAAGTGGACTTTAACCATGCAACGGCCTTGCGTGAATATCATTAACTCTTATTATCTTATGGTCATATGTTCCACCGTTAATGAGACAACTACGTTGAGTTTTGTAGCGAGTTCGGAATTTTCAGATGAGCACGTTCTAAAGTCACTTGCTAAACAGACAAGGAAAAGAATTATGAAAATGTTTTCTAATTGATTTAATCACTGAAATTATTCTTTTTCCAATCTGCTCTTTCTTAGGCCTAGTCCATGCCCAACATACAAGGAGCCTTTCTTCACGATCATCCGATTAGGTGGTGAGACTATAGGGGCCAATTGGACTGGAGCATTTAGTGTAGAGTAGCCTAATTTGGGTGGATTTAATATATCTAATTGTGCTGCGCATTCTTCTAGAAATAACTTGAATGAAAATCCAGCTTCGTTGTTGTCTTCGACAACAAGTTTTCCTGCAGGTGATACCAAGTTCAATGGTTTACCATGAGTAATTGTCATTGTAGTAAGCTGTGCCTTATCCGAAGCAGTCACTGCATGTTTGGCGAGCTGCTTTTGAAGAACTCCAAACGCTTTGGATAGTTTTTGCAAACGACGGCTCAAGGTGTCGATTTCAGTGTTTCGAAGTTCTATTAAGAAGGCACTTTTTTCGAGTTTTCTACTTGATTCTTCAATATCGCGTTCCAATTGCAAGAGAGCTGCAGCATCTTCGTTTACCATGGCCTCCATTTTTAAAATGGAATGTCGAAGAGGATCAACCAGGCTCTTCATCTGCGCTTCTTGCTCGAGTGCCGATGTAGCAGTTTGTTTCTGTTTTGAAAATTTAGTATGAAGTCCTTCCATCTGAAGCTCGCACTGATGAAGTTTGTGCAATTCAATAAGACGCTGGGCCCTTTCACGAGTTACCTCCTCTTCATGAGAATGAAGTTTTTCCTGAGTCAAAGTTAAATGGTTCACTTGTTGCAACAAATTGTGTTCGGCTTGCTTGGTTCTGGTTTCCAGTTTTTCGTTCATCTTTTGTAACCCTCGTTTGAATCTTTGTTCCCACTCCAGCTCCTCCCTCATTTTTCGAACCTGGCTCTTGCAACCTTCCGCGTCTGCCTTGTAAATTTTGATATCACGATTTAAATCATCCACAGCTACTTGTAGCTCTTGTATTCGACCCGCATATTCCTGATTTTGGTCCTTTAAGGAGTTGTAGTTTTTTTGCAGTTTAGTGAGTGTTGTTTCGGTACTGATTGCGTCTCTGGCTTTGACTTTCAATTGAGATATTTCTTTAAGTAATTCGGGTTTCTCTTTTTCTAAACTCTCAAGTTGTTTGATTCTATTGCGAAGGTTTTTCAATTCCACTTGTTCTTTTGTGAGAACTGGTGCTTCTGTCATGACCCGTAATGAATTAGCCGCGGAATGGCAAATACCTGTACTAACTTCCTTGATACGCGACGCCAATAATTCATAGGAAACCAGAATATCTTTCATTTATGGAGTGCGGATTTAGGGCGGCTTAGGATGGTGCTTGAATAAGAAGCAGATAAAGGTCTCAACTTGGGCTTGCTCATTCTCAGCAAGCTCTCATGTGCAATCCTTAGATGCTTGTGCTTATCAGCCTCTGTCTGGAAACTATGCTGAAATACAGAGACTTTGTCTTCTAGGGACTTGATGTATGCTATCGTAGGGTTGCCATTCACTTGCTCCAATAGCTTGTCTTGCATTGAATCGATAGACAACTCAGTTCGAATGTATTGACGCAAAGAGTCTACCAGCTCTCTAAGGTCTCCTGTAGAGAGCATGGCTACATCCGTGTCAAGTGGTACCTCGTTAAACACCACACCTTCTAATAGATCTTCATGGCTCTCCGGTGGCTCCATTACTTGCTTGAACGAATCAGAAAAGCAAGGTTCGTCTCTTTCCAATCGTGACTCCTCCAAGGATTGCTCCAATTTGCATGCCTCGTGGAATTGGTTTGAAAGCGATTTAGATGGAAATTCCGATTCTGGAATCTGTAACTCGTGAACCCTTTTTGCTGCTTCGTTAATCGCAGATAT
>Ga0105053_10007671_pt1 | contig 14339 bp, 13 predicted proteins | sample BON01_FD_78093 | JGI IMG/M metagenome (GOLD analysis project Ga0105053, IMG submission 78093) | Freshwater microbial communities from Lake Bonney liftoff mats and glacier meltwater in Antarctica - BON-01 | ecosystem: Environmental > Aquatic > Freshwater > Ice > Glacier meltwater | place: Lake...
AGAGCCTGATGGCAATCCGTGAGGTAATCAGAAGCAAGAACATTATGTGGAATCACTGAATTCACATTATATTTCTCCTGATGTAATTTAATTGCATCCCTCGACTTGACAACTATGTCGCCTTCAAACGCGTTCCATGAAGTAGCCACTAAAGTATTTAAAAATACTTTATACATTGATGTCCCTCTCTCTGCATCACCAAAATGATCTCGCATACCTATCAAAAATCTCTGCAATAGTATCTTCATACCCCATCCAGCACCAATGCCAATAATGAAAGGAATCAAAATATGACCAGTCGCAAAATATTGATACTTCAACTTTTTTTAATTAGTAGTTTATGGAGATAGAGGACAATGAGTTTCGTTTGGTGGTGAATTCCTCCCCGGTATGGTCTCCCCGAAATGCCTCGCGGTCTATTCCTGAATTAGAATTAGCAGCTTCTCCAAAGTCTTCAGTGGGAAGCAAAATATTTATAAATAGAAGACTTTCATCTTCAGAAAGCGATCGACACTCCTCCAATGTATCACAATACAGCGGGGAACGGCCATGGCATATGAAGCGTGTGAATAACGTGTCGGCGTTTTTTAATGGTCGAGGAAGGAAAGAATCATATGAAGGCAGCGATGATAGTTACGACTGCTCCACTGACAGCGATGTCGAATGGTCTCGTCGCATTATTCCTAGAGATACAGCATTTCATCAAGCTAGTGGTGCCATCACCATTGACCAAACAATGAGTGGAGGTGTACTGCCTGAGATTTATTCATTGTATTCTGACGACTGGTTTCATAGAACGTTGACGCAACGAACCTACGTGCTGCTCATTGGTGTGTTGGTGATATACACGTGCTTCACTCTGGTGTTTGCTTCCATTTATGTTTCCGTAAATGAACCAGATCCTGCTGATCCTTGCTGTCTTTTTGAACAAGGGATCAATGAAACCCAGCATCAATATTATTCTGCATTTGCATTCGCACTTGAAACTTCTGTTACAACGGGATATACTCTCCCTGGATTTATTGATGGTACTCCAACCAGTGCATTTTGGGTTAATTGTCCCAAGTTTACATCATTAGTCTGGGCACAGGCTTGTATTCAATTGGTTTTCAATGCCATGTTATTCTCGTTGGTCATTTCTCGTTGTGGTCGTGCGGATATTAGATCCAAACAAATCGTATTCAGTGATAAAGCTTGTATTACCTACTTGAACGGCAAATTCTACTTTAGCTACCAAATGTTTGATCTTCAAACGAATGCACCCACCATTGAAGCAAGCACTCGTGCGTATGTTATCTTCAATGCAAGTGATGGTCATATAACAGCAAATTTTCAAACCCGTGCGATGCGAATTCAAAATCCGGATGATGAATTAGGAAGTGATTTATTCTTGGGTCTACCATGTCATGCACTTCATCATATTGATCAATGGAGTCCCTTACTGCCTCCTACGATGCGGAGAGAACACTGGCATAAGCACAATGATAATTTTGTTCATAATCCAGCCAATCGATATCAGTATCCTCACATGTCTCTAAGAGAAGTTGATTCTGAGATAGGGAGTCGTGATTCAGCTTCATGTCCAGTATGCGGATCATCCTTTGCATCAGATGAGCATTTATTACGCCACATTAGATACCAAAAGTATATCGAGGAACTCGATGAGTCGGAAAGTGACGATCAAAAGGAAGAAGCAGCACCAGTTACAACACCGCCACCTCGTTCAAAAATATCAACCACTGGAAGTCTAAAATCTATTCGTCGAGGTGACAGTAGTCACTCACGGCATAGTACTCGGAGTTCGAGGATCAAAGAGAAACTAAAGGCTAAAGGCCGAAGAGTGGGCCACTCGCATAAAACGGTGAAAACAGGTGGAGGTAAAACTTCAGTTGATGCTGTTTTGAAATCCTTAGCAGATATGTCACTTACTATTGGACATGGATCTCTTCCTCTAGAAGCTTTGTCCACAAAAAACAGAGTAATAACAGAAGATGAGCTGCAAGATGAAATATTAAGAGACAGAAATTTATCCAGGCCAAGTAGCATCTTTAGAAAGTCGAAACCTGCTGATGAAATTAGGGACCGAATTCAAAATTTTATAGAAGCTAGTGAATTGGAGATTGTTGTGTTGGTTGAAGGTATAGAACCTCGAACTTCAGATACTTTCCAAGCTCGGCATTCATATACGGTGGATGACATTGTTTTTGATGAGTGGTTTGAGCCTTGTGTGCTTCCAGATGCTAACGGCGTCCCGACGGTAGATCTCGACAGGTTTCATATGACAAGAGAAGTGTTACCTGGGGAAAAAGTTCTTTTTCAATCTATGTCGTAAAGCAAATCTATTTATTAATTCATTCAATCCCGTAAACCTTTATCAAGGATCCGTTATGAAAGTATCCATTCATTAAACTTATATTGGTGCCAGATCCGCTGGAATGTCACCTTGTGATTTGAATGCCTTTTGGTCGTATCGTCGTTTGGCAAGAAATCCAGCTCCTGTGGCTCCCATGATCGCCAAAATGCTTCCAACTGTTATCCCTGCAACTGATACAGAAGAGGATATGGCCATGTCATCCTTCAATTCGACAGTAACACTGTGATTAGTAGGTGGTGTGATACCTTGTACTTCTGACAGGTCGAAAAAGCCTTGTTGTCCGCATATAATTTTCCATTAATACTAAATTCTCCTTGTTGTGCAATCGGCATGGAGTTGATATCCACGTAACATTTTTGAGTAGCTACAACTGGGATGATTTCCACGGTGGTGTATTTTCTTCGTCACTGGGCCAGCCTCATGGTAGTGATATTTGCCATTCGCCATGAAGGGGGATCTTCGCAAACAGGTTCTCTTCATCAGCATCGTCTGAATACAAATTGCTTCTGTTCCGTTTAGCCCTAGAGTATTCCGCTCAATATTTCCACTAACGCATCCTGAAGTGTGATAACTGAACAAAAATTCACGTGGTTTTGGAGCGATGAATGAAACTTGCTCAAATTCCCTGTTTACGTGAACGTACTTTTTGTATGGTTTTAAAGCAGTTGAAGATACTTTGACCTCAAGGAATTTTCCAGTTTCTCTGGATTTTGGAAGAAGACTGCCATCGGAAGCGCGAAATACAAGCCGAAATTCTTGGATCTCTGCGTTGAGAAAACAATTTTCTTCTGGAGGACAGGTTGTTGTGAAACTTTCAAAAGAAACAAAATCGGATTGATTATTCCACAGATCTTCGAAGAATCGCGGCTGAGTCAAATTGCAATATGGTGCCACATTATTTTTTGATAGGCCATCTTCGTTCAATTCTTTGGTCCATTTACAAACTATTCCACCTTTTCATTTAATAGCTTCCCTAGAAGATCCAGTCGTTGTATTGCAAATGGCATTGTTTCGTCCTGTTGGTCGTATTGAAATCGAAGCTGGCAAACCGAGCTGTCGATCGTGGCGCTTAATCGGTTGACTTGCGCATGAAGGGTGCCCAGCTAGCGACCTGGGTTGGAGTAATGTAGCGTAGTCCAGTAGGCCAGTATCGCTTGACAAACACAAGTCTCCAAAGAAGCGGGAACTTCTCCGACCACTACATCTAACTGAGCCTTGATCAATTTAGATGCGTTGAATGCTTGAAAACCACCCAGACGTCCGTAGAGTGACCAAACCGCCTTCTCCCAGTTTTCTCCATGAGAAATTACGGCCATCTGACGTTGACGCAATACTACCTTCTCACGAATTACATGAACTGTTTGGGTCAAAAGCTCTTGGCTTGCTGCTCCGAATTTCGTGAATCTATCCAAAGCAGGCATGAATTTCGCAGAATACTGATTCAGTTCCTTTCTCAGATCATTTGCTTCTGCTTCCAACGAATTCACGCTCAAAACCCTTTCGAATCGAGTTGAAGATACTTTAGAAGCGTAATTTTGGCGTTCCTCAAGTTGATCTTGCAAATCTGAAAATTTTACGATGGAATCACCATGGAAACGGGCATGATTTGCTTCGTTTTTAAGCGACGACCAACAGAGAAGGTGGCCACGAGCTTCCGACAAAGTTTAACATCGTCGCTGGTTAAAATGTCGACAATCTTCACTTTGGCTAATTCCCGTGAAAGGCTGTTATCTAGTAGCGACGAATCAATATGGGTATCCACAACGTTCAGTTGGTTATTGTCCATCCAGCTCACTGCCTGCAACATGGTTGTCACCATGAAGGTCAGTTTAGTTACCATTGCTTCCAGGGCCATCCTCACTTGTACAATCGCAATGTGAATGTCATCTGTGTGACGCTGGGCGTCTCGCTTAATACTCACAATTCTCTCCTGGTACATTTGTTTTACCTTCTCACTTAATCCAGTGAATTTGTCTATGAGGTCAACTACTTTCTGTACTTGTCCAATAACAGGCAACTCTCTCGTTAAGTCTTCCGTGAATACAGTCTTGAAACTGGATACCGCAGCGACAATGGTCCCTTTGCTTTCCTCCAAACTTGGCATCTAGTCTTTCACGGAATGGGATTTGAGGGCTTTTGCCAAATGCTCCTGAGCTTCTTTTTTTAACTGCTCCTGGCTTAATACACTTTTAGCTGCTGCTGCAATACCTGCCTTTGCAGCAGTAGCAAGCGCTTGTTCCACAGCGGACGTCTCGATAGTCATCGCTGCAACACCCAATTCAATTGCTCCCATAACTCGCCCATTCGAATGAGTCACAATTTTCTCTTGGCCTTTTCTGTCTCTACCTGGGCAATTTCATCGACCAAATACACTGCTATTGATGATATGTCTTGCAATGTGCCTGTTCGTCCATCCTTGCCTAGCAGTATGACCATTTGTTCATGAGTTTTACGTAGTGCGTCTTGGGATTTCTTCAGCAGCTCTTCTACATTCAACTAGGAGCTCTCCAACTCCGTCCTAAGAGAATTCCCCGAGATTAAGCTATTCTCTTTCATTGTGTTGTACAGATCGTACGTGTTCCCTGTAATAATGTTGCAAGACTCTGTGCATTGCCGGTACTAGCAACATCGCTGCTCTGAATTATGAACTCGGCATTACTAGTCAAATCATAGCCCTTTATGGTTTGCTGCAGGAGAGATTCCAACCGACTAATACTGATGCTAGAAGAATCCCCATGATCCAACACAAACTGCAAAGAAAACCACGGAATTTGATTCACTGAATCTTGTTGCAGGTCACTTTGCAAATTAAATGCCCTTACCAAAGACCCAACTGTACGAATGAGCGAATTAGAAAGGTGGTTGTCTGTGTCTTCTGTAACGCATGAAGCTACTGTACCAATATCTTGCATCACACTTGAACAAAGGTCGACCGAACTTTCAAAGTTTCCTAGTGCTATATTATTGACTGCAAGCAATAATTGTGTTCCCTGCTGATAAAGAGCGTCATTCGAAGTTCGAGCTTCCAACTTGGCACCAATTTCGCAGGCCACTAGAGACCTAGAATATTCCACAAACTCACGGAACCCTAACCGAACAGGTTTACAGACATTATCATTGAAAAACATCTCTCCAGGTGGGCACAGCAGAACACAAAGTGGAGAACGAAGCGTCGAATTCGCTTGTAAATTTTTGGAGAAAGCCTGCCAGTCAGCAATCTCGGGAGTGGCGATGTTGATGGTAGGACTAGCGAGTTGATTCAATGCAATACCAGAATCAATATCAGTCCTGCGCTTCCAATCACTGAATTAAAATAGTCTTATCCTGTTTCTCCAATCTCTTCATAATACTTGAGAAAGTAGAAGTGGGCATCGTCGACTTCAATGTTGCGGAATGCACCAACCCATGGACGCCCAGAGAGTGCTTGAGATCCTGATTCTAAACAACGCCATTTTAGCGCAGCGTAGTTGCGAACCAAAAAATCGGTGCCATAATCATCTCGTGGTTCCATCAAGGATCCAAACATTCCCCGTTGAGCTCCTATTTGCTTGCAATGGTCATCAGCTTCCTGAAAGACCATCGCGGTAGACACAAACCCGAAACACGCAGTACCGGATGGAGGGCAATGGACCTCTTCGCTTGGATTTAGTTGACAAAGAGAATGATGAAGCGATGCTAGTGGTTCAAGTTCCCATTTTCCAATGCTGCACACTAACGCCTGCATTCTATCGTAGTGATGAATCAACATCTAATATCCTTGCGAAATTTACAGGACAATGGGAAAGTAGTCAGGTGTATCCATGGTTGGGAATTAGAAGAGGCATAACACCTGGCGAAAGTTCCTCCTCAAACTTTTATTACCTTTCGGATCCGAATGTTAATTTCCGAAAGTCATACAACAATTGGGTTGGAGACTACATCAAGAGGTTCCGCAAGCATTCCAATAGCATTCCAATAACATTCCTGCTAATACCGATGCGCTGGCAGGTGGTTTCGGGATCAGCTGCATTATTGGGTTGCATGGACAATGCGAAACACTTATCCTGCGTGCAACTTGTAGTAAGCTCAGGATTGATTTCGCATATTGTAGACTTTAAGTCGTCACCAGTTACGATGTGTTTCGCCCTTGTGCTTAGATATGCAACTTTACCCGAAGCACTGGCCTTGGTGAGACCAATCCAGGATGATTTAGAACCATCTTCTCCCCATCTGTGACATTTCAAGCAATCCACTAATAAATAATTCGTCTCCACGTTTCGAGGCTCGGCTACTTTTCCAATTCTTCCTATACTCTTGGCATACTTACTACACTTAGCTACCACGTCGGTGTGCGTGTTCAACTCTTCCATAAAACCGAAGCATTGTTCGCTACTTGAGTCATGATTTTTCATGGTCTTTATATCCAACGGAGCCGAATACTCGCATACAAACTCGCTTTCAATGGCACAGTCGTGATCTATCAACGCTAGGGACTTGGCGCCTACTTCAACGCATGTATTCTTCATCAAGTCAGAAACAGCAATTTCGCTGCTGGGGTATCGATATCGATGGTTTTTTAACTTGATTCCAATCATGGGACGACTAGGACGAGGGCTATCCCAATCAAATTGGGCGAATGTTTCCCGCAAAAACTTCGCTTCTTCTTTGTATGTAGGCTCCGCAAGCTCCCCCTTTCTTCCCATTTTTGCAGCTCACTCGTGCATTTGTGTATGGCAACTTGTCTATAACCAAACCAAATATCCTCTTTAGTGTTCTGCTTGCTAGTAAGGAGGAGCCAGTCTACATATGATCGGTCTTCTGTCAGATAATTGATAAATATTGGGAGTCACGACACTCATTTCAAGATCAAGCAACTTCCCGTGAGTCTCCGAGTACATGGCAATCTAAGGCTCCCATACATTAGCTGTGTTCCATCATGGAAGTCTGTTTCAACTTTAATTTAGCTCAAAATCATATCCGTTAACTGCTCTCCCTTGCAATAGTGCCAATTCTTCCGAGTTTCGCACCTGCTGAACTACAAGCACTTACGGCTTCATCGAAGGTATGTCGACGAGTTGCCAATTGTTCATTCACATTGCGAAATAGGTCCCATTTTTTATGACCCTGTACGAAACTTTGACGACGAGTACATACATCCCTCTGCATATGCGACGTCTAAGTGGTTTATCCGGATTTGATGAAGATGAAGATGCGGATGATTTATGGCAGATTCGAAAGACTGTTTCTGAAGATGCGTATTCCTCATTGAACGTAGAAGAGAGCGATCCTGAACCAACAGAAGATGCATTTTCTGTTGAAAAGCCACACGTGATGCAAGTCCCTTTGGAAATGTGGGTTGATTTGGTAGAAACAGCAACAAAATGCTGGAACCATGGGTGTGCGGAGGGTGCACGAAAGCCTGAAGAAATATTCTCCGAGCTGACCCAATGTTTCAGATGTTTACCATTACGTCCGCGAGATGACCCAGATATCGAACTATGTCAATTAATGAAAGATATGAAAAGAGAAACCTTTTTTGTACAAGGTGAGAAAATAGTAGGTGCCACAGAATTTGGTGTTTTCTATGCCAAATTGGAAGAAATTATCAAGTCGAGTGTTCAAGATATATCAGAGACAATGTTGGAGCATCAAGTAAATAGGTTGCTTCGTGCTTGCTCTCGAACGGTTTCGGGGTTTGATGCTTATCAAGTCGTTCAAGCTTTAATGGGTCGGTCTGAGGCACCGAAAGCGTTAGTAACTCCTGGAATGATGGACAACAGCCCAATCCATATCAACCTTGAAGAAAAATCCGTTTTGATGATATCGAGCATTAATGTATTTAAAGTTAGCAAAGAATTGACGAATGGTTCCCTTGATACTGTGATCATGTTCCGTACTGAAGTGACTGAACGAGTCGAACTCGACACATGGCACATGATGCGGTGGATATCTTTGAAACCTTTCGACCGTGTGCGCGAGTGCTTAAATCACGTGGAGATAATGCAAGAAAAGTTGTACACTGCGATCAACAGCGAAGCATTCGCATCGGATGCAGATCCTGCGTTGAAAAAGCAGCGGTTACTTGATTTTGCCTCTGCCTTGAAGGATTCATTGCAACTCGCCGTTGATTCCTCCATAAAAGCAATAAGGGAACTTGCCCACTCTGAATATCAAAGAGGACGAGAGGATGCTATGAGTAAAACTGAAAGTGATATTATTGTAATAAAGAAAGACAAGTCGTTTATGGAAAAAATTAGGGGTTTGGGAAAATCCGAATAATATATTTCTTCTTCTCTGTAAGTTGATATCATGCTTGCAAGTGCAGCCATCCTTTCCTATACTCTTATAAACAGGATATTCTATTGTAATTTATATAAAGGTTTCTGTTGACTTGGTTGCGAAGTAGAATTTGCTTGGATTTCACTTCTTCAATAGCTGCAACTTCGTTAGAATAACTTGTCGAAGTTGTGCCTGGTCGAATTTTTCTCTGACATTGCAATACGAAGGTTCTTCTTGCACGTGTGATGATAATATGGTGTATTTTAGGGCAACATGAATCACAACCAGATTGCTTTCATTGGTACTGTTTTAATTAATTAATGCTTTGCATTTTTACGAGTCATTCAATTCTAGACTTTCTGTTTTATTAAATATCACCTAGAATTAAATTTCTTCATCGATCACAGAGAGTTTGAGTTGTTCTGACTTGTTCCATGATGTAGTAGACCATATTACGTCTCGAAATTTTCCAGAACAACATTTATATTCGCGGGTAGCATACAAGATGGACATGAACAAATATTTGGGTATCCTGAGATGGTCGTTGCAATACAATGATGGCACAAGTGGGTCTGATGCAAAGCCGATGGACCCAGAACGCGTGAAGTGGTTACAGGAAGCTATGGCGTCGCAAATGGTAGACCCGGTTGACCAATTGAAAGAGCTTATCAAGGTCCTAGATGTTCCTTATGGAGAAGAGAACAAAGAGAGTTATAGTGCGAACATTGTAGAGACATTAGAATACGTTAAGCAGTGGGTGGAGAATTTAGACTGGGCTTCCGACTTGTATAAAATTGGGGGATATAAGAGCGTAGTCCATTTGTTATCCTCCCATGATACAAAGGTTCGTGCAGCTGCTTGCGAGGTAGTCGGTACAGTTGTTCAAAACAATCCTCAGTGTCAAGATTGGTCCATGGAAATGGAGGTCTTGCCGTTGCTGATAGAAAATTGGTCTCATCCTGATGAGACCGAACAAACTAAATCGCTTATGGCTATTGGTAGTCTAGTCAGAGGCCATACAATGGCAACACTAGCGTTTATTAAACAGTTCAAAGGTGTCTCGTTATTGCTCGAATCATTTACCTGCTCTGTGAATATGAAAGCCCGGAAAAAGGCCATCTTTCTCCTCAACTATCTTGTTGAAACTATACCTGCTATCAAAATTGCCAGTGCGGTTTTCTTGGTAGAGACTTTGAATAAGACTATAGATTCTGACGATATAGATATCAGAGAGAATTCTATCGATTGTCTTACCTTGGTAGCAAGTGATCACAATTCCAGACAACTCGTTTCATCGGAAGATTGGGCTTGTACTCTTAGCAAGTTGATCATTATCAAAGCAGCCTATTCAACGGATGAGATGCTTATTGAAAGCATTGCATATTTGGAATCAGCTATTCAAAGCCCATTTCCCAATAAACAGGTTGATCCAACATTAAAGATATCTAATTAATACGCTTATATTTCTAACAGGGATACTTTTTTATGAAATTCCGATAATGCGCATAATCCTTTAATAAAATAAGAAATAAATTAAATCCTTAATACAGTTTCGTACAAGACCCAAGGGAAAGCAGTTTTATTAAGGAATTTAAATCATTTTTCGATTTCATCGAATATTGGAGGAAATACTAGAGAGGTTTCTACTGTTGTCAACTTTGCTGTCCATCAAGTATCTAGAAGCATTCATATTCAGACTCCCAAAGTTGCTACTCTTTGGAATAGTGGGAATCCAGAGAAGACTTGTTCTAATTTTTACTATGAGTCATGATATACTGTTGACTTCATGACAAATTCAGGCGATCCAGGCGTTTGCAAGCAGGGTAAGTACCGCGTATATGGGTCCACATGCAGGAGATACAAATGCAAATACGATGAAGAGGATCCTTCTTTGATTAAAAAGAGGGGTCCAAGCCTGATACAAACACATCAAATTCAGAGGACATGTGTCAATGCAAAGCTGGGGTGTCCTGGACGAAACTGTAATAAGGATTTAACCTATTTCTTATTTAAAAATAGATTATGCGCATTATCAGAACTTCATAAAATCGTCCTAAAAAAGTATCCCTGCTTAGAAACATACGGTATTAATTTATATCCCGATAATTTAATTGAACTACAAACTTTCTTTAAACAAGAACAACAAGGAGAGTGGCTACGACCATGGCAACGGACGCACCACACACAGTTGCACGACTGGTAGGTGCAACAGTACCGCTAGACGGAGCAGTAGTTGTAGCTGGAGCATCAGTTGCACCACTAGCACTTGGCGCATCAGATGCACCACTAGCACTTGGCGCATCAGATGCACCACTAGCACTTGGCGCGTCAGATGCACCACTAGCACTTGGCGCATCAGATGCACCACTAGCACTTGGCGCGTCAGATGCACCACTAGCACTTGGTGCGTCAGATGCACCACTAGAACTTGGCGCGCCAGATGCACCACTAGAACTTGGCGAATCAGTAGAAGTTGGGGAGGCTGTCGTTGGGGAGGCTGTCGTTGGCGAATCTGTACTAGGAGAACTCACAGGAGAACCGGATGGAGAGCTAGTAGTCGGGGACCCAGTCACAAGGGCAGCTAGAATGAAAGAATCGTAAGTAGTGAAATCAGTGCTACCAGCAGTAGCAGTGAAGCTATCAACCCTACTACTTCCACCTGCTCTCACGGCGTAGTCGCCGGTTCCGCCATCGTTACAAATTGGCATTGCAGTGACTTCGCCATCAACAAACATTTGACCTAATGCACAAGTATACTTGCAGGATTGAATCGCGGCTACGTTGCAATTATTCGCTGCGGCAATATCTCTAAAAGTGAAATCTGAAGTGAACGGAACAGCGAATAGCAGCTTGTTCTCATTGTTCGAACTTCCGACCTGTCCGAGGTAAGAGTTGATAAAAGATGTCACATCAGAACCAGTCTTTCCAGTTTTTAAGGTCACTGAAATCGGAAGAGTAAGTGTTCTCAAGATACCTTTCGCAGTAGTAGTAGAACAAACTTGATCACTTGGATCGACGTTGTCAAAGAGCGCTTGGGCATCAACCAGGATAGATTGACTAGCTATGCAGGTCGCTCCTGAAGCTACGGTTGCGGCGTATAGAGCGATAGTACTAGTGAGGATGAGTTGCATTGTGACAGTTAAGGAATTGGTTTCAAGGGGGAAAGTGAAAAATATCTTTTGATCGTCATAGGATGGACATCGGAATCAATCCAGTGAAACACCGTAAATTTGATGTTAGGGCATCGTTAAAGTACGGTTAGGAAGTATTGCTCGACCGTTAGATTGAAACCAAACAAAATCGACTACCGCCGTAATTAACACTAGGACTGTATGTAAGAACATTTTTTTACAAGAATAAGAATCATGATAGCACTTTTACATATGTATGTCACTGTTTCTTGTTGGAGAATAGTTCCCTCGGTGAGATCGTTTTCACTTAGTAGGGCTTAGATTCCGGCTTTTTTCGCCCTCAGTCTTTATTTCAGTAGGATATCCTACTGTTTTATATAGACGTTGATTCAAGTAGTAATCTGAGAAAAATGAATTCAAAATGTAGCCGATGGTGATCAATCATTCTTATTCCAGTTGAAGAAGTTCACAGTTCCTGTGCTACTAAACTGCCAAAATGTTGTCAATTACTTGATTGAGAAAAGATTCATTGAAAATTGAGTACCAAGTTTACCCACTTCACCGGTTTTATAGTAAATAGTAGATTGCCCCTACTAGACAACGGAAGTCAAGAGTTGTAGTCGAAACATAGAAGTTTCTCTATGTCCCGCGTGAATATGTACATACGTAATAATAAAAAATAGAATGTTGAATTTTGATCTGAACGTTTTTTATTGCCCACCCCGTATTCAAGTATTATTGGACGCCAACTTGCGTGGTACCTTTTGAATACGTACTATCTTTCAAGATGAGAAAATACAATTGGTTGAATCAAGAATAATTAGAACAGCAGCATCGTTTTAGACTATTAACAGTTGACGACGAAATTGAAGTATAGTTTGAACAGGATCAGCAACGAGATACATGAAAATCAAATAGAAGGAGACTCGTTATTGCGGCACGGAGGTATTCGAACCTTAATACGCTGGATAACTAGATATCTTACTGGTGTCTGACCTTGAAAGAGCACTCGTCTCCAAAAGCAGACCTGTTTCGCTGTCGTAGACTCAAGTAGTTTGGTAGACCGTTGATTATATTGTTGATGAAAGGGAACTCGTGCAGCATAAGAGTCCAATAGAATACAAATGAAATCACTTTTCCCAGGTATTTTACATACCGGTACATGTATTTCTATAAAGGAGCGTGTATTCCTTAAAAGACGAAGGTGAAATTGTAGTTGGAAGTTTAGTATATATGAACCAATGCATACATAAGAGTCCAATACAAAACAAATGAAAGCGCTTCTCCAGATATTTTATATACCTGGTATGATACTACATGTATTTCTATAAAGGAGCGTATATTACTTAAAACGAAGAAGGTGAAATTATAATTGAACTTTAGTATATATGGACCAATGCATACATAAGAGTCCAATACAAAACAAATGAAAGCGCTTCTGCAGGTATTTCGCCAAAGAGAAAAAATAAGGAGCTTCCTTTGGGAATAAATTTATCTATTTGGAAACCCATTCTTAGCAAAAGCATAGCCGATGTGGCAACATACCTTTAGGAGTGAGATTAATACAAGCAATATATGCGTGGCGAAATGCACTTACAATAAAACAAAAAACAAAAAACCAGTGGCTCCAGTAAGCCCTAGAACACCAGCTGCAAACCCACCTGAAATCGACATAATGGTTCGAACAAATGCGATTGACTAGAAAACGGAATCAAATCTGAATTGAAACTTAGTGCAGAGATACATACCTTCTGATTGTTCATCACACTCGCCATGTCGTACAGTTCAGCATCTTGTTGTGCTGGTATCATGACTCGTAAATATGTAGAAAGTACTGAGGGGGGCTACATTCATTTCTTGATGGATGCATTGTTGGATTCATTGTTTCGACATGAAGTTGGCGAATTTCCGCCTGATTATTTTGAGGAAGTGAGGCCGTATATTTTGAAAGGGGCGAATGCAAACATCGCGCTAGATTCGCTGAGGAAAGGCATTATTAACGGAGTTTTGGGTGATGATCAGTTCCATCAGCATATCCGGAATGATTTAATATTCACCAACGCAGACGACATTCTTAATATATTTCGCGCTAAATTACCTCTATGGGTAAAAGCCAACAACGATTTTTCGGTGCCTCAATTAGAATCTATTTCCTGGTTTGTGAACAATAAACGGACTTGTAGCTCGGTGAGCAGTCAACCAATGACGCCTGCACTTTTGATGAAGATAAGGAATATGAGAACCACTCAAAGTTTAGATTTCGAATTGTCAACTTCTGCATTTAGCTTGTTCCTTGAGAATTTGAACGAGATTAGAAATTGTTTGGAGGAGTTTGAAGCGAGGTAAAAAATAGGTCAATATTCTTCCTTTGTATCAATATTTAAACACAACAAAAATCGATTTTTTTAAAGCACTACTAGTAGTGGATAAAAGCCATCTAATGCTAATTTCTGAATAAACAAGAGTATCTTGTTGAAAGAAAAGAGCCTGATGGCAATCCGTGAGGTAATCAGAAGCAAGAACATTATGTGGAATCACTGAATTCGCATTTTATTTCTCCTGATGTAATTTAATTG
>Ga0105053_10007675_pt1 | contig 14337 bp, 14 predicted proteins | sample BON01_FD_78093 | JGI IMG/M metagenome (GOLD analysis project Ga0105053, IMG submission 78093) | Freshwater microbial communities from Lake Bonney liftoff mats and glacier meltwater in Antarctica - BON-01 | ecosystem: Environmental > Aquatic > Freshwater > Ice > Glacier meltwater | place: Lake...
CGAATCGGCACGATGTGCACGCTGCCCTGTGTGCTGGACAGCGTGATTTCGCCCTCTTGCACCGTGGCCTGCAGCTGCATGCTGCGCTCGGCCAGGCTGGCCAGCGCCGGTGCGGCCTCGCTCGGCAGGCGCCAAGCTTGCAGCTTGTCGAGCCGGGCGACCTTGTTTTCGATGCCGCGCCACCACACGTCGGCGGCCGAGCCGAAGGCGTAAAGAAACACCGCGTCGGCCTTGCTGCAGGCCTTGGCCAGCGGCTTGTCTTCGGGCTGGCCGACCTCGATCCAGATGCGCTTGCGGCCGGTGTAGTCGGTCAGCGAGATGTCGGGGTCGTCTGGGTCGGACAGGCCCGCGCCAAAGGCCAGCGTGGCGTCGCCGCCGCAGGTGTCGACCAGCTCGTGCGCGTGAATCGCCATCGCCACCAAGCGCACCATCATGCGTTCGTCGGTCTCGCTGGGGTGGCGGGCCAGGGTGAGCGCGTGATCGGCGTAGTAGCTGTGGTCGATGTCGGCGATCTGCAGGTTCGCCTTGAAGATGGTGGATTTGAGGGCCATGGCGGACACCGCGGTTGAGCAGGCAATAAAAAAGCGGACCCTGTTGCCGGGGCCCGCTGTTTCGAAACTGGTGGCGATAGGTGGACTTGAACCACCGACATCAGCATTATGAATGCTGCGCTCTAACCAACTGAGCTATATCGCCGGAAGGACAGAATTGTAGAGCATGTCCAGGCTGTTACTGGCGATCAGCGGATCGGTTGGTCTTGGTTTGCCGCTGTCTCTTGAGGTGTGGGATGCGCCAGCCGTTGACAATTGCATGTTTGCCAACAAACAGCGGGTCGGCGTCGACTTCGCTGCCAGCCGTGTCTTGGTAAAGCGTGCAACTGGTGCAGTTCGAGCCTTCTGTGCGATTCACATGTTCGACCTTGTTGACCCCGAGCTGCCTCAGTCACATAGCCCAGGGCGAGCGCCGTGGCATCAGCCTTATCGAGCATGGGGCCAGCGGCGACGGGTGCCGCCGCCGGGAGAGCAGCAGGCGGGACAGCGGTCGCGGGCGGTGGCGCTTTTCCAGGGCAGGTGTCTGTCAAAGAAGCGCCTGCAACAGGAAGCAGAAAAACACAGCATCGCCAGGTGGCCACGGTTAATCCGCCTGTTCGTGGGTTGAATGATGCGGTCTGTTCGCGAGCTGCACGCCCAATTCGTTTATAGCCTTCGTCCTACCGACCTTCGATAACGAAATGTCCTGTGTCCGCGTTGCGCTCAGATGTGTTGGAACACTGCCTTGCGCTTGTTCAAAAACGCGTCCATGCCTTCCTTCTGGTCGGCGGTGGCAAACAGCGCGTGGAACAGGCGGCGCTCGAACATCACGCCGTCGGACAAGCCCGATTCAAAGGCGCGGTTTACCGACTCTTTGGCCGCCATCACCGCTATTTGCGAGTAATCGGCAATCGTGAGTGCGGCGCCCAGGGTCTCGTCCATCAGCTTGTCCAGTGGCACCACGCGACTCACCAGCCCGGCGCGTTCGGCCTCTAGCGCATCCATCATGCGGCCGGTGAGTGCCAGGTCCATCGCCTTGGCCTTGCCCACCGCGCGCGGCAGGCGCTGGGTGCCGCCGGCACCGGGAATGATGCCCAGCTTGATCTCGGGCTGGCCGAATTTGGCGTTGTCGGCGGCAATGATGAAATCGCACATCATGGCCAGCTCGCAGCCGCCGCCCAGGGCAAAACCGCTCACCGCCGCGATCACCGGCTTGCGAATGCCGCGAATGGTTTCCCAGTTGCGGGTGATGTAGTCGTTTTTGTAGACGTCGGCGAAACCGTAGGAGGCCATGGCGCCGATATCGGCACCGGCGGCAAACGCCTTCTCGCTGCCGGTGATCACCATGCAGCCGATGTCGTCGCTGGCATCAAACGCCTTCAGCGCGGTGCCAAGCTCGCTCATGAGCTGGTCGTTCAGCGCATTGAGCTGCTTGGGTCGGTTCAGCGTGACGATGCCCACGCGGCCTTCGGTGCGCAGGGTGATGAATTCGGGGGCGGTGTTGCTCTCGGTCATGGGTTTCCTCAGCGGGTAGGGACAAAAAACAAACAATTCTGCAGCCACTATAGCGACCGGCTTCAGCGGAAAAACATTCGCTGACCGTGTCTTTAGCGAATGGTAAATTGCAGCCTAATTCACGCTTTTTGCCCCATGTTGGGCGACCTCCCGAGGAGATACCTTTTATGAACGCCCACGAATCTGGTCGCCAGGTGCTGTACGAGGCGCGAGGCCCTGTTGCCTTGCTCACGCTCAACCGACCTGACGCCCTCAACAGCTTTACCCGTGTCATGCACCACGACCTGTGGGCCGCACTGGACCGTGCCGAGGCCGATCTGGCGATCCGCGCGCTGGTGATCACCGGCGCCGGTCGCGGCTTCTGCGCTGGCGCCGATCTGGCCGAATTCGACTTCGCGCCCGGCCCCGATTTGGTTGCCCGCGCCGACCCCGGACCGGTGATTGAACAAGCCTTTAACCCCACCACGCGCCGCCTGCAATCCCTGCGCATGCCCACGGTGTGCGCGGTCAATGGTGTGGCGGCGGGGGCTGGCGCCTCGTTCGTGATGGCCTGCGACATCGCGATTGCCGCACCCACTGCCAGCTTTATCCAGGCTTTCAGCAAGATCGGGTTGGTCCCGGATGCAGGTGGCAGCTGGCTGCTGGTGGAGCGGCTGGGCCTGGCGCGCGCCATGGCGCTGGCGCTCACCGGCGACAAACTGCCGGCAGCGCAGGCCAAAGAATGGGGAATGATCTGGGACGTGGCAGACGACCCGCTCGCAGCAGCGATGGCCATGGCCGAGAAGCTGGCCGCCATGCCCACCAAAGCCCTGGTCGCCACCCGTGCCTTGCTGCGCGACGCCAGCACCCGCACGCTGAACCAGCAGCTCGATGTGGAGCGCGACACGCAGTCTGCGCTCGGCACAACGCACGACTACATCGAGGGCGTAATGGCGTTTCGCGAGAAACGGACGGCCAACTTCAAGGGCGCCTGAGCGCGACGCTTGAAATTTTCTGCGCGCGGGTGCTGCGACGCCGAAGTGTGAAAGCTATTTCTCACAAAGCGTGTGTCACTCGGGTCGTATGCTGGAGCTGCGCCGCACCGTTAGCGGGCCGCTGAGAGCCAGTGCGCCAGCAGCCCCGCATCGGCCACCGAGAGCTTCACCGCCTGCGTGGGCTCAGGCCAGACAAGCGGGCAGCGCAGCAGGCGCTTGTCGCGCGAAACCAGGGCGGTGAGTTTGGCGCGGGTACCGCGCAGCGCATTCACCTCGTCTAGCCTGTTCACCCGCCAGGCTTCTACCGGTTGTCGGCCTTGATCGGGTGCGAATTCCACCCCCAGCCACTCGTCCCCAGCGGCCATGCCGGCGGCCTCGGCTGCACCACCGCGCAGCACGTTTTTTAGCGCGATGGCACCGTTGGTCTCTGACACCCGGAGCCCGAGCTGCTGCGCCAGTGGCGCTTTTTCCAGGTGCACCTTGGCTCCCGCTTGCGCCAGCAGCGACAGCGTTGGCAAATCGGCCGTGCCGTGCGCCCAGTGGCGCAGCTCTGTCTCGAACGCCCGGCCACCGACCCGCTTGAGCGCGCGCGCCACGTCGGCCTCGCGGATGGGGCCGCCCGCCCCGCCCGCGTCACTGCGGGCCCAGAGCTCGCGCATCACCGCGTCCAGCGAGCCCTTGCCCTCGGCCCGCAGTGTGAGGTCCAGACACAGCGCCACCAGCGCGCCCTTGGTGTAGTAACTCACCGTGGCGTTGGGCGTGTTTTCCTGGATGCGGTAGTACTTGAGCCAGGCGTCAAAGCTGGCCTGGGCCACGCTTTGCACCCGTTGGCCCGGCGTCTGCTGCACCTGGTTGACCGTTTTGGTCATGAGATTCAGATAGGTCGCGTCGTCGATCAGGTCGGTGCGGCGCAGAAACAGGTCGTCGTAGTAGCTGGTGAATCCCTCGAACAACCACAGCAGCTCGGTGTGGTTTTCGCGGTCGTAGTTGTAGCGCTTGAATTCTGCTGGGCGCAGGCGTTTGACGTTCCAGGTGTGGAAGTACTCGTGGCTGATCAGGCCAAGCAGTGTGGTGTAGCCGTCGGTGGCCTTGAGAGCCGGCATGGGGCCATTTTTTTCGGTCGCTGCTTTTTTCTCGCCCAGCCTGGGGAGGTCGGTTCTCTTGCCAATGAGTGCCGTTGAGTTGCGGTGCTCCAGCCCGCCATAGCCTTCGCCGCTGGCGTGCAGCATGAACAGGTAATGGCTGAACGGGGCCTTTTCCTGTGTGCCGTGCCAGAAGTCGATCTGCGCTTCGCAGAGGCGCTGGGTGTCGGCCAACAGCTGGGCGCCGTCAAGCCAGCCACCCGCACCACTCACCACGAAGCGGTGCGGAACGCCGCGCGCGGTGAATGCGCCACTCCAGAACGTGCCCAGCTCCACCGGGCAGTCGGCCAGCTCGTCGTAGTCGGCGGCCAGGTAGGTGCCGAAACCAGCGGCGTCCACCTGCTGCGGGGTGAGCCCCGTGGCCAGCTGCCAGCCAGCGGGCAGGTTCTGCGGCGTGACCTCCAGCTGATGTGGCGTGTCTTCCTGTCCGATCACGCGCAGGCACAGGCTGGTGGCGTTGAAAAAGCCGCGTGTGGCGTCGAGAAACGCAGTGCGCACCGAGGCGTCGAACGCGTAAACCTCGTATGTAAGGGTCAGCGGCAGCGCTGTGTCGCTCTCTACCTGCCAGGTGTTTTTGTCGAGTTGCTTCAGCAGCATCGGCTGCTCGCCTTGCAGCGCTCGCAGATGCTGCAAGTGCTGGGCAAATTCGCGCACCAGGTAGCTGCCCGGAATCCAGACCGGCAGTCGCACACGCTGGCGCGCAGCGGGCTTGGCGATGCTCAGTGTGATGGCAAACAGGTGGCTTTGGGTGCTGTGCGCCACCACCCGGTAGTGGACGCCGGGAGCGGTGGGTTTTGGTTTGCGCGAGCGGGCAGCGACGGGTGGTAACGGGGTCATGGGCGCCTCTTTTCTTTAAAGCGCACCAGCGCCAATGAAGCAGCTCAGGCTGGCCACGGCCGAGAGCCGAAAGCGCAGTGTGAGCCAGCGTTGCAAGCCCGCATGGGCGTAGAGCGTGCGATCAGCCAGATAACTCAGCATGAGCACGAAACCGAGCCAGGCGAGTCCGGCGTGCGGCGGCATGAGCAGGCCAGGCCAAGCCAGCAGCGAAGGCACCACGCCCCAGAGGAAATGCGCGCGTTGCGCATGCGGCTGGCTGCTGCGGCGCAGCCCCGCCAACCAGCCAACACCCCAGTGAATGCCGCCCAGAAACGCAGCGATCAGCGCCGAGTAGGTTGCCAGCGCAATCGCCACAAAGCCTTGCAAGTTGGGCGCTACCAGCCACAGCAGGGCGGCCAGCATCACAAAGGGGGTCAGGCCGCCGTAGCCCAAGGCGCGGATGAGGCCGTGGTCTTCGGCGTCGTCAAGCGGGTCGGGCGCGGGCATGGGGGTGAGGGCTTCAGGGCTTGGCGTCGGTCAGCAACTTTTCGATGCGCGCGGTGTCGATGGCCCCCGGCACGCGCGTACCATCGGCAAAGATGGTGGTGGGCGTGCCGTTGATGCGCGCTTTGCGCCCGAAAGCCACGTTGCGCTCCAGCGCCGTTGAGTCGCATTTCGCATCCGCTGGGGGGATATCGAGAAGCATCCAGTCGGTCCAGGCCTTGCCTTTGTCTTTGGCGCACCAGATGTTGCGCGATTTCTCTACCGAGTCGGCACCCAGGATGGGGTAGAGGAAAAAATGCACCGTCACGTCGTCGACCTTGGCCAGGTCGCGTTCGAAGCGTTTGCAGAAGCCACAGTTCGGGTCTTCAAACACCGCCATCACACGCTTTCCGTTGCCGCGCACCAGGGTGAACGCGTCTTTCAGCGGAAGATCGCCAAACGCGATGGCGCTGAGCTTGTTGATGCGTTGCTCGGTCAGGTCGATGCGCAAGCGGGTATCGATCAAAGCGCCTTGGATCAGAAAATTGCCTTGCGGGTCGGTGTAAAAAATATCGGAGCCGTTGACCCGCACCTCAAACAAACCAGGCATGGCTGCTTTGCTGATTTCGTCGATCTTGGGCAGGTTGGGCAGGCGCTCGGCCAGATTTTTGCGGATGGTGGCCTCCTGCGCCAGCGCGCCCAGAGACAGTGCGGCGAGCAGGGCGAAGAGGGTGGTTCTGAGGCGTTGCATGCGTGTGCCAAAAGGCGTGGAAAAGGGAAACGAAAAAACCGATCTGGCGTCAGCCAGCCCGCCCCATGGCCTGGCGGGCCAGCCAGTGTTTGATAGGGCCGAGCTGATCGACCCGCCGCAGGCCCCAGTTGCGCAGCGCCTGCACCCGTGGGTCGGGCTCAGCGAACAGACCGAACAGGCTGTTGGTGAGCCAGCCCATGGCGCGGGCGTCTGCCTGTCGCGCGCGCTCGTAGCGACGCAGCAGCTTGCGGTCGCCCAGGCCGCGCCAGTACTCGCGCTCGTGGATCACCCGCGCCAACTCGGCCACGTCGCCCAAGCCCACATTGAGCCCCTGGCCGGCCAGCGGGTGCATCGCATGTGCTGCGTCGCCGGCCAGCGCCACACCGCCCTGCGCGGTCTGTGTCACCCAGCGGGTCGCGTGGGACAGCTCCAGCGGCCAGGCCTGGGCGGTGTGTTCGATTTGCAGCTCGCCCAGCGCGTTGCCGGTGCGCTCGCCAATTGCCTGCACCAGCGCCTGCGGGTCGCCTGCCAGCCAGTCGTCGGCCTGCTGCGTGGGGACCGACCACACCAGCGCCACAGCGTTCCCGTCTGCCCCTTCCAGCGGCAGCAAAGCCAGCACCTCACCCTGCGCAAACCACTGCCGGGCCACGCCACCGTGCGGCTGGCTGCAGCGCAGCCGCGCGGCGATGGCTTTGTGGGGGTAGGGGCGCACCGTGTAGTTCAAACCGAACTCGTCGCGCGTGGCGCTGCGCCGGCCTTCGCAGATCACGGTGAGCGCGGCCAGCGGCGCGGTGTCCATGCACTCGATACCGCTCTGGAAATGCACAGCATGCGCCAGCCGCTGCTCCAGCGCCGGCACGTCAACAATCCAGCTCAGCGTGTCGGTGCCCTGTTCAGCGGCTGAAAAATTCAGGGAGCCACCGCTGTCGCCGTGTACTGCTATCGCGCTCACCGGCGTGACAGTGGGCACCGCCGCAGCGGGCAGCGGGTGCGGCTGGGCCTCGGGCCAGGCCCGAACCGAGCGCAAGATCTCACGCGAAGCGGCGTTGATCGCATAAGCGCGCACATCTGGCGTGCTGTTCGGTGGCTGCGGCTCTGCGACCAGTGCCACCCGCAGCCGATCGCGCGCCAGCAGGAGGGCCAGCGTCTGGCCAACCACTCCACCGCCGCGCACCGCGACATCAAAACGCTTGCGTGCAGCAGAAGGAGCGGAAGTGGAAGCGGAAGTGGAACTTTGAACCATGTCGTATTTTAGGAGGCGGCACAATTCCCGTCGCGGCGGCCCAGATAACGCGCACCGACCCAGAACCCAACACCTTCTCGCTGAAAGTTCCCGCTGCCATGAACGCCCTACCGCCCAACGCCAATGCCCAAGCCACTATTGAGCAGCTCTGGCTCTACCCGGTGAAATCTTGTGCTGGCATCCAACTTGAGGAGGCCGAGTTGACCGACACCGGGCTGCTGTACGACCGCGCCTGGATGGTGGTGGACAGCGCCGGCGAATTCGTCACCCAGCGCGAGCTGCCACGCATGGCGCTGATCCAGCCCAGCTTCAAGTTCGGCCAGCTGGTGCTGCGCGCCCCTGGCATGCTGGCTTTGCACCTGGCGCTCAACGCCGCCGAAGCGCCAGCCAAGGTGCGGGTTTGGGGCGACGAGGTGATGGCTTGCGACATGGGCGATGTGGCCGCGCAGTGGTTCAGCGACTTCCTGGGCCCCGATGCACCGCACGATCTTAAGCGCCTGCGCTTGGCCCGCTTCGATCCCGAGGTGCAGCGCGCCTGTGACCCCGCCTGGACCGCCGGCCACGCGGCGCACACCCAGTTTGCCGATGGTTTCAGCCTGTTGGTGACCAGCCAGGCTTCGCTGGCCGCTCTCAACGAGCGCCTGGTCGAGGCCGGTCATGCAGCCGTGACCATGGCCCGCTTTCGACCCAACATCGTGCTTGGCAGCGTGGAGCCGCATGACGAAGACCGCGTTGGCCGCTGGTCCATCACAACCGATGGTGGCGGCACCGCCCAGTTGGAAAATGTCAAACCTTGCGCCCGCTGCCCGATTCCGAATATCGACCCGGTTACTGCCATTCCCAGCTCCACTGTTGGAGACACCCTGCAAACCTACCGCCAAGATCGGCGCCTGGGCGGCGCTGTCACCTTTGGCATGAACGCCATCGTGGTGGAGGGCGACGGGCAGATGCTGCGTGTGGGGCAGGCAATGGGCGGTGAGTGGCGGTTTGGGTGATGGGTCGAACAGGCCGCCCGCTCGCCCCCATTTGGGCGGATGTTCAAATCACAGATCCGCGGCTCGACAGAAAAGTTCAGCGCGTTGCCTGTAAATGCAGAGACGGTTTCAGGGCGCTTGAACTGACCAAGGATGGGCTCAAAATTCGGGCGGCATTCGCGAGGCTAGGCTGCTCTTTGTCTGGCCCATTTTCTTGTTCAAAATATGTTGGAGACATCGTGGCCACTCTATTGACCGACGCACAGCGCTTGGCATTGCAACCTCCAGTGACCGGTTTTGTGCCCGCTGCGCTGGCGAAAGGGCAGGTGGGGGAAGCTGCTGGTGATCAGCTGGTGATGCGTCGGGAGCCACTGATTGCGCTGATCGAGCGCTATTTCGCAGCGGTTGATCGCAAGGACATCCATGCGGTGCTGGCCTGCTTTTTGCCAGAGGCAACTGTCGAGATCGCGACCTACGGAACCGTTTTCCGTGGCCGGGACACGGAGGCCCGAGACATGTACGAGCGGCTTTTCGAGCGCTACGCCACCGTGTGGCACGGTGGATTTGACTGGGTCATCGAACCGCCAACGCGCGTTGCTTGCCGTTTTTCGGTCCGAAACGTCGGCCACGACGGGCGAGAGACGAGCAAGTCGAACTGCAACTTTTTCAAATTGCGGGGCGGCTTGTTTGCAGAGGTGCAGATCTTCATGAGTGGCGACAACTCCCTCGTCTGAATGCGCGGGCGCTACCGACCCACTGGCTGGCGCGCACCAACACAAGCCAGATGGTGCAGGGCCTTTTTTCTTGGCCATTCACCCCCGGTGTGCAAAGTCCCAGCAAGCAGGAGCGCGTTCGTGCCCGGGCACAATCTGGACACATGGCTGTTTCTCTTTCCCCCAAATACCGCCGGGTGGTGCAAGCGGTGCTCTACGAGTTCTTTGCGCTGGCGTTTGTGGCGCCCATGTTGTCTTGGTTGTTCGGCCGCTCGGGTTGGTCAACCATTGCGCTCACGCTGCTGATGTCGAGCATTGCGCTGGGGTGGAACTACAGTTTCAACGCGCTGTTTGAGCGCTGGGAAGCCAAGCAGGCCGAGACCGGGCGCTCCTGGCGCCGGCGGGCGGTGCACGGCTTGGGTTTTGAGTGCGGGCTGGCGCTGATTTTGGTGCCGGTGATGGCACTTTGGCTGGACATAACGCTGTGGCAGGCGCTGGTGGCCGACATCGGTATTTTGCTGTTTTTTCTGGTCTACACGGTGGTGTTCACCTGGTGTTTTGACCGCGTGTTTGGCCTGCCGTTGTCGACGCAGCGCGCAACCGCCTGAGTGCTGAATACCTGTTCATCGAAGAGCAAAAGATGACCACGCTGTTGGTTGGGCTGTTGCTGTTTCTGGGCAACCATTCGGTGGCCCTCATGGCGCTACGCGCGCGACGCCTGGGAAAAACGCCTGGTCGAAATGTCCTGGAAGGGGCGGTCTTCGCTGGTGTCGCTGGCTGGCTTTGCGTTCATCGTCTGGGGCTGTGGCCTGGCGCGCGAGCAGCCGGTGTTGCTTTAAAGCCTGCCCAGCGCTTTTCGGCACCTGGCCGCGCTGCTGATGTTGCCGGTTTTTTTGTTGCTGTTTGCGGCTTGCCTGCCTGGGCGTGTCCAGCCGGCAGCGAAGCACCCGATGTTGCTGGCGGTCAAATTTTGGGCGCTGGCGCATTCGCTGGGCCAGCCGGCCACTGGCGGCACGCTGGCCAGTGTGGCGCTGTTTGGTGGTTTCTTCGTGTGGGCGGTGGTCGAGCGCATTTCGGCCAAGCGCCGCGCTGCCGCTGGTTTGCTGCGCAGGTTGCCACCCGGCCCGCCCAGGGCACTCAACAATGCCACCGCGCTGGTGGGCGGTCTGGTGGTTTGTGCGGTGTTTGCGTTCTGGTTGCACGCGGTGCTGTTCAGCGTTCGTCCGTTCGCTTGACGTGTCTCCCCAGGCGGCGGTGCTACTGTCTCATCGGTCACTTTACAGGAGCCTTGCCATGACAACCCCCTTGTTTGCCGCCGCACTTGCAATCGCGGGCCTTCTCGCGCCCGCATGGACGGCTGCGCAAACCGCCACTGTGCGCACCGAGGTGGTGGCGCGTGGGCTGGAGCGCCCGTGGGCGGTGGCGTTTATCGGTGAGGGTCGCATGTTGGTCACCGAGCGGCCTGGCCGTATGCGCGTGGTGGAGGCCAATGGCAGACTTGGCGAGCCGCTGGCTGGTGTGCCGCCGGTTGTGGCCCAGGGGCAGGGCGGCTTGCTCGATGTGATCACCGACCGCGATTTCACAAGCAATCGAACCCTCTACTTTTGCTATTCTGAACCGGCCGCTGGCGGCTCGGCCAACTCCACCGCCATGGCCAGAGCCGTGCTCTCAGCCGATGCGCGCGAGCTTGAACAGGTGCGGGTGATCTTCAGCCAGAAGCCCAAATTTGGCAGTCGGCTGCACTTCGGTTGCCGCATCGCGCAGGCGGCAGACGGCAACCTCTTTCTTGCCCTGGGTGACCGTTTTCATCGCATGGCTGACGCGCAGACGCTGGACAACCACCACGGCAAGGTGGTGCGGGTGCGGCCCGATGGCAGCGTGCCCGGCGACAACCCGTTCGTGAAAACCGCTGGCGCTTTGCCTGAAATCTGGAGCCTCGGCCACCGCAACCCGCAGGGCCTCACCATCGGCCCCGATGGCCGGTTGTGGGAGATCGAGCACGGCCCGCAGGGCGGCGACGAGATCAACCGCCCCGAGATAGGCAAGAATTATGGCTGGCCGGTGATCACCTTCGGCGAGAACTACGGTGGTGGCGCGATCGGCGACGGCATCACCGCCAGAACTGGGCTGGAGCAGCCGCTGCACCGCTGGACGCCCTCGATCGCCGTCTCGGGCATGGCGTTTGTCCGCAGCGAGCGCTATGGCCCGGACTGGGTGGGCAACCTGCTGGTGGGCTCGCTCAAGTTCCGCTACCTCGCGCGGCTCACGCTGGATGGCGCGAAGGTGGTGCAAGAGGAGCGGTTGTTGCCCGACCTGAACGAGCGGGTGCGCGATGTGCGCCAGGGCCCGGACGGATTCGTTTACCTGCTGACCGACGAGCGCGACGGCGCGTTGCTGCGCCTGCTGCCGCGTTGATCCCCACATCACCCTAGGGTGTTCTGGGACTTCCCCCCTTTTTTATGCCGACACCCCAAGCCCCTCGCACGCTGGTACTGTTTGACCACGACTGGGACGCCATTGGCCACGCCCGCGCGGCGGCCGAGGCCAATGGCGGCCAAGGCATGGCACTCGACCGCTCTGGTTTCGACCTGTTCAGCTTTCCGAGCAACGCTCGCCTGGCCTGGTTTGACATGGAGCGCTATGTTGACAGCCTGGCGCGGCGCACGCCCCGCCGGGGCTGGCAGGCGGTGATCTCGCACCATGAGCAGTTCGGTGCCCTGATGGCAGCTCTGCTGGCCGAGCGCATGGGCTGGCCGGGTACGCCGGTCAACGCCATCCTGGCCTGTCAACACAAGTGGTACGCGCGCCAGGTGTTGCAGCGCGTGGCGCCCGAGGCCAATCTGGACTTCGCTCTCCTAAACGCCGGGTACGGCGCGCCGGTGCCGGCGGGCATCGCTTACCCGCGTTTTGTTAAACCGGTGAAGGCTGCGTTTTCGGTGCTGGCGCGGTGGGTCAACAGCCACGAGGAGCTGCATCGCCACACCCGCTTTGGTGGCTGGGAGCTGTGGGTGATCCGCCGCCTGGTGGAGCCTTTTGAGCGGCTGGCGCGCGCGCGCCTGGGTGCCGATCTGCCCAGCGCTCACCGCATGTTGCTGGAAGCCCCGGTGCAGGCTGAGCAGTTCAACCTCGACGGCTATGTGTTCAACGGCCAGACCCACGCAGTGGGCGTGGTCGACGCCCTCATGTTTCCCGGCACGCAAGCCTTCATGCGCCACGAGGTGCCCACGCGGCTGCCCAGCGCGGTGCAGGCGCGCGCGCTGGATGTGGCACGGCGCTTTCTGGCGGCGGTGGGCTTCACCCACGGGCTGTTCAACATGGAATTTTTTTATGACATTGCCGGCAACCGGCTGACCGTGATCGAGTTCAACCCGCGCATGGCCTCGCAGTATTCCGATCTGTACCGCCGCGTGCTCGGTATCGATCTGCATGCGATGGCGCTTGCTTTGGCCCATGGGCGCGACCCGGTCAGCGCGCAGCGCGCTTTGCCTACGGCGGGCGCGGCAGCAAGCTTTGTCTACCGCGTCTTTGATCCAGCAGACCGGGTGCACCTGCCCAGCGCTGCGCAGACCCGCGCTTATACCCAGGCTTACCCCGACGCATTGCTGTTCCCGTATCCCAAGTCGGCTGGTTCGATCGCGCGCGACTTTAAGTGGCTGGGTAGCTACCGCTACGGCATCACCCACCTGGGCGGGGCTGATGTGGCCGACCTGCGCACGCGCTGCGAAGCGGCCAGCGCGCTGCTCGGCTGGCCTGCGCCCTACGCCGAACTTTCCGCGCCACCAGCCGATTCGACAGCGGGTCGGACCACCGTGCCGTCCGCATCTTGCGGGCCAGCCACCGCCACAGCCACCGCAACTGGCGACGTGGCTGCGCCGAAGCGCCCCGCGTCGTCTCAACCCAAGCCCGCAGAAACCACCTCATGACCACCACCAACACCCCCGGCCTCGCCCGTTCGATGGCCGCCTTCACCTTACTCGCCACGCTGATCGGCGGGCACAGTGGTTGCAGCGCCCTGTCAGCGTAAATCCCGCGCGCGAAGCCGGTCAACGCGGTGGAGATGCCGCCCAGCGAGCGCGTGATGCCCAAGGGTGCCGACCTGGCGGCGTATTTCACCGAAGGCGCTTGCCGCCAGGGCGCTGCCAAGCACCAGAGCACCCTTGAAGGCGTGAGCTTCTGGTTTGCCACTGCCGCCCACAAAGCCCAGTTTGACGAGTCGCTGCAGCGCTTGATGGCGCAGCACAGCGGCTGCTGCGCCAACGTCCAGACCCAGTGCGCCCAGTGGGTTCCTCTTCAGCGCAGTCCATGACTGGTTGCGTATTTCAGCCCATCGTGGACGGCGTTTCAGTCTGATGGTGGACGGGATTTCAGCGTGATCGTGGACGCTGTTTCAGCGAGATCGTGGCCGATTGGGGGGTAGCGCGCAGGTGATCTTCCGACCGGCATAGGCTTGCCGCTTTTTGCGGTTCAAGCCAATGCCAACAAATAGAGTCACCATGCGTCGTATCCGAGAGGCATTGCGCCTGCACCTGCAGGCAGGATTGAGCTACAGCGAGGTTGGCCGCGCGCTCAAGATTTCAAAGAGCGCGGTCGGCAAGTACGTCTCCCTGGCCAAGGTGGCTGGCGTCGATTGCGCCGTGGCCGACAGGCTTGATGACGCTGAGCTGGAGTCTCGCCTGTACCGCCCAGCGGTGCCACGAGCCAGCCATCAACTGGGACCCGACTTCGGCCTGATCCACCAGGAACTCAAGCGCTCCGGTGTCACGCTGATGCTGCTGTGGGAGGAGTACGCAACCGGCAACCCGCTGGCCTACAAGTACACCAGCTTCTGCATCAAGTACCGCGAGTTCGCCAAGACCCAGGCACGCTCAATGCGCCAGATCCACATCGCGGGCGAGAAGCTGTTTGTCGATTACGCCGGCTCCACCGTTCCCATCATCGACGCCACCACGGGCGAGATCACGCAGGCCCAGATCTTCGTGGCCACGCTGGGTGCATCGAACTACACCAACGCCTGCGCCACGCCGCGCCAGACCACCGCCGACTGGATCGGCGCCCAAGTCCTGGCGCTGGAGTTCATCGGTGGGGCTACGAGGCTGATCGTGCCCGATCAGGCGCGCGCGCTGATCAGCCGTCCTGACCGCCACGACCCCGAGCCCAATCGCAGCTACGAGGAGTTCGCCAAGCACTGTGGCTGCG
>Ga0105053_10007676_pt1 | contig 14335 bp, 12 predicted proteins | sample BON01_FD_78093 | JGI IMG/M metagenome (GOLD analysis project Ga0105053, IMG submission 78093) | Freshwater microbial communities from Lake Bonney liftoff mats and glacier meltwater in Antarctica - BON-01 | ecosystem: Environmental > Aquatic > Freshwater > Ice > Glacier meltwater | place: Lake...
CCAACCTGCTGGAGGCGCACGGTACCCAGGAGCAGAAGCAGCGTTACATGCTGGCCATGAACACCGGGCGGTTCTTCGGCACGATGTGCCTGTCGGAGCCCGACGTCGGCTCCTCGCTGGCCGATATCCGCACACGCGCCGCACCGCGCGGCGACGGCACCTTTGCCATCCGAGGTAACAAGATGTGGATCTCGGGCGGCGAACACGAGTTGTCGGAAACCATTGTCCATCTGGTACTGGCCAAGCTGCCCGATGCGCCGCCGGGCGCGCGCGGCATCTCGCTGTTCATCGTGCCGCGTCACCGGCTCGACGCAGACGGCAATCCCGGAGAGAGCAACAACGTCGTGCTGGCCGGGCTCAACCACAAGATGGGCTACCGCGGCATCACCAACTGCCTGCTGAACTTCGGCGAGAGCGGGGAGACGGTCGGCGAACTGGTCGGCGAACCCCATCGCGGGCTGGCCTACATGTTCCACATGATGAACGAGGCGCGCATCGGCGTCGGCCTGGGCGCGACAATGCTGGGTTATGGCGGATATCTGGCGAGTCTTGCCTATGCCCGCGAACGCCGCCAGGGCCGCCCGCTGGAGGGGCGCGATCCGAGCGCGCCGCCCATTGCCATCATCGAGCATCCCGACGTGCGACGCATGCTGCTGCAGCAGAAGGCCTATGTGGAGGGTGGTCTGGCGCTGGGCCTGTGGTGCGGCCTGCTGGTCGACGAACAGAAGACCGCGCCCGATGCCGGTGCGCGCGACCATGCCCGTCGCCTGCTCGACATCCTGACGCCGATCGCCAAGGCGTGGCCCAGCGAATTCGGCCTGGAAGCCAACAAGCTGGCGATCCAGGTGCTGGGCGGCGCCGGTTACACCCGCGATTTTCCTGTGGAGCGCATGTACCGCGACAACCGGCTCAATCCCATCCACGAGGGGACCAACGGCATCCAGGCGCTGGACCTGCTCGGCCGCAAGGCGGTGATGGAAGACGGAGCCTGTTTTGCCGCGCTGACCAGCGAGATCGAGGTGATGGCGGACGAGGCTGCCGGAGCCGGGCTGTCAGAAGAAGCGCAGGCCGTGCGGCAGGCATGGCAGAACGTTGCTGAGGCACGAAGTGCCGCGGTCGCGCGTCTGGCCGGGGAGGGCATCACTGCCGCGCTGGCCAATGCCACGATGTTCCTGCACGGCTTCGGCCATGTCGTCGTGACGGCCCTGTGGCTGCGCCAGGCGGCCGTCGCCCAACGTGCTCTAGGTGCCGGTAGTGGCGAAGAGGCCTTCTACGGCGGCAAGATCCAGGCCATGCGCTATATGGTGCGCCACGAGCTGCATCTTGCCCGTGCCTGGTTGCAGACGACCCTCGACGGTGACACGACGGTCCTGGAAACGCCGGCCGCCTGGCTCTAGGGACCGGCGACCTCGATCAGGTCGATGACGTCGCGCACGGTGATGCGGTCCTCGACGCCCAGGTTCTGCACCGCAGCGGTATACATCACCGTGTCCTTGGGACAGGCCACGACAAAGATGGTCGCGTCGTTCAGTCCCAGCGCCTCCTTGATGCGGTTCTCGCTGGGGCGTTCGGTGATGCCGTCCTCGTCCTGCCAGATGCGCCCGCCGCCGGCACCGCAGCAGAAGCTGTTCTCGCGGCAGCGGCCCATCTCGTGGAGCGTGTAACCGGCGTGCGCGATCAGGTTGCGCGGGGCGTCGAAACCGCCGTTGTAGCGGCCCAGGTAACAGGGGTCGTGGTAGGTCACGGTCGCGCCTTCGCCCTGGGCCAGCTTCAGGCGGCCCTGACCGATCAGTTCATCCAGTAGCTGGGTGTAGTGCAGCACCTCGAACTGCCCGCCGAAGGCGCCGTATTCCTGGCGCAGGGCGTTCAGGCTGTGCGGGTCGGTGGTGACGATGCGGTTGAAGTCGCAGGCGGCGATGGCATCGACATTGCTCTGGGCCAGCGTCTCGAAGAGGCCTTCCTCGCCGACCCGGCGCACGTCGTTGCCGGAGTTCTGTTCGCCGTCCATCAGGATGCCGAAGTCGACGCCCGCGGCATGCAGCGTTTCGGCGACCTTCACCGTGATGCGCTGGACGCGGGGGTCGTAACTGGCGTAGTCGCCGACGAACCACAGGATGTCGACCGGCTCCTTGCGCGCGTCCTTGATCTTGAACGAAAGCTCCTTGGTCCACTTGGCGCGCTGGCGCGGCGGCTTGCCGAAGGAGTTGCCGTATTGCTGCAGCTTGCCCAGGGCATCCTGCAGCAGGGGCGAGACGCGGCCATCCTCGACCATGGTGCGGCGCATCTCGACGATCTTGGGCACATGCTCGATGTGGAGCGGGCAGACCTCCATGCAGGCGCGGCAGGTCGTGCAAGCCCACAGGGTCTGCTCTGAGATGACGCCACCGACCAGATCGACGACGCCGCCATGGCCGTGGTCGACGGCGACCATGTGGTCACGCAGGTCCATGATCAGCTTCTTCGGGGAAAGCGGCTGGCCCGCGGCATAGGCGGGGCAGGCGGCCTGGCAGCGTCCGCACTCGGTGCACGAGAGCAGGTCCAGCTTGTGCTTCCAGTGGAACTGTCCGATCTCCTGCACGCCGATCGGCGGGTGGTCGAGATCGGCCTTGGGCAGGGTCCCCTTGGGCGTCATCGAACGCAGGAAGATGTTGGGTACCGCCGTGAACATGTGGCGGTGCTTGGAGCCGGGGATGTAGATCAGGAAGGCGAGGATCACCAGGATGTGGGCCCAGTAGAACACCGTCGCGCCCTGCTCGGCCGACGCACCCGTGAAACCCGCGGCGACGAGGCCCGAGGCGATGGCCGAGGCCATGGGGCGCCAGGCCGCCGAGCTGTCGTCGCCGGCGGCGATGTGGAAGGCGAACTCCAGGGTCATGGTCGCCACGACGCCGAAGACCAGCGCGTAAATCAGCAGGGCATCGAGCTTGTTGGAGCCTTCGAAGCGTTTGGGTTTGATGACGACGCGCTGATAAAGCGCCATGCCCAGGCCGACCATGATGAGGACGGTGAACAGCTCCTGGGCGCCCGCGATCCAGGTGTTGCCGCCGATGGCGGCAAGGCTGAAGCCGGGAAACAGGCCGGAGCCGAAGGCCTGAAGGATCGCCGTGAAAAGCACGATGAACGAGGAGAAGATCAGGGCATGCAGGATGCCCGAATACCGGATCTTCAGCAGGCGCTTGTGCAGGCCGACGTTGCTCAGGACGCCGGTGAAGCGTTCCCAGAGTTCGTCGAAGCGGTACTCGCCCGGTGCGCTGAACACGGGGCGCAGCACGCGGTAGAAGCGCCAGCCCGAGATCGCCAGGGCCGCCGCCAGAACGACGGCGACCATGACCGGACGGTCGAGCACGGGTTCAGCCCCCGCCGAGCCGCTCGCTCAGCGCGGGCAGCAGATCGAAGAGATCAACGGTGGTGCCGAAATGGGCGTGATCGAAGATCGGCGCCTTGGCATCGGAATTGACGGCGATGATGAGTTCGGCCGACCCCATGCCTTCGAGATGTTCGGGCGCGCCCGAAACGCCGACGGCGATGTAGAGGCGTGGCTTGACCTTGTTGCCCGACTTGCCGACCTGGCGCTCCTTGGGCAGCCAGCCGGCGTCGATCACCGGGCGCGAGCCGGCGATCTCCGCACCGATCTTGGCTGCGACCTCGCGGGCGAGGTCGATGCTGTCGGCATCGCCGATGCCGCGGCCCACGCACAGCAGTTTGTCGCACTGGGTGATGTCGATGGCGTCGGGGTCGGGCGCCTGGGCGCTCTTGAAGCGGGTGCGCAGGTCGGAGAGGCCCGCAGGCGCGGCGATGCTCTCGGTCGCGCCGGCGCGGTCGGCGACGTCCTCCTCGCGGTAGCTGCCGGGCGTGATCGCGACTACCGCGGGCAGGGGCGCCCTGGACGATGCCGTCAGTTTGCCGCCATAGGCCTGGCTGTCGGCGACGATCGCGCCGTCCTCGATGGTCAGCTTCGTGCAGTAGCTGACCAGCGGACGGTTGGCCTTCACGGCCAGCGTCGGGCCGAGATCGAGGCCGGTCGAGGAATAGGCGACCAGCACCAGGTCGGGCGCACGCTCGGCCACGACCGCGGCCAGGGCCTTGCCATGGGCCTCGGGCAGATAGGGCGAAAGCGCCGCATCGGCCATGGTGAGGATCGTGTCGGCGCCCTTGACCTGGCCGGCGAGGCTGGCCGGATCGGCGTCGAGCACCAGCGCCTCGACCGTGCCGCCCAGGCTCTGGGCCGCGGCGATCAGTTCCAGCGACGTCCCGGTAACCTGGCCGCCCTGGGCTTCGATATAGACGAGAACCTTGACCATCATCAGCCTCCCAGCAGACCGCGCTCGTTGAGCACGTCGACTATTTTGCCGGCCACGGCCTCGGCATCGCCCCCGAACATGATGGCCCCGTCGCCGCGTTCGGGCTCCTGCAGGCCGGTGATCTCCGCGCCGGTGGCGGAGCCTGCATCGGCGCCGGTGATCGTGCGGATCTCGGCACTCATGGCCTGGCGCAGCTTGCTGCCCGAAACATAACGGGGCGGCTGCGAGGCGGTCTGGATGCCCAGCACGGCGGGCAGGGTGACGCCCAGAATGGCGCTCATGCCGCCGCTGTATTCCTGGCGCACATCGACGGCGGCCTCGCCATCGGCGCTGACGCCGCCCACGGCGTTGACCGTGGGCATGTCGAGGTGGGCGGCAAGGAAGGGGGCGAGCTGGCCGAAGACATCCTCGGGCGTCTGCACGCCGGTCAGGATCAGGTCGGCGCCCAGTTCCCTGATGGCGCCAGCCAGGATCGCCGCGGCGGTGCGCTGGTCGGGCACGTGCTCCAGGCCATGTTCGACCTTCACCGCCGCGTCGGCGCCGCGCGCGATGGCCGACTGCAGCATGCGGTCGACACCTTCGCCGTCGAGCGCCAGGGCGGTCACGGTCGCGCCTGCGCCTTCTTTCAGAAGCACGGCTTCCTCAAGGGCGTGGTCGTCGAATTCGTTGAGTTTGATGCCGATCCATTCCCGATCGATATCGGTTCCCGATTCATCGATCTCGAGTTCTTCGGTCAGGTCCGGTACCAACCGAAGCACCACAACTACACGCATGTTCTGCTCCTCGACTTGCGGTCTTGCGCCGCGCACGCGGCCGGAGTCGAAGGTTCGGCCCCGTGCCGGTCGTGCTGATCGGCGGGTGGTTTCGGCCGCTTTGCGACAGGGCGGCAACCCCGCGATGCGGCCAGAACGCTTGGCTTTTGCTTCTTCTCCTGAGGGCTATGTCGTCGGAGGCCATGGCTAATGTCAACGATATTGTTGACAATCTTGTCTGGAATCCAAGCGTGTGGCATCGTCCTCGAAACGGTCGATGCAGGGCGCATGGTCGAACCGTTGCCAACAACGATAATGCGCGTCCGAACCATGACCTACTGGCCGGGAGAAGCCGCATGCCGAGTGTGAAGAAGAGTCCCAAGGTCGCCGACGTCCTGATCATCGGCGCGGGGGCTTCGGGCTCCATCGCCGCCAAACATCTGGCGGAGAACGGGTTCGACGTCGTCTGCCTGGAGCAGGGCGGCAAGGTCGACAACAGCGAATTCTGGGGCGACAAGCCCGAGTGGGAGCTGATGTCGCAGAAGCGCTGGCACCCCAACCCCAACGTGCGTGATCTGGAGACTGACTATCCGGTCGATACCTCCGAGTCCGACGTCAATCCGCTGATGTACAACGCGGTCGGCGGCAGCACGATCCTGTTTGCTGCCCACTGGCAGCGTTTCATGCCTTCGGACTTCCGCGTCAAGACGCTCGACGGCGTCGCCGACGACTGGCCCTTCACCTACGAGGATCTCCTGCCGTTCTACGAGGAGGTCGATCTCGAGATGGGCATCTCGGGCATGGGCGGCGATCCGGCCTATCCCCCAGGCAAGGACTTCCCGCTGCCGGCGCTGCCGATCGGCAAGATCGGCATGAAGGCCGCAGAGGGCATGAACAAGCTGGGCTGGCACTGGTGGCCCGGGCCCAACGCGATTGCCTCCAAGCCCTATGACGGACGCAACCAGTGTGTCCGCCGCGGCGCCTGCCTGACCGGTTGCCCGGACAAGGCCAAGGCCAGCATGGACCACACCCACTGGCCCAAGGCGCTGGCCGCCGGCGCAACCCTGATCACCGGCGCACGGGTGCGCGAGATCACGGTCAACGACGAGGGCCTGGCGAGCGGCGCGATCTACGTCGACCGCAACGGCCGCGAGCGCGAGCAGCGCGCCAATGTCGTCATCATGTGCGCCAACGGCATCGGCACGCCGCGCCTGCTGCAGCTCTCCAACACCGGGCGCGACAGCGGCGGCCTTGCCAATTCTTCCGGACTGGTCGGCAAGAACCTGATGATGCATCCCTACGCGGCGGTCTCGGGTAAGTTCGACGAGCCCCTGGAAAGCTGGCTTGGCCCGGCCGGCCAGACCATCCACTCCATGCAGTGGTACGAGACCGATGCTTCGCGCGGCTTCGTGCGCGGCGCCAAGTGGAACGTCATGCCCTCGGGCGGCCCACTGGGCATGCGCGCGGCCTATGGCGGCAAGGCGCTGGAAGAAAGCTGGGGCGAGAACCTGCACCGCAACACCAAGAAGGTGTTCGGCCGCTCGTTCGAGTGGGGCATCATCGCCGAGGATCTGCCCGACGAGGCCAACACGGTGACGATCGATCCCAACCTCACCGACAGCGACGGCATCCCCGCGCCCAAGCTGACCTACAAGAACTCCGAGAACACCGAACGCCTGATCGATTTCCATCTCGAGAAGGCACAGGAGGCAATGGCAGCGGCGGGCGCCATCGAGACTTCGGCCACGCGCCTGATGCGTGACTGCGGCTGGCATCTCATGGGTACCGCACGCATGGGCAACGACCCCAAGACCTCGGTCGTCAACCAGTACGGCCAGAGCCATGACGTGCCCAACCTCTACATCTACGACGGCAGCGTCTTCGTCACGTCCTCGGGCTTCAACCCCACCGGCACGATCACCGCGATCGCGCTGCGTGCGGTCAAGAACCTGATCGCCAACCGCGCGAACCAGAAGGTGGCAGCATGAGCACCAAACTCGACGACAACCTGCGCGCTGTCTTTGCCGGCATCGCGGACGTCCTGATCCCGGAAGCCCTGGGCATGCCCTCGGCCAGCCAGGTCGATGTCCACGGCGAACTCACCGACCGCATCCTGGGTCTGCGGCCCGACCTGCGCGACGACTTCATGCGCGGGCTCAAGGCGGCACAGGGTATGGCCGCCGCCGATGCCGCACAGAAGCTCAATGCCGACGATCCGGCAGCGCTCACCGCGATCGGTCTGGTCGCCTCGGGCGGCTATTACATGACGCCCCGGGTGCGGGAACTGATCGGCTACAAGGGCCAGGAATCGCGCCCCGAAGCCGATCCGGACGCAACGCCCGAGTATGTCGAGAACGGCATGCTGCAGCAGGTCATCGATCGCGGCACGATCTTCAAGCCGACACCGCGCTGACACCAACACGACCGCCGGGAGGCCGCCAAGCCCCCGGTGCGTCGATCAGGAGACTGGGGAGAACACCACTATGGCCATCGGGTCGCGTCCCGCCAAACGGGATGAAGTCGTCGACGTTCTGATCATCGGCGCGGGGCCTTCGGGTTCCGTCGCCGCCAAGCACCTTGCCCAGGCCGGCATGTCGGTCGTGACCCTGGAGCAGGGCCACATGCCTGACCGCAACGAATTCCCGGGCCGCAAGCCCGAGTGGGAGCTCGTGTCGCAGAAGCAGTGGCATCCCAATCCCAATTTCCGTGACCGTCCGCGCGACTATCCCATCAACACCGATGAATCCGACGTTCATCCGCTGATGTTCGCCGGCGTCGGTGGCAGCGCGACGATCTATGCCGGTCACTGGACGCCCTTCCTGCCGTCCGACTTCCGTGTCCGCAGCCTCGACGGCGTCGCCGACGACTGGCCGTTTTCCTATGAGGAACTGCTGCCCGATCTGGAGACGGTCGAGCGCGAGGTCGGCGTTTCCGGCCTGCCGGGCAATCCTGCCTATCCGCCCAAGATGAGCTATCCCACGCCGCCGCTGCCGATCGGCAAGGTCGGGCGCAAGGCGGCCGAGTGCATGGACAAGATGGGCTGGCACTGGTGGCCGGGCACCAACGCCATCCCTTCGCTGCCCTACAACGGTCTCAACGCCTGCGTGCGCCGCGGCACCTGCATGAGCGGCTGCCCGGAAGGCGCCAAGTCGACGACCGACATTACCTACTGGCCCCATGCCATCAAGGCCGGCGCCCGTCTGGTCACCGGCGCGCGTGTGCGCGAGATCGAGGTCGATGATCGCGGCCTGGCGACCGGTGCGATCTACATCGACGAAAACGGCCGCGAGCGACGCCAGAAAGCCCATACCGTGATCGTCTGCGGCAACGGCATCGGCACGCCGCGTCTGCTGCTGCTGTCGAAGTCCAAGCGGTTCCCCGATGGCCTGGCCAATTCGTCGGGCCTGGTCGGCAAACGCCTGATGATGCATCCGTTCTCGGCGGTCATGGCGACGTTCGACGAGGATCTGGAATCCTGGCGCGGACCGTTCGGCCAGAACATCGCTTCCTTCGAGTTCTACGAGACCGACGAGAGCCGCGGCTTTGTGCGCGGCGCCAAGTGGGGAGCCATGCCCGCCGGCGGTCCGCTGGGCGCGACCAGTTTCGTCGGCACCAAGGCCTTCACCGATCCCAACGCCAAGGTCGAAGATATGTGGGGCTCCCATTTCCACGACATGGTCGACCGCCGCTTCGGCCACACCATGGTCTGGGGCATCATCGGCGAGGATCTTCCCGAGGAAAGCAACGAGGTGCTGCTCGACGACGAACTGGTCGACACCGACGGCATCCCCGCGCCCAAGCTGAAGTACAAGGTCTCCGACAATTCCGAGAAGATGCTGAAGTTCCACGAGGACCGCGTGCTCGAAGCCATGTCGGCCGGCGGCGCCATCGAAACCTCGGTGGTGCACCAGATGGCCGATACCGGCTGGCATCTGCTGGGCACCTGCCTGATGGGCGACGACCCCAGGAAGTCGGTCGTCAACCGCTGGGGCCAGACCCACGACGTGCCCAACCTGTTCGTCTTCGACGGCAGCACCTTCCCGACCTCGGGCGGATTGAACCCCACGGCGACGATCATGTCGGTGGCCCTGCGCCAGACCCGTCACATGATCGCGGAGCGCCGCAACCAGGAGGCAGCGTGATGGCCGCCAAGCTGACCGATGAGGGCCGCGCGGCATTCGCCGGCCTGGCCGATCTTCTGATTCCCGAGCACAAGAAGATGCCGGCGGCGAGCACGACCGGCGTTGCGGGCCCGCTGCTTGACGAGGTGCTGCGCCTGCGCCCCGACCTGGTGGAGGACTTCATGCGCGGCATCGAGGCCATCACCGGCGAAAAGTCGGGCGAGGCGGCCAACGCGCTCTACAAGCAGGACGAGGCGGCGTTCAATGCGCTCAGCCTTGTGGCCTCGGCGGCCTATTACATGACGCCGCAGGCACGCGAGGCGCTGGGTTATCCCGGCCAGGAAAGCCTGACCTACGATGCCCATGCGGTGCCCGACTACATGACCGACGGCATGATCGAGCGGGTCACGCGGCGCGGCGCGATCTACAAGCCGACGCCGCGCTGACCGGACCGGTTCATGGCAACCACGCCGCAGGGCGGTCCGGGTATTCCGGGCTGCCCTGCTCCCGACGCTCATCCCCGTCCGGGTCGTTTCGCCATGCCGGCGAACGCCTGCGATACCCACATGCACGTCTTCGGAGCGGCGGCCGATTATCCCTTCGTGGCCGACCGCAGCTACACACCGCCCGAGGCGCCCCTTGAACAGTACGAAGCGTTGGCCGATGTCATCGGCTTCAACCGCTTCGTCATCATCCAGCCCAGCATCTACGGCACGGACAACCGCTGCACGTTGGATGCTGTGCGCGACACCAGGCTCGACGCCCGGGCCATCGTGGTCGTCGACGACGATGTCACGTCGGGTGAGCTGGAACGCATGCACGAGGCCGGTGCGCGCGGCATCCGCATCAACCTGCTGTTCCGCGGTGGTGTCCAGTTTGCTGCGGCCGAGCGTCTGGCCGACCAGCTCGGCGCCATGGGCTGGCATGTCCAGGTGCTGATCGATGTCTCGCGCATGGCCGATGTGACGCGGCGGCTGGGCGATCTCAGGCTGCCGGTGGTGTTCGACCACATGGGCCATCTGGCGACCGGCAACGGCCTGGACGATCCCGGCTTTGTCGCCATGCGGGATCTGGTCGCCGATGGCCGTGCCTGGGTGAAACTTTCTGGCGCCTATCGCCTGACGGCCGAACAGACACCACCCTATGGTGATGTCGCGCCCTTCGCCCGCGCCCTTGTCGAGGCCAATGCCGAACGTTGCCTGTGGGCGACCGACTGGCCCCACCCTGCGGTTGCTGTACCGATGCCCAACGACGGCGCACTGATCGACATGCTGGCCGACTGGGTGCCCGACGAAGCGGTACGCAACCGCATCCTGGTCGACAATCCGGCCCGCCTTTACGGTTTCGGCACGCACTGACACACGCCGCCCGGCGTCCCCCTGGAGTATCGAGCGATGCAATGGAGTCTGATTGGCCTTGGCCTGATCGCCGGCATGATCCTGCCGCTGCAGGCCCTGATGAACGGGCGCCTTGGCCTGCACCTGGGTGGTCCCGTCTGGGCCGCGACCGTGTCGTTTTTCATCGGTACCGTGGGCCTGCTCGCCTATCAGGGCGTGCAGCGCGCCAGCCTGCCCACGGTGGCGCAGTTCTCGTCGGTGCCGGTGTGGCTCTACGTCGGCGGCTTTCTGGGTGCCTTCTACGTCGCCTCCGCGACCATCGTCGCGCCGAAGCTGGGCACGACGGCATTGTTCTCGCTGGTCATCTTCGGCCAGCTCGTCGCCTCGCTGCTGCTCGACCACTTCGGTGTGCTGAGCGCGGCCAACCATCCGGTGAACGTCATGCGGGTGGTGGGCGTGCTCATGGTCTTCGGCGGTGCCATGCTGGCGCTGCGCTACTGAAACCGATTCAGCGGATCAGAAGATCGAAGGACGCCGCTTCGGTCCAGGCGAAGGCGCCATCGGGTTGCCGGATCAGTTCGGGGTAATGGCCGGGCACGATACGGTCGGCGCGGTCGAGCATCTTCTGGATCGTTGCGGTGCCGGCCTCGGTCGTGTCGAAGGCCATATCGCAGCGGCGCAGGATGGCCTCCTTGGCGTATTTCAGCGCATCGCCGGCCACGATCACCAGGCCCTGATCGGCCGACTGGAATTCCAGCGCATAGGACCCCGGCGTGTGGCCTGGCGCGCGGAAGAAATCGACGCCGCCGCCCAGGCTGCCTTCGCCCTCGACCAGTTCCAGGTCGTGGTTGCCTTCCAGCTCGGCGTGGATGCCCCACGGCATCAGGATATCCTTCTCGTGGGGATGGGCCGCGTAATCCCACTCGGTGCGGCTGACCAGCACCTTGGACCCGCGGAACAGGTCGATGTTGTGGCTGTGGTCGAAGTGCAGATGGGTCAGGAAAACCTGCTTGATGTCGGCAGGTTCCAGGTCCCGTTCCTTGAGCGCCTTGATCAGGCCCAGGCGCGAGATGTAGCCGCCGGTGTCGACCAGCACCGGACCGCCGTCGCAGTGGATCAGCGTGATCGACGCGATACCGAGAAAGTCGTTCTTCAGCCGCAGGCTGTTGCCCCCGACGATGACCTCGTGGCGCGGCGTCACGTTCAGGCGGACTGCTGCATGGTCCAGCCGCCATGGGCACGCTTGTAGGCTTCCAGGGCTGGCCAGATGTGATCGACGCAGAGCTTGATGAAGGTCTCGCGGTCGCCGATGCGCAGCAGCTCGATCATCTGCTCATGCTCGCGCCGCGAACGGGTGAGCAGGACGGGATCGCCGATCGCGTAGCAGCGCATGCCCAGGGTCTGGACCCAGGCGCGTTCGATCATCTCAGCCAGACAGCGGTTGTTGCTGGCGGCATAGATCGTGCGATGGAATTCATTGTTGAGTGAACAGACCCGCTGCAGGTTGCCCTCGTCGGCGGCCTTGCAGTAGTCGCCGTGGATGCGCTCGAGATTGCGCAGCAGGTCGGGCGAAGCGGGAAGGGGGATGCGACGGGCGGCCTCCGATTGGAGCATGGCCCGCATTTCGTAGATTTCCTCGACTTCCTCGACCGAGAAATCGCGCACGACGGCACCCTTGTTGGGGCGTCGCGACACCAGACCCATCTGTTCGAGCGTGCCGAAGGCCATGCGCACCTGATGGCGCGAGACATCGAAGCGTTCGCTGAGCTGATCTTCCACCAGGCGTTCACGCGGCCGCAGGCGCCCGAAGATGATATCCTGCTTGATGCTGTCGATCAGCAGGCTGAGCTGGGTGTCGGTCTGGTTGGTCACGTCGTCACATCCTCGGCGTGGTGCAGCGGCTATCCTATCACGAACCGGCCGCAGCTAGCATGGGTACGGGCTGTTCACCCTCGATCTGCCCTGCCACCAACTCGGCGATGGCAAGCGACGCGGTCAGGCCCGGCGATTCTATTCCGAACAGATTCACCAGCCCGGCAATGCCATGGGTTTCCGGACCGGAAAGCATGAAGTCGGCAAAGGAGGCCCCGGGGCCGTGAATCTTCGGCCGGACGCCAGCATAACCCAGCTCCAGTTCCCGCTCCATCACATCCGGCCAGTAACGGCGCACCGCCTGCCGGAATGCGTCGACGATTTCAGGCTCCACAAGGAAGTCCATTTCATCGATCCATGAAATATCGGGGCCCAGTTTTGCCCGTCCGCCCAGATCGAGGGTGACGTGCACGCCCAGCGCGCCGGGAACTGGCATGGGATAGATCAGATGGCGGAAGGGCGGGCGGCCGGCAACGGTGAGATAGCGGCCCTTGGCCAGGTAACGCGGCGGGATCGAGCAGGGATCAAGACCGGTCAGGGCGCGGGCCAGGGCATGGGCGCCGTGCCCGGCGCAGTTGACGATGCTGCGGCAGGACAGCGTCATGGCCGTGCCCTGATCGTCGGCGACATCGAGCAACAACCCGTCCGGGCCGACCCGGCCGGAAAGCGCGCGGGCGCGGTGGATGACCATGGCGCCGTTGGCTTCGGCCTCGCCCTGCAGGGCGAGCATGAAGCCGTGGCTGTCGACGATGCCGGTCGATGGCGAGAGCAGGGCGGCTTCGCACCGCACTGCCGGTTCCAGGGTGCGGGCGGCCGCGCTGTCGAGCGCCCGCAGGTCGTTGACGCCGTTGCCTGCGGCCTTTTCGAGCAGGGCGTTCAGGGCAGGGCGTTCTTCCGGCGTCACGGCCACGATCAGCTTGCCGATGGCCTCCGCGGCAACGCCATTGCGGGCGCAAAAGGCATAAAGCAGGTCGCGCCCGCGGACGCAGAGCTGGGCCTTCAGGCTGCCTTTGGGATAATAGATACCGGCGTGGATGACCTCGGAGTTGCGCGATGAGGTGCCCTCTCCGATCGTGGCCTCGGCCTCGATCACGAGGACCTCACGTCCCGACAGGGCAAGCTGACGGGCGACGGCGAGCCCGACGACTCCCGCTCCGATCACCACAGCATCTGCGGTTTCAGCCATCCCCTGAATACCCCGTCCCAGCGCGTCGGCTCTCGTGCGCCCAGCGCGTTGGTTGCCCTCGACCATGAACGTGACAATCCGCGACGACATTTTCAACAAGATTGTTGACAATCATGTCGCCATCGCAAACTCTCGGGGCATCGCAAGCCCCGCCGCAAGGCGGAGGCCGACGTTCCGGAAGGTAGGAGAGCCGGAACGCGCGAAGGGGAACAGGGTTTGTCGACCAGCCACGCCAGCATCAACGCCGTCGATACTTCCTACAGGCTTGAAGGCCTGTCGGGCGCGCCCGTTGTGATGTTTTCCAACAGCCTGGCCGCCGATCTTTCCATGTGGGACGCTCAGGTGGCCCGCCTCGGCGCGCGCTACCAGACTCTGCGTTACGACACACGGGGCCATGGCGCGACGGCGGAACCCGCCGGGGCCTTCTCCATTGAAGACCTTGCCGGCGATGCCGTTGCCCTGCTCGATCATCTGGAGATCGCAAGCGTGCATTTCGTCGGGCTGTCGCTGGGCGGCATGGTCGGACAGGCCATGGGCGCGCGCCACGGTGACCGTCTGAAGAGCCTGACGCTGTGTGCCACCGCCAGCTCCATGGACCCTTCCGTATGGGAAGGCCGCATCGAACAGGTCAGGCGCGATGGCGTTGCGCCGCTTGCCCAGGGCACGCTGGAACGCTGGTTCACTGCTCCGTTCCGCGCCAGCCATCCCGAAACGGTGGCGGCGGTCGGCATGACGATCGCAGCGACGTCCCGGGCCGGTTACATCG
>Ga0105053_10007677_pt1 | contig 14333 bp, 16 predicted proteins | sample BON01_FD_78093 | JGI IMG/M metagenome (GOLD analysis project Ga0105053, IMG submission 78093) | Freshwater microbial communities from Lake Bonney liftoff mats and glacier meltwater in Antarctica - BON-01 | ecosystem: Environmental > Aquatic > Freshwater > Ice > Glacier meltwater | place: Lake...
AAAGCACACCGCGATGAACCTGCTGACACAGGCCAAGCCCATCACCAGCTTCAAAAACCGCCGAAAGAAAGCCGGATGGAACCAGGACTACCTCGAAAAAATCATCCGACGCACAGCGTGAGATATTCGAGAGATTCCCCTGCAGCAGGCATCGCCCCTGGTTGCGCTGCCGCGGCCACCGCCCTAGGTTTCAGGACTTCTGCGAGGGGGTGGCGACGGTATCCGTCCGGTGGGCAGGGTCGGCCCTGAGGCACGCGAAACGTCCGCCCCTCCTCGTCGCGTATGACGAATGAATCGGCGGCGCCCGACGCCGCCAAGCCAGGGGATCAGGCATGAGTGCGACGGCAACCACGGGCGAGGGGTCGATCACGATCTCGCTGGACGGAACCAACAAATCCACCAAGATGAAGCTATTGGCGGGCACCGTGGGTCCGTCGGTGTTCGACATCCGCAAGCTGTACGACCAGCTCGGCGTGTTCACCTACGACCCCGGCTACGGCGCCACCGCCTCATGCGAGAGCAAGATCACCTATATCGACGGCGACGTGGGCGAATTGCTGTATCGCGGCTATCCGATCGAGCAGTTGGCCGAGCGCTCGAACTTCCTCGAAGTCGCCCAACTGCTGCTGAACGGCGAGCTTGCCAGCGCCGACAAGCAGAAGGAATTCGACCTCGGCGTGATGCGCCACACCATGCTGCACGAGCAGCTCCGCCGCTTCTTCGACGGCTTCCGCCGCGATGCCCATCCGATGGCGGTAATGTGCGGTGTGGTCGGCGCGCTCTCGGCCTTCTACCATGACAGCCTGGACATCAACGATCCCGACCATCGCCGCATCTCGGCCTTCCGCCTGATCGCCAAGTTGCCGACGATCGCCGCCTGGGCCTACAAATACTCGATCGGCCAGCCCTTCGTCTACCCGCGCAACGACCTCGGCTATGTCGACAACTTTCTCTATATGATGAACGCGGTGCCGGCCGAGGAATACAAGGTCAACCCCGTGCTTTCGCGGGCAATGGAACGCTGGTTCATCCTGCACGCCGACCACGAGCAGAATGCCTCGTCCTCCACCGTGCGGCTGGCCGGCTCCTCGGGCGCCAACCCCTTCGCCTGCATCGCCGCCGGAATCGCCAGCCTGTGGGGCCCTGCCCATGGCGGCGCCAACGAGGCGGCGCTGAAGATGCTGGCCGATATCGGCCATGTCGACAACATCCCGCAGTTCCTGCACGACGTGAAGGACAAGAACAACCACACGCGCCTGATGGGCTTCGGCCACCGCGTGTACAAGAACTACGATCCGCGCGCCAAGATCCTGCAGGAGAGCGCCCACGCGGTGCTGGCCGAGATGGGCATCAAGGACGATCCGATGCTCGACCTGGCGCTGGCGTTGGAGAAGATCGCCCTCAACGACCCGTATTTCGTTGATCGGAAGCTGTATCCGAACGTCGATTTCTATTCCGGCATCATCCTCAAGGCGATGGGCCTGCCGACCAGCATGTTCACCGTGCTGTTCGCGGTGGCCCGCACCACTGGCTGGATCAGCCAGTGGAAGGAGATGATCGAGGATCCGTCCCAGCGCATTGGCCGACCGCGGCAGATCTACACCGGCGCACCGCAGCGCGACTACGTGCCGCTCGACCAGCGCGGCTGATCCGGAAGCGGCCTGTTGCAAGCCCGCCTGGCAGGAACCGGGCGGGCTTTTTTTTGCATCAAAGGCATGCGATATACGCATGGCGCGTTGTCGCTGCGGCCGGCCGCTACGGGACACCAGCGTTTCACGACCGTAAATGAGCGTTAAGATGCATTTTTCACGAAGTGCCCAAAGAACGTCTTCCAAGTTGCTGAATCGCAAGATTCAAATGCTCCGAGTCAAATTGCCAACGATCAATTCACGACCGGCGCAGTAACGCAACATTGATAAACAAAAGTTGCTGGGTTCATGGAGGCAGTCGCGCATCCCCGCGATACATTTAGCCATAAAACATGTAATTTGAGGATCTTCGAGGGAAATACTTGTTGCGTCTCGTTAGCGAATGCGGTGGACTGATGACGTTATGTTGATCCACTGACCGGGAACGAGCGTCATGGCGATGTTACGTTCACTTGACCATCTGGTGCGCGCCCGCCTTCAACAATGGCCACAGCGGCCACCAGGCATCGGCAAGGGCCGCAGCCCCCAGGATGGCTGGCTGCGTGGCCGCCCTGGCGACCAGACAGCACCAGCCCAGCCCTTCCTGAAGTTTCCAGGGAGCAATCGCCTGCGTACGCTGCCCGACGGGCTGTGGCTCAATTTCGGCGGCACGGTCGCCGAGCCATTCGTCGACATCTTCGCGATCGAGGCCTGCGGCTCGCTGCAGAACCTGCTCGACAAACGCTCCCGCTTCGCGCCCAGCACCCGCTCCATGCTCGCCGCCTGCCCGGTGCCCTGGCTCGTTGGCGCCGTCACGCCCACCGATCCGACGCCGCGCTGGAAGGTGACGGGGGTGCTGCGCGCCGAGCCGACCGTGGCCCTGGTGCTGCCCATCCGCGACATACGGGTGATGTACGCGCTCAAGGAACGGCAGTACCGCGGGTTCGCCGAATGCCAACTGCCGCATCCCCATGAGTATTTCGTGCCGATGGAAAAGCTGGTGGCCGAGAACGCCCACGAGAACCCGGCCATGCGCGAATTGGTGTCGCGCGCATCGGCGTTCGGCAACTTCTTCCCGGATTAACCGCGGGCGCCGCCGTTGGCCGCCGTTCAGTTTGCGGCCAGCACCGCCCGCAGCCGGTCTGGGTAGTCGGTGCAGATCCCGTCCACACCCCAGCCGGCCAGGCGTGCCATGTCGGCCGCCGCATTCACCGTCCAGGGCATCACCGCCAAGCCAAGGGCCTGCGCCTCGCGCACCTTTGCGCGGGTCAGCGTGCGGTGGTCCGGCGCCCAGATCGTGCCAGGCTCGGGCGATGCGGCGGCCACGCTGGCGGACACCGCGCCGCGCAGCCCCACCGCTGCGGCACCATCCCACCACAGTGCGGCCAATGCTGCCGTCTTCGCGCTGGTGAGGTAGGCGCGCGGAATCGCGGGGGCCACGCGCCTGGCATGGTCAAGCGCCCGCCAGTCGAACGACCGCACGACCACCTGCCCGCCCATGCCGAGCGCCGCCACCACCGCCAGCACGGCATCGGCCAAAACCTCGGGTGTGGCGGTCAGGTCAGGCTGGTCGGGCATGGTCTTGATCTCAATGTCGACCACTACGCCGGCCGGGCGGGCGAGCGCCAGAACATCGGCCAGGGCGGGGATGCGGGCGCCGTCGCGCGGGCGCTGGGTGGCGAACTGTGCCGCCAGGGCGCTGCCCGGCCGCAGCCGCCCGACATCGTAGTGGTAAAGTTCGGCGCGCCGCAGGCTCCGCACCTGCGGCCCAGCCGTCGCCAGCCAGCGGCCGTCCGGCCCACGCGCGATGTCCGGGTTCAGCGCCGGGTCATGCACCACCACGGGAATGCCGTCGGCGGTGAGCGCCACGTCCAGTTCCACCGAGTCGACGCCCAGGGCAAAGGCGCGGGCGAAGCCCTCCAGCGTGTTCTCGGGGCAAAGGCCACGCGCGCCGCGATGGCCGGACATGTGCAAGGGGCGGGTCATGCCTTCCTTTCCCGCCGGCTTGCCAAGCCGTCAAGATGCGGCACAGTGACATCCATGATCGATCCTATCCCCACCGGCCGAATCCTGGGCGTGCTCGGCGGCATGGGCCCGCTGGCCAGTGCCCATTTCATGCTCCGCCTGACCCTGCTCACGCCGGCCACGCGCGACCAGGACCATGTGCCCGCCGTGCTGTGGTCGGACCCGCGGGTGCCCGACCGCACGCGCAGCCGCCTGGAGGGCGGCGAGGACCCGCAGCCCTGGCTGCTGCGCGGGGTGCGCGCGCTGAAGGCGGCCGGTGCCGGGGCGCTGGCGATCCCCTGCAACACCGCGCATGGCTGGTACGATGCCATGGCCGCCGAGGGGCTGCCGATCCTGCACATCGTCGACGCGACGGCGGCCGAACTGCGCAAGGTGGCGCCCACGGGCGTGGTGGGCGTCATGGGAACGGCGGCCACGCTGCGCATGCGCCTCTATCAGGACCGCCTGGAGGCGCAGGGCTGGTCAAGCGTGGTGCCGACGGATGACGAGATGGCAGCGCAGGTGACGCCGGCGATCGGCCTGGTGAAGGCCAACCGGGTGGCGGAGGCCTATGGCCCGCTGGCCGCGGTGGTGGAGGCACTGGCCCGGCGCGGCGCACAGGCGGTGGTGCTGGGCTGCACCGAAATCCCGCTGGGCATCCTGGCCGGCCCCTACCGCGACCTGCCGGTACCGGTAGTGGACACGATTGACGCCCTGGCCCTGTCGGCGATCGCCTGGGCGAAGGGCTGACCCTCGGTCAGGCGCAGTCGCAGCCCGGCGTGGCGCCGGTCGCCGCGCGCTCGACATGGTGGTCGATCCACTCGGCCACCAAGCGCCGCGCCTCGTCCAGCGAGGCCTCGGGGTGGTGGATGCGGTACAGCGTGGTGCAGGCGCGGAAAGCAGCCGGATCGGCGTTGCCCAGGGTGCGCAGGTCGCGATAGGCGGTCACCACTGCACGTTCGCAGTTGCGCGCAATGTGGCTGAAATCGCGGCCCATGGCTCACTCCCAGATGCGTCGACGTCAGTTGCGAATAACTCGCAATAACGGAAGTATAGGGCCTGCCGCCCCCGTGAAGCAACAGTAGCGGTCTGATGCCTGGCCTGAAGGCTCGTGGGGGTGCCTCCTTGGGCGCCTACCCTTGGGCAACGATATCGGCGATGGCGCGGCCGACTTCCTCGGTGCCGGCCTGGCCGCCCATGTCGCGGGTGCGGGGGCCGCCCTCGCGCAGCAGCGTCTCGATGGCGGCCACGATGGCATCCGCCGCCGGCTTCTCGCCCAGGTGCTCCAGCATCATCGCGCCCGACCAGATCTGGCCGATCGGGTTGCAGATGAACCGCCCGGCGATGTCCGGCGCCGAGCCGTGCACCGGCTCGAACATCGAGGGATGCTTCCGCTCGGGGTTGATGTTGGCCGACGGCGCGATGCCGATGGAACCGGCCACCGCCGGGCCGAGGTCGGACAGGATGTCGCCGAACAGGTTGCTGCCCACCACCACGTCGAACCAGTCGGGGTGCTGGACGAAGTGCGCACACAGGATATCAATGTGGTATTGGTCGGTCTTCACATCGGGATACTGCTTCGCCATCAGCGCGAAGCGTTCGTCCCAGTACGGCATGGTGTGGATGATGCCGTTCGACTTGGTGGCCGAAGTCAGCTTCCGGCGCGGCCTGGTCATCGCCAGCTCAAAGGCGTATTTCAGGATTCGGTCCACGCCGGTGCGGGACATGATGGTGAGTTGGCTCGCGAATTCGCGGTCGGTGCCCTCGAAGTGGCGGCCGCCGCTGCTCGAATACTCGCCCTCGGTGTTCTCGCGCACCACGTAGAAGTCGATATCCTTCTCGGTGCGGCCCGCCAGCGGCGTGACCGCGCCGGGCATCAGTCGGCACGGGCGCAGGTTCACGTACTGGTCGAACTGGCGGCGGAAGGGGATCAGCAGGCCCCACAGCGAGATGTGGTCGGGTACGCCGGGCCAGCCGACTGCGCCGAGGAAGATCGAGTCGGCCTCGCGCACCATGTCCAGCCCGTCGGGCGGCATCATCGCCCCGGTCTGCTTGTAGGTCTCGCAGGACCAGTCGTAGTGGTCGAGCTTCAGGTTGAAGCCGAACCGGCGGGCGGCGGCGTCGAGCACGCGCAGGCCTTCGGGCGTGGTCTCCTTGCCGATGCCGTCACCGGGGATGACGGCAAGCCGGTAGGTCTTGGACATGGTGTTTCCTCACGATCGGTCGGGCCGATGATCGCGGAAAATCAGTCCAATGCAAAGCGACGGCGGATCTCCGCGGCCACCCGGCCGGCCTCGTCCAGCGGCGGGCGCGGCCAGCGGGCGATGGAACTGCCCAGCGGGCGGGCATGGCCGGCCTGGTAGAGCGTCTCGGCGAAGCGCTGGTGGCGTGGCCCGGCCAGTTCGGGGGTGGCGATGTAGACGGCAGCGGTGCTGGCGCAGGCCTCGGAGATCATCGAGATCGAGTCGGCGGTCACCACCACGGCGTCGGCGCTGGCCAGGAAGCCGTGGTACGGGTTCTGGCCGGGCTCGCCCCAGCGGTAGATCAGGTGCAGCGCCTGTGACAGCCCGGCCGACAGCGCCTCGGTGGCCTCGCGGCCGGTGCGGCGCGAGGTGGTGGCCAGCACTGCCCCGCCGCGGGCCGCAGTGAGGCGTGCGACCTGCCGGCCCAGCGCATGGGCCAACGCCGGCTGCATGTCCGTCCCGCGCACCGGCCCGCCCACCAGCAGCGCCACCCGCGGACGCGGCAGGTGCGACAGCCGCTCCTGCCACGCCCCGCGCGCCTGGCGGAGCAGCAGTGGCGACACCCGGTGCGGCGCGCCGAGTACCGCCATCACGTTGGAAGCCGGCGGCGGGCGGTCGTGTTCGGGGATCACCAGCATGTCGAACAGCGATTGCCGCCACAGCCCACCCAGACCCGGGCTCATGCAATGCACCAGCCGGCAGCCGAACTGCGACTTCATCCACAGCGCCACGGCACCCGAGCGGCGGCCGGCGGAGATCACCAGGTCGGGCCGCGGCGGGGCCTCCTCGGCGATGCGCCCGGCGGGCAGCGACACGCCGGCGGTGCTGCGCGCCAATTCGGCAGCGATGCGCCGGGTCGGCTGGCGCAGCCCAACCAGCGAGCCGCGCGGCACCAGTCCGGCGATATGGGCGGTCCAGGGGTTCCACATCATCGGAATGCGGCGGAACGGCACGCCCAGCCGCTCGGCGATGCCGATCGCCTGATTGGCGGTGCCGATCCGCGGATCGTCCAGCACCCAGACGCGCGCCTGCGGCTGGGGCGGGTGCCCGCCGGTGGCGGCTTCGGTCTTGTCGAGCTCAGCCAAGGCCTACGCCTCCGGCGCCAGAAGTGGCCACCCGTAACAGACACGCGGGCGTTCCGGTGGATGGACGGCGGCGGGCGGGAAAGCTACGAACGCCCCGAAGGCCTGCGCCACGCATGGGGAGATCCTGAATGGAGAAGCTGCACATGACAGACTGGGATCGCGATGCGGCCCTTACAACGGCGCGGATTCTGCTTGAGATCAAGGCGGTGAACTTCCGGCCGGAGGAGCCCTACACACTGACGTCGGGCTGGAAGTCACCCGTGTACATCGATTGCCGCCGTATCATCTACTTTCCGCGCGCCCGCGCCAAGATATGTGAACTGGGCGTCGAGAAGATTGGCCGCCACATCGGCTTCGAGAGCATCGAGGCGATCGCCGGCGGCGAGACCGCGGGCATCCCCTTCGCCGCCTGGATCGCCGACCGCATGGCCGCCCCCATGGCCTATGTCCGCAAGAAGCCCAAGGGCTTTGGCCGCAACGCCCTGATCGAAGGCGACGTGCCGGAGGGCAAGAACACCCTGCTGGTCGAGGACCTGACCACCGATGGCGGCAGCAAGGTGCAGTTCTGCCAGGCGCTGCGCGATGCCGGCGCGATCTGCGACCACACCTTCGTCGTCTTCTACTATGGCGTGTTCCCCGGTTCGTTCGAGACGCTGAACCGCATGGGCATCAAGCTGCACCACCTGTGCACCTGGTGGGACGTGCTGGAAGCCTGCCGCGACCGGCCGTATTTCTCGGACAGCGCGCTGGCCGAGGTGCGCCGCTTCCTGGAGAACCCGGTTGCATGGTCGGCGGCCCATGGCGGCGTTGCCAGCCAGGAGGAGGCGGCGGCGCGCAAGGGATTGAAGGCCGAGTAGCGCCCCAGAGCACCGAATATCGCGGGGAGCTGCTCAGGCGGCCCCCGCCACCGCCAGCGCCATCCGCTCGATCGCCGGATCGACGCGGTACATGTGCCGGTATTGCAGGATCTGCTTGGCGACCAGCCGCAGGCGCATCTCGAAGCTGAGGAAGCCCAGCGGCGGCAACAGCGGCTCGTTGAACGGCGCCACGTCGGCACACTGGAACTCGAAGGCCATCGACACCCGCGAGGCGCCGCCGCGCGGCGAGGTTCGGCTGCCCCAGTGCAGCACCGCCTGGTTCCACATGAACACGTCCCCCGCGTCGGCCGGAAGGGCGCGGATGGCGGCGTGGTCGAACTCCCACTCGGCCTCCCGCAGCGTGTTGTAGGTGGGGTCACTGCCGGCCGGCACGATATACATGCAGCCGTTCAGCGTGGTCGCGCGCGACAGCGGGATCCAGGTGGTCAGCGATTTCGGCGACCCGTCGGGGAACAGCGCCCGGCGCCCCTTGTCGCGGTGCGGCCGCCAGCCGGCATCGCCGCGGGCCGGGTCCACGTTCCACACCCAGAAATCCGGCAGCATGCGGTAGTCGCCCAGCAACCCCTCATAGATCGGATGCAGCCGGTAGAACGGTACCCAGAACTCGTCGTAGATGAAGGCGAAGGCGGGCGACAGCCCGGCGCGGTCCAGCGCGCGCACGGTGTCGGCCATGAGGGCGAGATCGATCTGCCAGCTCAGCCCGGAGCCATGGAAATACCCCTCCTCCAGCATCAGCGCGCGCAGCGTTGCCATGTGCGCGTCACCCGGGACGATCGCATCCAAGCCCTCGGCCGTGCGCCGGTCCGCGACATGCAGGGCCGGGGCGAAGTTGCGCCAGAAGCCTGGCCGGGTGAGGTCGAGGGCGGTGGCCATGCTCGGTGCCTGCTGCAAAGGGTGCGGCGATAGCAGGCCGCGCGGCGTCAGGCTGCACCAGAAGCGCTGCTCCGGCCAAGAGGCCCGGCGAGGGAGAAGCTACACCCGCTCGCTGGCGGCGATAGCCACCCTGCAGCCGGCCTTGATCACGCCCGACAGCAGGCGATAGGCCGGCGCCTGCTCCGCCTCGTGCGCCAGGCCGATGTCGCGGTGCTCCAGTTCCTCGGCACGGAACTTCTCGATAGTGTCGCGCAGCTCGGCTTCGTCCTCGCCCAGGCTCGCCGCCTGTTGGGAATAGTGTTCGTCGATTGCCTCCTCCACCGCCACGGTGCAGGCCATGGCGGCACGCTCGCCCAGCAGCGCGGTGGCGGCGCCGAGCGCGAAGCCGGCGACGTGCCAGAATGGCAGCAGCGCGGTGGGGCGCACCCGGCGCCGCGCAATCATGGCGGCGAAGGTGTCGAGATGGACCTGCTCCTGCGCCTGCATGTGGCGGATCAGGTCACCCTTGGCGCCACGGCCGAGCACGGCAAGCTGGCCCTGGTAGATACGCTTGGCGCCGTATTCGCCGGCATGGTCCACCCGGATCATGCGCGCCACGTCGGCCCGGTGCGGGCGGTCGCCGGGCAGCGGGTGAGGCGTCTTGGTCATTGCGGGCTCCGTCGGTTCCGGTGCAGCACGGCGGCCAGCCCGCCGGCGAGCCCCAGGGAAAAGATCAGGTTCATCGCCGCCATCGATACCGGCACGGCGGGGATGAGGTAGGCCGGTTCGTCGCAGGGCTTGGCAGGGCGGTCGGGCAGGCGGGCCATCTGCTCGGCGATGCTGCCGCCGGGGGAGAAGCGGGCAACGCAACCGGGCAGCGGGCTCGGCCACCATTTGGCCTCCACGCCGACATGCACAACCCCTATCGCCGCCCCGCCCAGCATGGCGGCGACCACGCCGGCGCCGCACCACCCGGCCAGGCGCCGCGGCACCACCAGCCCCAGCACGGCGAAGGCGATGGCGACGCGGTATGGCCAGCGGCCCACCAGGCACAGCGCGCAGGGCACCAGTCCGCCCCACCACTCGCTGGCCATCGCCCAGAACAGCGCGCCGCCTGCAAGCAGGGCGGAAAGGGCGAGGGCCGGGCGCAACGGAACCATGGGCATCCCCGCGATATGAACCCGCCACGGCACCGCGGCAAGCGTTGCCCGCGGCGCGCGCTGTGCCTAGGCTGGCCGCCTCGCCAGGGGAGCACGCGCATGATCAGGCTGTGGGGCCGCACCACGTCCAGCAACGTGATGAAGGTGCTGTGGACGCTGGACGAACTGGGCCTGGCCTATGAGCGCATCGACGCGGGCGGAGCCTTCGGCGGCACCGGCACGCCGGAATACCGCGCGATGAACCCGCTGGGCCTGGTGCCGAGCCTGGAGGAAGCCGGGCTGCGGCTGTTCGAGAGCAACGCCATCATCCGCTACCTGTGCAACGCCCACGCCCCGGACAGCCCGTTGTATCCGCGCGATCCCGGCCGGCGCGCCGAGGTGGAGGCATGGATGGACTTCCAGCAGACCGCGCAGAGCCGCCCGGCCAGCACCATCTTCCTGGGCCTGGTGCGCACGCCGCCCGAGAAGCGCGACAATGCCGCCATTGCCGCCGCCGTGCAGGAACTCGGCGGCGTGTGGCGCATCGTCGGCGAGCGCACCGCCGCGCTCGGCTATGTTTGCGGCGATGCGCCGACCCTGGCCGACATCACCTATGGCCCGCATTTGCACCGCTGGTTCCACATGCCGATCGAGGGGCGGCCGGAGATCCCGCCGCTGCGCGCATGGTACGACAGGCTTTGCCAGCGGCCGGCATTCATGAAGCACGTGGCCGTCGCTGTCGTCTGACCGCCCCCCCGCCCGGAGGATCCCCGCATGGCCGTCACTGTCGCCGTCAAGCGTACCCGCGCCTGCGCCACCCTGTTGGCGAAGGTGCGCGACATCATGGCGCAGGAGGGCATCACCCCCTCGACCCTGCATGCCATCAAGCTGAAGCTGGTGGCGCTGGCCGCGCGTGGCGCACTTTTCCCTGCGGCGGATTTCGCCATGCCGGAGGCGCAGGGCCGCACCCATCCGCTGCTGGTTGAGGACAATGACGGGCTCGGCCTCTACCTGACGATCAACCTGCCAGGCAAGGAAGCAGCACCGCACGACCACGGCATATGGTGCATCAACGCCGCCATTGCGGGGCGCGAGCGCCACGTATTCTACCGCCGCACCGACAGCGGCGCCACGCCGGGCCACGCCGAGGTGGTGCGGCTCGGCGAGGTGATCGTGCAACCGGGCACGGGCATGGCGATGTCCGACCATGACATCCACGCCACCGAGGTGCTGGGCGACGAACCGGCGATCGGCCTGGCGCTGTACGGCTACGCGACGGCGCGTTTCCCGAGCGTCACCTGGTACCATCCGGCGTTCGGCACGGTTCGCGCCACCCCTTCCCGCCGCCACGCGACCGGGGCGTTACCGGGCACCGCGGCATGAGCGGCACCGTGGCCACCTATCGCGTCGCCATCGGAAATGCCGGCGCCACCATCGACTGCTGCGCCGACGAGACCGTGCTGCAGGCCGCTATCGCGGCGGGGATCGACTATCCCTATGCCTGCGCCAGCGGCAATTGTGCCACCTGCGTCAGCACGCTGCGGGCGGGCAAGGTGGACATGCTGCCGCATGGCGACGCGGCACTGAGCATGGCCCAGCGCGCCGACGGTAAGGTGCTGGCGTGCCGCGCCCGACCGCGCACCGACCTCGACATCCTGTGGCTGGGTCGCGGCCGGAAGTAGCGCCGCGCATCGAACGGGGCCTGTTTGTCGCACCGAGGCCGCGCGCACGGGTGCACCGCAGCGGCCTCGCGCCGGATCAGCGATCGGTTCCAGCGTAGAGTACCCGGTCCAGCCGATCGAGCGCCTCCGCGTGGGCGGCCACCGCCGCGTCGTCGTACTCGGCCACCGGCATCGGCTCCGGATCGAAATGGCCGAAGCGGTCGTGACCGCGCACCAGGAACGCCGTGGTGCGCGGCCCGCTGACCTGGCGGACATAGGTGGGAATGTAGCGGATGGCGTAGCCTACCCGGCGATGCGTGCTGCGGTTCGGCTCAGAGCCATGGAAGATGCGCACGTGGTGCAGCGACATCTCGCCCGGCCGCAACACCACGTCCACCGCCTGGCTGCGGTCCACCTCCACCGCGATCTCCTGGCCACGGCTCAGCAGGTTGCCGGGCGCGAAGGTATCGCGGTGCGCCACCTGGTCGGTGGTGTGGGTGGCGGGGATCACCTGCATGCAGCCGCTCTCGGGCGTGCTGGGGGTCAACGCGATCCAGGCGGTCACGACATCGGGGTGCGACAGGCCCCAGTAGGTGGAATCCTGGTGCCAGGTGATGAAGGCGCCGTCGCCGGCGTTCTTGGTGAAGAAGCCGCCGTTCCAGCAGATGATGTCGGGCCCGATCAGGCTCTCCACGGCATCGAGCACCGCCGGGCTGCGCACGATGTCGGCCAGCCAGGGGGCGAGCATGTGGAGCTTCTGGTTGCGGCGCTTGGCGATGCGCCCGCCCTCGCGCGCCTCCATGCGTTCCAGCGCGGCGAGCGCCGTGGCCGCCGCGGCCTCGGGCATGACGGGGATGGGGAACAGGATGCCATCGCGCCCATAGGCCGCCACCTGCGCCGCCGACAACGAGCCTGCCATTCGTGCCTCCCAGGGTTGCATGAGAAGCGTGGCGATTGCGCAGGGTTGCGTCAAGCGGATGGACAAGCGGCGCCAGCTTGCCGACACTCTGCGCCAAGGGTGCCGACACGCCAACGAAGCGGCGCCACATTGAGGAGAAACGCCGCCATGACGCGGACCACACGACGCCGACTGCTGAAGGGGGCCGCCGCCGCCCTTGCCGCGCCGCTTGCCGGCTCGCTCGCCGCCCCGGCCCTTGCCCAGTCCGAACGCCAGCGGGTGCTGCGCTTCATCCCGCAGATCGACCTGGTCTTCCTCGACCCGGTCTTCAGCATGACCAACATCACCCGCAACCATGCGGGCCTGGTGTTCGACCGGCTGTACAGCGCCGACAACAACCTGCGCCCGCATCCGCAGATGGCCGAGGGCCATACGGTGGAGAACGACGGCAAGCTCTGGCGCATCCGCCTGCGCGACGGGCTGATGTTCCATGACGGCGAGAAGGTTCTGGCGCGCGACTGCGTGGCCTCGCTGCGCCGCTGGGGCGCGCGCGACGTGCTGGGACGGGAACTGCTCGCCACGACCGACGAGCTTTCCGCGGCCGACGACCGCACCATCCAGTTCCGACTCAAGCGCCCCTTCCCGCTGCTCGCCGAGGCGCTGGCCAAGCCCGGGGCGAACATGTCGGCGATGATGCCGGAGCGGCTGGCGAACACCGACCCGTTCAAGCAGATCACCGAGATGGTTGGCAGCGGCCCGTTCAAATACGTCGCCTCGGAGCGGCTGCAGGGCGTGCGCAACGTCTACGAGAAGTTCGAGGGCTATGTACCGCGCCCCGGTGGCGGCACGCCCAACGGCGATTCCGGCCCCAAGATCGTGCATTTCGATCGGGTGGAATGGACCACCATGCCCGACCAGGGCACCGCGCTGGCATCGATGCAGAAGGGCGAGCAGGACTGGTGGGAATACGCCGCCCAGGACCTGTTGCCGGTGGTCAAGCGCGACCGCAACCTGCGCTGGGGCGTGCTGGAGAAGCTGGGCAACTACGCCTTCGTGCGCTTCAACCAGAAGCAGGCACCGTTCGACCGCCCGGAGATGCGCCAGGCCATCATGCGCGCCGTCGAGCAGGTCGACTTCGTCAGCGCCATCGGCGGCGGCGACCCCGAGTTGATGCGCGCCGGCGTCGGCTTCTTCCCGCCTGGCGTGCCGGATGCCACGCAGGCCGGGCTGGAGACGATCCGTCCGCCCTTCAACCCCGAACAAGCCCGTGCGGCGCTCAAGGCGGCAGGCTATGGCGGCGAGAAGATTGTCTGCATATCGGCCGGCGACTACCCCAACCTGAAGGCGGCCAGCGAGGTGCTGACCGACCTGCTGAAGCGCATCGGCATCAACCTGGAGAACATCGTGGTCGACTGGGCCACCATGACCCAGCGCGTGCGCAAGGACGGCCCGCCGGAGGATGGCGGCTTCCACCTGCACATGCTGAACGTGCCGGGCCTGTCGGTGGCCTCGCCGCTGGTGAATTCGCGCATCCGTGGCGTGGCCGCCGTCGAGTCGGGCTGGTACAATAGCGAGCGCTACGAGGAACTGCGCGCGAAGTGGATGCTCAGCGAGAACCCCGCCGACCGCCTGCGCCTCGCCGAGGAGATCCAACGCGAACTGGTCGCCACCGTACCGCTCGCCCCGGCCGGGGTGACCTTCCAGCCGGCGGCGTGGCGCGCCGACCTGCAAGGCGTGCTGGAGGGCGTGCCGAAGTTCTGGAACGTGCGCCGGGTGTAATACCAGCCGCCGTTGGTGATGACCGATCCCAGAAAGGCAATATCAGGGCTCTGCCCTGGACCCGCCAAAGGCCGAGGGCCTTTGGAAACCCATCTATTTCAATGATATGAGGTCCAGGGGCTCGGCCCGTCGCGCGAAGGCGCGCGCCGGACCAGGCGGGGTGCGG
>Ga0105053_10007682_pt1 | contig 14322 bp, 7 predicted proteins | sample BON01_FD_78093 | JGI IMG/M metagenome (GOLD analysis project Ga0105053, IMG submission 78093) | Freshwater microbial communities from Lake Bonney liftoff mats and glacier meltwater in Antarctica - BON-01 | ecosystem: Environmental > Aquatic > Freshwater > Ice > Glacier meltwater | place: Lake...
AAACCCGCCTACCGGACGGGCAGGTATGAAACTTACACCCCGCTTGTCATTCCGAGGAACGAGGAATCTCTTTATTGCGGACAAATGAATATGAGATGCTTCGTTCCTCAGCATGACAGACGGAAATCCGAAACCCGCCTGCCGAACGGGCAGGCTCGAAACTCGAAATGGTTGCTGGTGATAATCGCTCTGTTTTGGATGTTGCCAACTGCAATAATGGCACAGGTAGAAACAACCAAAGCCGAAGCCGACCAAGCATTTATTGAAGAACGTTATTCAGATGCGATTACGGGTTATGAGGAAATCCTAACCCAAGAATATGTCTCTGCTGAAGTTCATTACAATTTGGGAAATGCCTACTTTAAAGCAGGCCAAATAGCGCCATCCATTCTCAATTATGAACGAGCGCTAAAGCTTTCTCCTAAGGATGATGACATTCAGTTCAATCTGAAATTGGCCAATCTGAGTGTGAAGGATAGGATAGAAGAGATACCACAGCTTTTCTTCATTACTTGGTGGGAAGCTGTGCTTAAAACGTTTACAACGGACGGTTGGGCTTGGTCGGCAGTTATTTCCCTCATTCTTGCCCTTGGTGGTTTGTTGCTTTTCAGGTTTTCGAGCGAAGAAGGAATGAAACGGCTGACATTCTACTCAGGCATTATCGCATTGCTTTGGTTCGGTTTTTCAATTTTCGCTGCACAAACCAATTACAGCCATGCTGTGAATGATAAGCGTGCCGTTGTGTTTGCATCAACGGTGAACGCAAAAAGTGCTCCTGATCAAAAAGGCAAAGATTTGTTCGTCATTCACGAAGGACTTGTTGTCAGTACTTCGGATGCTTTGAATGGTTGGGTCCGCATCAGACTTTCTAACGGAAGCGTAGGTTGGATTCCTGAGAATTCGGTGCTGCCGATCTGAAAACCCAAATTTGTAAGCATCCTTCTTGGTGTATTTCGTCTGTATTGGTGAAGACATTTTTTAGCTTTACAGACCTAACTCCAACTCCATCGGTGAAACGATTCGTTTCTCTTCTTTTCTTTTCCACCATTCTTGTGCTTGTTGCGTCAATTGTTAAGGGGCAGCAGTCGCTATACATTCCTAACGGGGCTAATTATGTTCGTGTTGGAGATTTGGACGTTACGGGTAATCAGATTACGGTTGAAGCAATCATTACCCAAACTGGTAATGGTGTGAACATTGTATCAAAGCACACGGCTCCCGGAAATGTAAACTACCTGATGCGTCCCGGTTCAGCGGAGATTACCACCACAAATGGATATGTAAATGCAGTAACGGGTTTCAATTTGATTCAAGGCCAGTGTTATCATCTTGCGTTCACCTATAACGGTACAAGTTTGGATTATTACGTGAACGGATGTCTGGCATCTTCAACGCCACATACAGGAAATTTGGTGACCAACAATTTAGTAACCGCCATTGGCGATCAGTCAAACTGTCAATGCGAATCGTGGATTGGATACATTGATGAGGTGAGAATCTGGAACGTGGCACGGACACAGGCCGAGATTCAGGCCAATATGATGAATTTGCCAACTCCAACAACTCAACCTGGACTGTTGGCCTATTACAAGTTTGAAGGAAACTATCTCAATCTTCAAGGCAATGCCGCATGGAACGGAACGCCCGTTGGTGCTCCGCAGCTCATAAATAACACGGCCTGCAATAACGTTGACCTAAGCTTCCAGAATTCGGTTGCTGTTACTGACGTAACTTGTTTTGGAGGGAGCGATGGAGTAGTTACCGTTACCAGTTCAGGAGGGCATCCAAATTATACCTATTCGGCAGATGGAGTGAATTATTCTCCTACCAACTCCGTTCCGGGGCTTCCTGCCGGAAGCGGATTTGTTTTTGCCCAATCGGGTGCCAATAGCGGTTGTGCGGAAACCATTCCTGTTTCAATTGCTCAACCCACTCAAATTACAAGTTCAATCACAGGAACTAATCCAACCAGTTGCACGGTAGGAAATGGAACGGCAGATTTAACTGTCAATGGCGGAACGCCTCCTTATACTTATTTGTGGTCTACGGGAAGCACCATTCAGGATCCGACCAATCTCATTGCAGGAAACAATACGGTAACTATTACCGATGCCAACCAATGTACAGCAACCGCAAGCATAACGCTAGGTAATCCTCCAGGAATAACGGTTGCAATTTCCAACGGCACTGACGTAAGTTGTAACGGAGGAAATGATGGTTCAGCCAATCTTACGGTAAATGGCGCACTTGCTCCAATAACGTATTCATGGTCTTCGGGAAGTACACAGCAGAATCCAACAAACTTGGTGGCTGGCGCAAATACCGTTACCGTAACGGATGCAAATAATTGTACAGCACAGGCCAGCGTTATACTCAACGAACCAACACCTATTTTTCCGAATGCATATTCCAATTTTGTGAGTGCCCCTGGTCAATGTGATGGAAGTGGCTTTGCTAATCCATCTGGTGGAACACCGCCATACACGTACAGTTGGGATAATGGTCAAACATCACAGCTTGCAACTGGATTGTGCCAAGGATCTCACAACGTTGTGGTCACAGATGCAAATGGTTGTACAGGAACGCAAACAATCACTGTCAATATTCCGGCCTGCCTAACGGATGTTGACTTCTACACATGGCAGGAGGCAGGACAACCTGCTAATGGTAATTGGGTGGTGCAAAACGCGGGAGCTCAAGTGCGTCAAACCATTAATGGTGCCCCCGCATTTTTCGTCACACCAGAAGATTACATCAATGTGAGGATGAAGGGTAAAATGCGTACCACCGATGGCGATGATGATTGGATGGGAGTCGTTTTCGGTTTTCAGGACCCTATCGGTGCATCCGACTATTTTGATACATGGTTATTCGATTGGAAGCAAAGCGCTCAAGGGAATGCCCTTGAGGGGATGACGCTCAATCGTGCATTGGGAACAATTCCCAATGCACAATATCCCGCCACCTTCTTTGGGCATACCACCACGCCTGAGTTCACGGTGGTTGCAACCAATTATGGCAACAACGGCTGGGTGCGGAATGTCGACCACGAAATTGAAGTAACCTACACCGTAAACCGCGCAGTTATTCTTGTTGATGGAGATACGATTTTCGATATAAACGACTGTTTTGAACCGGGCCGATTCGGGTTCTATAACTACTCTCAGCAGGACGTATATTATTCTGATTTCACCTACGAATTGTTTGCCGATTTTACGGTGGAGGATGCCGAGGTATGTTCAGGCGATACGGCACATTTCACCTTCATAGAGCAATGTGGGAATTTCAACAACCTTGGCCACTTCAGCGAAGTGTCATGGAACTATGGCGATAATACCACCGAAACATTTACCAACATCACATTAGCCAATGCAAATCCTACGCATGTGTATCAAACGGGTGGAAATTACACTGTTCAACTGATTGTTAAGGATACGCTTGGTTGCAGAGATACCGTGCTGCGGAATATTACTGTGTGGGACAGACCAACGGCTGATTTCATTTTCTCAGACCAATGCTTGAATGAGAATACGGTTTTTACAGGCCAATCAGCTCAAGGAGATTATCCAATCACAGTTTGGGATTGGGATTTTGGCGATAACACAACAGATAATACTTCAAGTCCAACGCATCAGTACCCTGCGGTTAATACCTACAATGCCCGATTGATTGTAGAGGATTCTTTTGGATGCAGAGATACTTCTGAACAGGTGGTGGAGATTTATCCGCTGCCACAAGCTGATTTCACCCCAATTGACGATTGCTTTAGACCCAATTATCCGTTTGAAGACCTTTCAAGCATCACAACAGGAACGGTGGATTCTTGGCAGTGGGATTTTGGAGATGCGGCAATATCTGCGCAGCAGAATCCCACACATACCTATGCTGTTTATGGTCAATATGATGTAACCTTGATTGCTATCAGCAACCAAGGTTGTGGTGATACAACTACGCAGCAAATTACTCTTCATGCGCTTCCTGTACCTGGGTTTGAAATACCGAACATTTGCCAGTTGGAGCCTATGCTATTCACAGATACTTCAAGCATTCCTGTAGGAACAATTGTTGGGTGGAATTATGCGTTTGGTGATAATACATCTTCCCTCTCTCAAAACCCGCCTCATACGTACTTAAATGCAGGTCCAATCAATGTCCAATTGACTGTCACTTCAGATTTTGGATGTGTTGATTCGCTTACGTTAGCAACTGTTGTTAATCCAAAGCCCATTGCTGATTTCGCCACTCAAAATGTCTGTCTGAATGAGACGATGCTTTTTGCCAATCAATCTGCGGTTGCCTCTGGTAGCATTGCTACTTGGGATTGGAATTTTGGTGATGCGAACGCGGATGCAATTCAGAACACCTCAAATGACTACGCCACATTCGGCAATTACACCGTGACGTTGATGGTGGAAACCAACAATGGCTGCCGCGATACAACCCAACAGCAGGTAGAAGTGTATCAACTGCCAATTGCCGATTTCTCGTTCAGTAATGTTTGTCTGAATGCAGCTGCAACTTTCACTAATCAAAGCACCAGCAATTCAGGCTCTGTCGATACGTGGATGTGGGATATGGGCGACAATACAACTGCAAATGGAGGAGTACCCATTACACATCTTTACCCAGCACCAGCTGATTATGATGTGGAATTGATTGTAGAAACAGACCTTGGTTGCCTGGATACCTTGGTTCAAACAATCACCATTCATCCGATACCCGTTGCAGATTTTTCTGCCGATAGCGTTTGCTTCAATGAGGTAACGACATTCACGAACCTGTCAGCCATTTCAGCTGGTCTTATCACCAATAATGTTTGGAATTTCGGGTTCTCGGCCAGTAGCAATCTTCAGAATCCTACCAATGTTTTCCCTCAAACAGGTTATTTGCCTGTATTCCTCACCGTTACCTCGGCTGTTGGCTGTAAAGACACCATCACCAAAGACATTCGAGTGTATGTATTGCCAGAACCTGAATTTGCGCACAACGACACCTGCTTTGAAGACATCGTATCCTTCATCAATCAATCAGAGATAAGCGAAGGGACCATTGATGCTTACGATTGGGATTTTGGAGACCTGACCTCATCAACCCTCCAATCTCCAACACATGCTTATCCTGCTGAGGGATTTTATCCGACAGCGCTTCTCGCCACCTCCAACTTCGGTTGCACCGAAACGGTAACACATCAGGTCGAAATATTTCCGCTTCCACAGATTTCGTACACTCCCATTCCAAATGAGGGCTGTCAGCCGCTTACCGTGGTGTTTGACAATCAGACCACCATTCCGAACGGATACAACATTGCCAGTTACCAATGGGATTTAGGACAAGGGATCACTTCATCGCAAGCTAATCCGCAGACGGTTTACCCAGACAGCGGACTGTATGACGTTCGTCTCATAGCCACATCAACCAAAGGATGTGATGATACGCTCATCGTTGTTGATGCGGTTGATGTGTGGCCACGCCCGATAGCGGGATTCAGTGCAGATAAGGAGGAATACATCATGTTCTTTCCTCGGGTAGATTTCTCGGACGAGAGTTTTGGCGCCACCGAATGGTTGTACGATTTTGCTGATGGTTCCATTTCCTTGGATCAAAATCCGTCTCACGAATATCAGGAAGCTGGAAATTATCAGGTTATTCAAACAGTGAATAACGATTACGGCTGTGATGATGTCACCTCCATACGAGTAGTCGTCAAACCTGCCATCGCGTTCTACATTCCAAACACATTTACGCCAAATGCAGATGGCCTCAACGAAACATTTGCAGGAAATGGAGTAGGACTGAAGGAATACGAAATGTGGATTTACGACCGCTGGGGCGAGAATCTATTCTATTCTTCCAACATGGAATTTGAATGGGATGGCACCTACAAAGGCAAGCAGGTAGAAAGCGGAATGTACATCTATCGCTTCGTAATTGTTGATGCAAATAATAATCAGAGCCAATACACTGGCGAGATATTCTTAATGCGTTAATGAAGCGAATTGGTCTGCTGTCTGATACCCACGGTTATCTCGATTCCGCGCTTCCGAAATACCTCGAGAGCTGCGATGAAATCTGGCACGCTGGAGACATTGGCACCCTAGATGTTACCGATACCCTCGCCAAATGGAAGCCGCTGCGTGCCGTTTATGGCAATATTGATGGAGATAAACTTCGTGTCGTACACCCCGAAAATCAGTTGTTTGAGTTGGAAGGAGTGAAGGTGCTTATTACGCACATTGGCGGCTATCCAGGCAGATATACAGCTCGCGTTCGTGAACTCATCCAAAAGGAACGTCCGAAACTCTACATCTGCGGCCATTCGCACATCCTGAAAGTGATGTTTGATAAGAAATACAATTGCCTACACATGAACCCCGGAGCGTGCGGCAACCATGGTTTTCATCTGATGAAAACGCTTTTGCGGTTTACGCTAGATGCTGGAAACATCAAAGATCTGGAAGTCGTGGAACTGGGGAAGAGGTAGTTTCTTAGAGTCGTCAACTTTCAAAAAGTTGACGACTTTCTGAGAGCCCTATATGCTTCTGCCCAACTCCAAGATCCGTTCGCAATGCTGTTCAACAGTCAACTCATGGCGCTGGGCAAAATTCACGTCTATGAACCATGTCTGATTCAAAACCTCCTTCATAGCCGATAGCCAAAGATCTTCGTTGAATGAACTTACAACGATGCCAACATCTTCCGAAACAACCGATTTTGCTCCAACCATGTGGGAAACTACCACTGGAAGTCCACATAAAAGAGCTTCGCTAACCACTTGTGCATAAGCCTCATACTTGGCAGGATGCACCAAGGCATCGGCAGCCCACATCAATTCATTCACGTTTTCGGAGTATCCCACATACTTTACATTCTTCAGCTCAGTATGAATGGGTTTTACGCCAGCAATAATCAATTCAATAGGTTCATCCACCAATTTCGCCATCAGGTTCAATAGGAAATCATATCCTTTCAGGTGATTTCCAGTGGTCACAAATAGTAGGCTTTTCTTGGTTTTTGAAAACCCATACTTCGCTCGCCAATCTCCTTTTCGCTTGATTCCTGATTGATTGAACCTATTGACATCCGTTGGCGGATACAACACGCGGATTTTCGATTCTGAAACATGCGCGTAGTGCATCAGTTCATCTTTGATCTGCTCGGATGCGGCCAGCACCAATTTGGAATCACGGTAAGCAAGCTTATCCAAATACACATTCATCCTGTCTATCGGGTCTTGAAATCGAAAGTTCAATGCTTTCATATAACCTAGGTGTGTCCCAGGACACATCACCAGATTCTGATGTGAAGTCCTCCCTAAGGAAACACTTAGATCAAAACTATTCTTATCCATAATGGACTTCAACCCCTTGTTAAAGAACCACATTCGAATAGGTTTTGGCACCCGCTTTAAGTTAACCTGATGAATTTGAACCGAAGAAGGAATGACCACGTCTGCATCAATCTTAGACACAATGAGATGCACTTCGTGACCTTTAGAAGAGTAATAGTTTAAATAGTTGAACAGTCTCGTTTCAAGACCACCTTTCCTTAAAAGTCGATAATGTATGAGGGCGATGCGCACGGTGCGAAAATAATACGTAGAGACGCGATTCATCGCGTCTCACAATTCATCGCGTCTCACAATTCACCGCATCTCACAATTCATCGCGTCTCATAATTCATCGCGTTTATATTGATTAGGCAGACGCGATGAATCGCGTCTCTACAGACATTACATTTGCGCCACATGGAAAACCGTTGGCTTTTTATCATCAATCCCGCATCAGCCGATGGTAAAGGCGGCACGAAATGGAAATCTGTTCATGAAGGATTTTTGAAAGAAGGATTTGACCCAGTAGTATGGTCATCCGAATTCAACGGACATATTGAAGAATTGGTGATGCAAGCCTGTGCCGAAGGTTATCGTAAAATTGCTTCTTACGGAGGAGATGGTTCGTTGAATGCTGCCGTAAACGGATTGATGACACAGAAAACCTGTGCGCCAGACGATGTGTTATTGGCCCATTATCCGAGTGGAACTGGCAACGATTGGACACGATTCTATAAGGTTCCTGATAATCCCAAAGATTGGGTTACTACTTTGAATAAAGGCTTAGAGATTAAACACGATTTGGGCATAATCGATTTGATGAAGGATGGTAAACCGGCCAAACATTACTTCGTGAACATCGCTGGCGTGGCTTACGAATCGCAATGCGCGGTGCTCATTACTGAAGCACGTAAAAGCTCGAATCTGTTTCATGGAAAGTTGTTCTACGATTACATCGTGTTCAAAGGATTGCTTTCGTTTGAAGCACCAGAGTTGACATTGAAGTATAACGATGTGGTGCGCACCGAGAAGATATTCAATCTGTGTGTTGCCATTTGTAGATATAACGGTGGCGGAATGATTCCTGCGCCATTTGCTAATCCAACAGATGGTTTGCTTGACGTAACTGTTTTTGAGAATATGTCAAAGTGGACGGTTCTCAAAGATTATCCGAAGCTGCGGGCTGGAACCATCTTCAAGAATCCAAAGATTACATCTTTCAGAACCTCAAAGATTGAGATTGAAAGAACCGAGAAGCCAGATTACATAGAGGCCGATGGCGAATTTGTTGGAATGGGGCCAGCCACGTTTAGTATTCAGAAACAAGCGCTCCGATTCATTATCGGTCAAATTCCAGAAGAGAAGGTGTTTCCTTTCTAATTGAAAAGACCTTCCGTTTTATAGGGTCTTATTTCTTCCTCATAATCAGCAAAGGTGTTTTGCTGTGCATGGTCATTTCTTCGGTGTAACTGGTATTGAAAAGGTATTCCAATATCCCAGTTTTGTACGTGAACATGGCTATCATATCAGGATGGTCGGAATCAACAAACTTGTCAAGACCAGCAATGATGTCCGAATCCATCACCGCGTTGAACGTGATCTGCGGATAGCTTGAACTGGCAATCAGTTCCAACTTGGTAGCTTCTTCATCAAACGTGCTTGGGTCAATCATATCTGGATAAACATGTACTACATGAATGGCTGCATTAAAGAACTGAGCAAACGAGATCAATTCCTCAATTTCCTCATCAATATTGGTGAGGTCGGTGGCAAAGGCAATGTTCTCAGGTTTTTTGCTCGTATCAGCGTTTGCAGGAACGAAGATGGTCGGGCAGGAAACATTCTCCAGTACACCAGCAGCAACAGAACCGAATATTTTGTTCTGAATAACTGACTCTCCTTTGGTTCCCATCACAATCAGGTCAATTTTGTGCTCTTGGCTATACGTTTCCAATACTTCGATGGGATCGCCATGTACCATATCGCAACTAATTTTGGCAGTGCTTCCTGTTGATTTACGAATCGATTCTGCCAGTTCATTGCCCGTTTTCATTGATTCGGCACGAAGCAAATCTTCCAGCTTATTCACGAATGCGTAAGCAGGCCTTGGAACGTTATCGCAATGAAGCAGAATGTATTCCGCGTCAATGTTTGATGATAACGAAACTGCGTATTCAGCCGCCTTTCGGGCAAGCATGGAGTAATCGGTTGGAATGAGGATTCGGAGCTTTTTCATGTTATATCGTAGTAACAATTTTGTCTGTGTTGTATTTTCCTGCCGTCAGGTATTCCCTGATTTTAGTAAATGTTTCAATCGTGTAATTTACATCTTCCAGCGTATGTACTGCAGTTGGAATCAGTCGCAAAAGAATGATTCCCTTCGGCACCACAGGATAAACCACCATAGAGCAGAATATATCGTAGTTCTCACGTAAATCAACAATCAAGGCTGTTGCTTCTGGAATCGTTCCGTTGAGATAAACAGGCGTTACGCACGATTGTGTGTCTCCAATATCAAAGCCTGCTTTCTTCAATCCATCTTGTAAAGCATCAACAATTGTCCAAAGTTTCTCTTTTAGCTCAGGACTGCTTTTTAGTAGGTCCAATCGCTTTAGTGCACCAATAACTATTGGCATTGGCAAACTCTTGGCAAATATTTGCGAACGCATGTTGTAGCGCAAAAAATCAATCACATCTGCCTCGCCAGCCACAAAAGCGCCAATGCTGGCCATGCTTTTGGCAAAGGTTCCGAAATAGATATCAATACCGTCTTGACAACCTTGTTCTTCTCCAGCTCCAGCTCCTGTTTTTCCAAGTGTTCCGAAACCATGGGCATCATCCACAAACAAGCGGAAGCTGTATTTCTTCTTCAATGCAATGATGTCTTTCAGGCTTCCCTGAACACCGCTCATTCCGAAAACTCCTTCGGTAATGACCAGAACGCCACCGCCTTGCGCTTCGGCCAATTTGGTGGCGCGCTGCAATTGCTTTTCTAGACTTTCGATATTGTTATGAGTATAAACGAAACGCTTGCCCATATGCAAGCGCACACCATCCAAAATGCAAGCATGCGAATCAGAATCGTAAACGATAACGTCATGCCGATTGACCAACGCATCAATGGCAGATACCATTCCCTGATAACCGAAGTTGAGCAAGTAGGAATCCTCTTTCATCACGAAATCAGCCAATTCTCGCTCTAACTGCTCGTGGTAGTTGGTTTGTCCGCTCATCATCCGCGCACCCATCGGGTAGGCCATGCCCCAATCGCGGGCTGCATCTGCATCTGCTTTTCTAACCTCAGGATGGTTTCCCAATCCGAGGTAATTGTTGAGGCTCCAAACCAATCGTTCCTTTCCTCGGAACATCATTCGGTTGCTAATCTCACCTTCCAGCTTCGGAAACGTGAAATAGCCGTGTGCTTCTTTGGCATGCGCACCAAGCGGGCCTCTGTTGTTCTTTATACGCTCAAAAATATCCATCTAGTCTATTAGTAATGGTGGAGGCAAAGGTATTTGTTCGCCTTTTCTACGGAATTGACCGACTCGAAAGTTTTTAACTATCACGTACGAATAGCGGTAAAAGATTACTTTCCGTCCCTTTCTTGAATAAAATGTACCAGCACTTTTTTCAGTGCTTCCATCGCTGTTCCATCCAGATTATTGAGGTTATCGTGCCGTGTGTGATAGGTATGGTCAAGTGTATCGGTGCGAAGTCCGATTACGCAGAGCGCAGGCAAACCTTGAATTCTAAAAGCCGATGCATCAGATGCACCAATGTCAAACGGAAGCGTTTTCACTGCTACTCCCTCAGCATCGAACGCTTGTTTCAATTCCGAAATAAGCGCATTATCGTATCTAACCAATGTGTTTGTTTCGCGTGTTGCAATGGCCAAATGTTCCAAATCCTTGATGGAGTCGATGTTTAGCAGCAACGCTTTTTCGTCCAGCAGTTGCTGTTTATACTTCTTCGCATACGCCCATGCACCCCGTAATCCAGCTTCTTCAGACCCGAAACTGATGCACCGAATGCGCGTGTGTTTCATTCGTTGCGCTGAAAACACTTTTGCCATTTCTACCGACATGGCAACACCCGTCAGATTATCGTTTACGCCATGCACCACTTCCTTTCCGTGCATATCAAAATAGACAATGAGAATAGGGGAGAGCAATACGAAGAAAAGCCAGCCATAGAAAATCCAACCACCCGAAACAAACATAGTCACCACTAGAAATACCGCCAACAGCGGAAACAGAAAACCTGCTACAACAGACAGAATGGCTCCCGTATGTTTTAGTTTAAACCACCATTTAAATTCCTTCACGCTATCAATATGCCCAGCAAAAATGAGCGTGGATTTCACTTCACCCGTAGGTTCAATATCTCCTATAACGTTATAAGATGTTTTCTTTTTCCAAAGGAAATCTAACCAATGCCTATAGGTAACGAAATGCCCAAAGAAAAGCACCGCATTGATAACGGCAAGGATGGCTGCTGCCTGCACATTGATAAAGTAAACTGCCAACGCCAACATATAAACCACGCAAAACAACTTCAATGATTGAAAATGCGCCTCCAATGCAGAATCAAACGGCATCAGTTCAACCGTATCACAATATTGCTCTAATACTTCTTTGGTGTAAAGCTGTGCGTTCTTCTCTTGTTCGCTGCCAAAGTAGCGGCCTCCAAATTGGGTTACTATTTCTGTGATGAATTGGATCATGGTGAGATTTGTTGGCCGAAAGTAAGGGGGGAATAGCCTTTCGAGACCTAACAGGTTTCAAAAATCTGTTAGGTCTTGCTACCCAATATTTACCTCAACAAACTCAAATGCCCTCTGAATTGATGGACATTTCCTTCCCAATCGGTCACACTGATGTGATAAACATACACCGCAAGTTCCACTTGCTTTCCTTTATAGGTGCCGTCCCATCCTTGCCCTGCGGCATTGTAGTAGATTTCTTCGCCCCAACGGTTATAGATGTACATAATCTCATTGGTAAATCCTTCCCCAAAACCACGGAAACGGTCATTGATTCTATTGTCGTTTGGCGTAAAACTATTCGGAACGTAATAAGAGAAATGAGGATAGATGATTATTTCGCCAGTCGTTTCGTCCTCGCAGCCATAGGCTGTAAGCACGTTTAGTTCTACTAGGTAACGCCCCGTGTCGTTGTAGGCGTATTCGGGATTGACCACAGACGAGATTTGTCCATCGCCAAATGCCCAATGCCGATTAGTGACATTCTCCGAAGAACCATCAATGAACTGAATGGTAGGGTTCACCATGGTAACTTCATTCCTATCAGAAGTGAATGCCGCTTTCGGTAGAGGATAGACCAAAACCGTTGACCGGGCGGTATCAAGCGATGCGCAACCTTGGGCCGAAGCAGCAGAGAGTGCAACATCAAGCGTGTCTGGCAAAATGCCATCAGCACCATTATACATGTGCGTGAATGAAGGTTGTGCCACATTACTAATCTCACCATTACCTAATTCCCAATTCCAAAAAGTAACTGAATACGGACTGGCAATCGTACTTCCATCTTGATAGTAAATCGAAAGCGGTTCGCAGCCTTCATAATCCGAAAGGCTGAACGCCACCTCTGGTCTAGCATAGGTTTCCACCGTTGCCGTGGCAACATCCGTACATCCATTGGCTGTTTCAACCGTAAGTTGAACGGAATGAACTCCAGAAGTCTCATAAACATGTGCTGGACTCTGAAGTGAAGTAGTGGTTCCTGATTCTAACTCCCATGAATAGGAAATGATTGCATCGCCCCATTGTCCATCCACAGTAGCCGCTTCGAAGAATGAAACGGTATCATAAAGGCAATGACCCAAGGGTTGAAGAATAACAGCATCAGGATTTGGATACACGAGTGCATCTCCAAGCATGGTATCGGCCTTGCAGCCAGCACTATTGGTGATGGTGAGCAGTGAGCTATAAGAACCAGGATTTGCAAAGGTTACCTGAGGATTTTGCTGAGATGAAGTCTGCGAATCGCTGAACAGCCAACTCCATTGTGTAAGAGAGTAGGTTCCAACAGCCGTGGATTGGTCGGTGAACTGAATCTGCAAACCATGACACACACTATCGAAGGCGAAGAGTACAATTGGAAGCGGGTAGATTTCAACCACGGTTTCGGTTGAATCAATACATCCATTATTGGAAGTGACAACAAGGCCAAGCGTGTAATTTCCTGCTGATGGATAATTCTGCGGCAAAGGTTGCTGAAGCAGCGATGTGTTTCCATTGCCAAAATCCCAAGACCAACTCGTGATGCTTCCGCCCGAAATGATTGAAGCATCATTCACCATAAGAGGCTCATCCAAACAGGAATTAGTAACCGAAATAGCAGCGGTAGGCTGGGGGTGATTAGAAAGATTTGTAATTACAAGGCTATCGCATGCTAAAGCGGTTTGCAGGGTATCGTTGTAAGATCCAGGAACGGATTTCCAATAACCAGCAGTCAAGACGGAATCACCTACACACGCCAATGTATCTATGGTATGAATGGGCATTGGAATGATGGCCAAATCGGTGATGATGACGCTATCGCATCCGAAAGCAGTCGTCAGCGTATCGTAGTAGGTTCCAGATGTGGTCTGCAACGCTCCTTGCGCCAAATAGCTCTGACCCGTGCAGATGGATGCAGGTAGATTGACAACAGGCGATGGATTTACGGTCAAGTTGGTGGATATCACGCTATCACAACCCAAAATGGTTTGAAGCGTGTCTGAATATGTTCCAGCAGTTCCAACGCTAACTCCCGAAGGAAGCAGGAAAGTTTCTCCATCGCAAATGGATGGATTTAGATTGGATGCAAAGGTTGGATTCACCGTCAGGTTGGTGGTGATAACGCTATCGCAGCCATTTACGGTGGAAATCGTGACTACATACGTTCCTGTTGTGGTAGTAATCTGCCCGTCAGGAAGCACATATTCTTCCCCCTGACAGATGACAGGGGTTGCAGTTGATTGGTTAGCTACAA
>Ga0105053_10007683_pt1 | contig 14321 bp, 12 predicted proteins | sample BON01_FD_78093 | JGI IMG/M metagenome (GOLD analysis project Ga0105053, IMG submission 78093) | Freshwater microbial communities from Lake Bonney liftoff mats and glacier meltwater in Antarctica - BON-01 | ecosystem: Environmental > Aquatic > Freshwater > Ice > Glacier meltwater | place: Lake...
ACGATCAGCTTGCGCAGCGACATCTCGCCGATCGCGCGCTGGACGTTTTCATCGGCCAGGGCTGCAGCCTCGACATCACCCTTGGCGGCATCACGGGCCATGGCCAGCTTGGCGCGCAGCTTGCCGTTGACCTGAACCGCCAGGGTCACCGTGTCCTCCACGATCAGCGCGGGATCGGCGACCGGCCAGGGGGCGTCGGCGGCCAGGGTGGTGTGGCCCAGCGTCTGCCACATCTCCTCGGCCAGGTGCGGCATCATCGGATTGACCAGCAGCATCAGCGATTCCAGCGCCTCGCGCTGGGCCCAGCGGTCGGCCGCATCGGCAGGCGCGAAACCGCCCACGACATTGGCCAGCTCGTGCAGGCGCGCAACCGAACGGTTGAAGTGGAAGGCCTCGATGTCGCCGGTGACGCCGTCGATCGCCTTGTGCACGGCCGCGCGCAGGGCCATGGCCTGTTCGCCGAAAGCCTGCGGCATGGCGCCGCCGGGTGCGGGCAGCTCGTCGGCGGCATCGCCGACCATGCGGGCCAGGCGCTGAACGAAACGGTGGGCGCCCGCGACGCCGGCGTCGCTCCATTCCAGATCGCGCTCGGGAGGCGAATCCGAAAGCATGAACCAGCGCGCGGTGTCGGCGCCGTATTCGGCGATGATGTGCTCGGGGTCGACGACGTTTTTCTTCGACTTCGACATCTTCTCCGAACGCCCGATCGTGACCGCGCCGCCACCCGAAAGCGCCGTCACGGCGCCATCGGCGCTGCGGTCGACCTCGGAAGGTTCCAGCCAGACGCCGTCATCGCCGCGATAGGTCTCGTGCGTCACCATGCCCTGGGTGAAGAGGCCGCCGAACGGCTCGTCGAAATCGAGATAGCCGCAGCGGCGCAGGGCGCGGGTGAAGAAGCGCGAATAGAGCAGGTGGAGCACGGCGTGTTCGACGCCGCCGATGTACTGGTCGACCGGCATCCAGTAGGCGACCGAGCCGCGGTCCATGGGTTCGCCGTCGCGCGGCGAACAGAAGCGCAGGAAGTACCAGGACGAATCGACGAAGGTGTCGAGTGTGTCGGTGTCGCGCTGCGCCGCGCTGCCGCAGGTCGGGCAGGCGACGTGTTTCCAGGTCGGATGATGGTCGAGAGGGTTGCCCGGCTTGTCGAAGGTGACGTCCTGGGGCAGTTCCACCGGAAGCTGGTCGTCGGGCACAGGCACGATGCCGCAGGCATCGCAGTGGATGACCGGAATCGGGCAGCCCCAGTAGCGCTGGCGCGAGACGCCCCAGTCGCGCAGGCGATAGTTGATCGTGCGCGTGCCCCGCTTCATCGCCTCCAGGCGCGTGGCGACCTCGCTTTTGGCCTCCTCCACGCTCATGCCGTCGAGGAAATCGGAATTGCCGAGGCGCCCGTCGCCCTTGTAGGCCTCGTCGGCGACCTTGAATCTGTCGGCTTCGGCATCCTGCGGGATGACGACCGGGAAGACGGCCAGACCGTATTTGCGGGCGAAGTCGAGATCGCGCTGGTCGTGGGCGGGACAGCCGAAGATCGCGCCCGAGCCGTATTCCATCAGCACGAAGTTGGCGACATAGACGTGCAGCTTGCGCCCGTCGAAGGGATGGATGGCGGAAAGCCCGGTGTCGTAACCCAGCTTCTCGGCGCGCTCGATCACCTCCTCGCTGGTGCCCATGCTCTGGCACTGGGCGATGAAGGCGGCCATTTCGGGATCGTCGGCGGCCAGTTCGGCGGCCAGGGGATGTTCCGGGCTGATCGCCATGAAGCTGGCGCCAAAGATCGTGTCGTGGCGTGTCGTGAAGACCTCCAGCTCGTCCTGGCGACCGGCCAGGGAAAAGCGCATGCGCATGCCCTCGGAACGCCCGATCCAGTTCTTCTGCATCAGGCGGACCTTGTCGGGCCAGCGCTCCAGTTCGGCGAGCGCGTCGGTCAGCTCGTCGGCGAACTCGGTGATCTTGAGGACCCATTGGGAAAGCTTGCGCTTCTCGACCGGGGCGCCCGAGCGCCAGCCCTTGCCGTCGACCACCTGTTCGTTGGCCAGAACCGTCATGTCCACGGGATCCCAGTTGACCCAGGCCTCGCGGCGATCGACCAGGCCGACCTTCATGAAATCGTTGAACAGCTTCTGCTGGTGGCGGTAGTAGCCGGGGTGGCAGGTCGCGATCTCGCGCGACCAGTCCAGCGACAAGCCCATGGTCTTGAGCTGGCGGCGCATGGTGGCGATGTTGTCGTAGGTCCACTGGCCCGGGTGGACATTCTTGGCCATGGCGGCGTTTTCTGCCGGCAGGCCGAAGGCGTCCCAGCCCATCGGGTGCAGAACGTTGAAACCCCGCGCCCGCTTGTAGCGGGCGACCAGGTCACCCATGGCGTAGTTGCGGACATGGCCCATGTGGATGCGCCCGCTGGGATAGGGGAACATCTCTAGGATATAGGCCTTGGGCCGCGCCTGCGCGGCCTCGGTCTCGAAATCGGCGGCCTCGAAGCTGCCCGCCTCGTCCCACACCTTCTGCCAGCGGGGCTCTGCCTGCCGGAAATTGTAGCGTTCACGTGCCATGACGGTGCGGTGCGGCCTTCAACTGTTGTGGGGCCGGGCAAGCTAAACCATGCCGCAGGCCAACGCCATCAGGCGATGACCCTGTCCGGCATGGTTGCGGCGCGACCGAATCGGACGAAAGCCCGGAAGGGCTACTGGCCGAGCTGGGCGATGCGCAACTGACGCGCGCGGGTCAGGATGGCGTCTTCGAGGGCGGCATTGGTGCCTTCCTCGACGGCGGCCTCGGTCCAGTTGTTGTCGGCGCCGCGAAGCTGGCGGAAGACGCGGACCTGCACCGCATCGGCGCGCAGCCGGGTGTCGAGAATATAGACCGTCACCTTCAGGCGCTCGCCCGGCGTCTCGGGCGGGGCGTACCAGTCATAGATGATGACGCCGCCCAGCGGATCGGCCGAGAACGGCGGCAGGAAGGAGAAGGTGTCGAGCGATGCGCGCCAAAGGAAGGCGTTGACGCCGATACCGCCGCCGCCGCCCTGATCGGAGGAGCCGCCGTCCTTGAACAGGTTGGACAGGCCGCCTTCGCCGAACACGGTCTGGCGGTCGGGACTGTCGACATCGGGGCAACGGCCCTGGGGGCACTTCGTGGTGTCCTGGATACCCTTGTCATATTCAGCCGAGCCGCAGGCCGAAAGAACCAGCAGCAGGCCGGCAGTAGCCAGCGACAGGGCAAGACCGCTGCGCCGCATCAGGCGGCGGGGCGAGTCGTAAGAAAACACGGTGTTGGACAAGGTCAACGCAGGCCCTGGGCTGTGGTGGCGGCACCTTGGCGCAGGAGCGCCGTGCGGGCAAGCGCCATATGACCTTATCAATGGGGCGCTTTCCGGGCGGTCATCTGGTGCAAAGATGCAACAGTGCGCCGCAAAGAGCACAACCCCCCCGCTTTAGCTGTGGAGCAACGGCGAAGGTCTTGTTAGCTTCTCATTGCGAAACCGGAAGACGATCACTTCGGAATTGAGGCCCCGGCCATGGGGTACCCCGCGTGGGGCCACAGGGCAGGGATTCGGAGAGGTCGGACATCGGTCTTCTTTCCAACCCTGGAAAGACGCTTGGCAAATGAGCAGTCCTAGGAGGTTTGCGCAAATGAAGAAGGTTCTTCTTGGAACCACGGCGCTCGTCTCGGCGGGTCTCGTCGCGCAGCAGGCGCAGGCGGCCGATCCGATCGAGCTGAATGTTGGTGGCTATCAGAATTGGGCTACCTGGATCGGCAACAACGACGACAACGCCGGTTCGGCTACCCTTCCGGCCCAGCCCGGTTTCAACCGTTATGACAACCGCATCGTCTTCGACGGCGAGATCCAGTTCAAGGGCAAGACTGTCCTCGACAATGGTCTCGAGGTCGGCGTCCGTTTCGAGCTCGAGGGTGAGACCCAGGGCGACCAGATGGACGAGACGTATGCTTACATCGAGGGTTCGTTCGGTACCTTCCGCGTGGGCAACGACGATCCCGTCGCCTACTCGATGTCGACCGCCGCTCCCTACCTGAACTACCTGTTCGCGGCGAACTCGCCGACCGTCTTCACCAACGGTCTGTCGCAGTTCTACTCGGCAACCGGTCGTACGGCCGCTGGCGCTGGTTATGCCACGTTCGCGACCTTCCCCGGCATGTCGGGTGACGATGCCCAGCTGATGTACTTCACCCCTGTCTTCAACGGCTTCCAGTTCGGCGTCAGCTACGCGCCGGATCAGGGCGAAGCCCGTTCGGGCGGCGGCTTCTTCCTGGGTACGCGTACCGGTGCTGGTAACCCGCTGGCCGAAGAGTACTCGGTTGCCGGCCGTTACGACGGCGAGATCGGCGACCTGGGCCTCAGCGTTGCGCTGGGTTACATGGAAGCCAAGGGCCGTACGGTCACCTCGACCGTCCAGGCTGCCGACATGCAGGCCTATGATGCCGGCCTCGTTCTGTACTACGGCAACTGGGGTCTCGGTGGCTCGTACATGAACGTGCAGGACATGCGCGGCTTCGCCGGTACGGATCAGTGGGCTTACGACCTGGGCATTGCCTATTGGTCGGACGGCGCCTGGTCGGCCGGTGTCTACTGGCTGCACTCCGAGACCGATTACGCTGCCGGTGCCCTGGGCGCCGCGGCTGGTCCCGTTGCTGCTGCTGGTGGTGCGGTCTCCGATACCTTCGATGCCTTCCGTCTGCAGACCCAGTACGATCTGGGCCCGGGCATCGCCGTGACCGGCAACGTCGGTTACGATACCTTCGACGATGGTGCAGCCAACCAGACGTACGACTCGTACTTCCTGGGTACCGGCATCATGCTGAGCTTCTAAGCTCAGTACGATCGAGAATGCGAGGGGGCGGTCTTCGGACCGCCCCCTTTCTTTTTGCCGCCCACTCCTCTTGTCGGCTAATTTCCCGACTGTCGCGGCCGGCCCCGGGGCTGGTCCCGGCAAGGCCCTTCATGTTAGATGTCCCGGCTGACCTCGCCGCAGGCAAACGCCGGGAATCATGGGTAAAATCGTCTGGCTCGCCTCCTACCCGAAATCGGGAAACACATGGATGCGTGCCTTCCTGCACAACCTGATGCTGGCGGCGCCGTCGCCGCACGACATCAACCGGCTCGACGAGTTGACCGGCGGTGATGTCGATCCTGCGCTTTACGCTGGGATCGCCGGCCGGCCGGCCGAAAGCCTGTCGGTGGAAGAAGCGATCGCCCTGCGCGGCAGGGTCCAGCACAGCCTTGCCGATGCCGCGGCGGGTTCGCGATTCGTCAAGACCCACAGTGCCCTGCTGTACATCTACGGCTGCAACACCATCGACATGGGCGTCACCGCCGGCGCGATCTACATCGTGCGCGATCCCCGCGATGTCGCCCTGTCTTTTGCCCACCATCTGGGCCAGAGCCCTGAGCGGATCGTCGACCTGATGGCCACCGACAACGCCCACACCGATGCCAGCGCCGCGATGATGCCCGACGTCATCGGCAGCTGGTCCCAGCATGTCGAAAGCTGGACGGGAAACCCCAACCCCGGTCTCCATGTGGTGCGCTACGAGGACATGCTGCGCGACACCCAGAAAACCTTCGCGGGTGTCGTGCGTTTTCTCGGCCTCGAAGTCGCGCCCGCGCGCCTGACCGCCGCCCTGCGCAACTCCTCCTTCAAGGCCCTGGCCGAGCAGGAAAAACGCCGTGGTTTCCGCGAACGCCCGGGCCAAGCCGAACGGTTCTTCCGCAAGGGGGTGGCCGGCGGCTGGCGCCGCGAGCTCGATCCCGGTCTTGCCCGCGTCATCGAGCAGCGCCATCGCGTCCAGATGCAGCGCTTCGGCTATCTGCGAAACGACACGGCGGTGGCCTGATGGGCAACATCATCTGGCTGGCCTCCTACCCGAAATCCGGCAACACCTGGATGCGCGCGTTGCTCCACAACCTGTTCACCAACGCGCGCGAACCCCTGCCGCTCAAGGAGATGGGCGGCGGCGGCATCACGACCGCGGCCACGAGCCTGAAATGGTTCCAGCCGCTCGACCCCCGGCCGTCGGGCCAGTGGAGCGCCGCCGACATCGACCGCATGCGCGCGCCGGCCCAGAAGGTGATTGCCGATGCCCACCAGGGTTCGGTCTTCTGCAAGATCCACGCACCGGTCATGCGCATCGCCGGCCATCCCACGGTCAATCTCTCGGTCTCCACCGGCGCCATCTATATCGTGCGCAACCCGCTCGACGTGGTGATTTCCTTTGCCGACTTCGAAGGCATCACGATCGACAAGACGATCACCCTGATGGCGACCAACGACCTGGTGATGCCGCGCACCGACGAGGGCATCAACGAAGTGCTGGGCAGCTGGTCCCAGAATGTCGTGAGCTGGACGGCAAGGCCCAATCCCGGGCTGCATGTCGTGCGTTACGAGGACCTCACCGACGATCCGGTCGAGGCCTTCCGCAAGGTTACCGCCTTCCTGCGACTCGACGTCAACCAGGAACGTCTGGAGCGCGCGGTGCGTCACGCCTCGTTCAAGGAACTGCGCAAGCAGGAGGACAGCGAAGGATTCCCCGAGCGTTCCGCCGCCCAGGAACGTTTCTTCCGTTCGGGCAAAGCCGGCGGCTGGCGTGACGTGCTCACCCCCGAACAGATCCATCGCATCGTCGCCGTCCACCGCGAGCAGATGGCCCGCTTCGGCTACATCCCGCAAGGTCACGACGCGTGAACGGCAAGGCACGGCAAAGCCTGGTCCGGAGCGCCTGAGCGATGGGCAACATCATCTGGCTGGCCTCCTATCAGAAGTCGGGCAACACCTGGCTGCGGGCGTTCCTGCACCACCTTTTTGCCGATGCCGACCAGCCCCTGCCGCTGGCGGACACCAGGGGCGGGGAGGTATCGGCCAGCGCCTCGTCGCTGCACTGGTATCAGGCTCTCGATCCCCGCCCGCCGGCGCAATGGACCTCGCAGGAGGTCGCGGCCATGCGGCCCCGGGTGCAGAAGGCGATCGCGGCCTCGCGCCACGGCAGCGTCTTCTGCAAGACCCACATGCCGTTGCTGATGATCCACGACATCGCCACCATCGAGATGGCGATAACCGCCGGCGCGCTCTACATCGTGCGCGATCCCCGCGACGTCGCGGTTTCCTTTGCCGATTTCCACGGCATCACCATCGATGCCGCGATCACCTCGCTGGCCACGGCCAACCTGGAGGTCCCCGCCGGCGAACGTCAGGTCGCCGAGCCGATGGGAAGCTGGTCCCAGCACGTCGCAAGCTGGACCGGCCGGCCCAGCCCGGCGATCCATGTCGTACGTTACGAGGATCTCCACGCTGAGCCGCAGAAGACGTTCGGCGCGATCGCGGCCTTCCTGAAGCTTAAGGCCTCGCGCGAGCGCATCGCGCGCGCCATCACCCACACCTCCTTTGCCACGATGCAGGCACAGGAAGACCGCGACGGTTTCGACGAACGTTCTCCCGCTCAGGAACGGTTTTTCCGCAAGGGTGTGGCGGGCGGCTGGCGCCAGGTGCTGACCCCCCAACAGGCCCGCCGCATCGAGACCGACCATGCCAGGCAGATGACCCGTTTGGGCTACCTGGCCGAAGGGGCGGCGCCATGAGCAAGATCGTCTGGCTTGCCTCCTATCCCAAGTCGGGCAACACCTGGGTGCGGGCCTTCCTCGACAATCTGCTGCACGATGCGCGCAAGCCGCTCTCGGTCGACCGCCCCAGCGGCATGTTCGCCCAGGGCGAATCGGCGATCGGCTGGTACCGAATCGCCGATCCGCGACCGCCTGCGCATTGGACCACGGCCGACATCGCGCGCCTGCGCCCGCGCGTGCACAAGATGATCGCCGACAGCGCCAAGGGCACCGTGTTCTGCAAGACGCACAACGCGCTGACCACGATCAACGGCCATGCCACGGTCAACATGGCGGTCAGCGCCGGCGCGATCTACATCGTGCGCAACCCGCTCGACATCGTCCTGTCCTTTGCCGACTTCCAGGCCTGCAGCACCGACATGGCGATCACCATCATGGCCACCGACGGCTTTGCCACGCCGACCAATGACCGCAATGTCAGCGAGCACATGGCAAGCTGGTCGCAGCATGTCGCAAGCTGGACCACGGGCGACAACCGCGGCGTTCACGTCGTGCGCTACGAGGACCTGCTGGAGCAGCCGGTGAAAAGCTTTACGGCGATCTCGCGTTATCTGGGTCAGAAGTTCGACCGCAAGCGGATCGAGCGCGCGATCGGCCACGCCTCCTTCGACAGCCTGCGCCGCCAGGAGCAGCAGCAGGGTTTCTCCGAGAAACCGGCGCACCAGAAAGCGTTCTTCCGCAAGGGCACCGCCGGCCAGTGGCGCCAGGAGCTGTCGGCCGATCAGGCCGCCAGGGTGATCGCCGACCACCGTGAACAGATGGCCCGATTCGGCTATCTGCCCGAAGGGGCCTGACCATGGGCAAGATCGTCTGGATCGCCTCCTACCCCAAATCGGGCAACACCTGGACGCGCGCCTTCCTGCACAACCTGTTCGTTGGCGGCGACGGCGCCTACGACATCAACAAGATGGACAAACTCTCGTCCAACGAGGCCGCGACGGCCAACTTCGTGCGCTTCGACGGGCGGCCCTGGCAGGAATGGACGACCAGCGATGTCGCGACCATGCGGCCCAGGGTGCAGGCCTGGATCGCCTCGACCCAGCCCGGAAACATGTTCTCCAAGACCCACCTGGCGGTGATGACGGCGCACGGCCAGCCCACGATCAACCTGTCGGTGACCGCGGGCGCGATCTATCTGGTGCGCAATCCGCTCGATGTCGTGCCTTCCTATGCCGACCATCAGGGCCTGCCGATCGACAAGGCGATCGAGGTCCTCAACCTCGACAACCACGAGCCGCCCACGACCCACACCACGGTCGCCGAACCCATGGGCAACTGGTCCCAGCATGTCGAAAGCTGGACCGCCCGGCCCAACCCCGGCCTCCATGTCATGCGCTACGAGGACATGCTGGCCGATCCGCAGACCGCCTTCGGCGGGCTGGTGAAATTCCTCGCCATCCCCGCGACCCGACAGAAGCTGCGCCTGGCGATCAAGAACGCCTCGTTCAAGGAACTGCGGCGGCAGGAGGATCGCACCGGTTTCTGGGAGAAGACCCAGATCCAGAAGAACTTTTTTCGCGAGGGCCGGGCAGGGGGCTGGCGCGAGGCGCTGAGCGCCGATCAGGTCGCCCGCGTCGTCGAGAAGAACCACGAGCAGATGGCCCGCTTCGGCTATCTGCCGGAAGGCTACTGACCATGGGCAACATCATCTTCCTGGCCTCCTACCCCAAGTCCGGCAACACCTGGCTGCGCGTTTTCCTGATCAACCTGTTTGCCAATGCCCGCGAGCCGCTGCCGCCGGGCCATGCCAGCGGGCTGACCACCTCGGACAACACGGAGCGCTGGTACAGCGCCGTCGATGACAGCGATCCGGCATCCTGGACGCGCGCCCATGTCGCCCAGCTTCGCCACAAGGTGCAGCGCGAGCTGGCCTCGCGCACCAGCGACACGATCTTCATCAAGACCCATGCGGCGCTGCTGCCGATGGAAGGCGTGCCGCCGTTTGCGCCCGACGTGCTGGCCGGCGCGGTCTATATCGTGCGCAATCCGCTCGACATCGCGCCCTCCTACGCGCGCCACAACCAGCTTGCCATCGACCGCACGGTCAACGTGATGAACCAGAACGATTTCATCACCGCGCGCCGCGGCGGGCTGATGGAATACCTGCAGGGCGGCTGGTCCCAGAACGTGCTGAGCTGGACGCGCCAGCCCAACCCGCGCATCCACATCATGCGCTACGAGGACATGGTCGCCGAACCGCTCGCGGCCTTCGGCGGCCTCACCCGTTTCCTTCAGATCGATGCCACGCCCGAACGCCTGGAGCGCGCGGTCGCCCACTGCGAGATCGAAACCCTGCGCCGGCTCGAGGAAAAGGAGGGTTTCCACGAACAGTCCCGTGAAGGTGTGCCCTTCTTCGGACAGGGCGGTGTCGATGCCTGGAAGCGCGCCCTGCCCGAGGAACAGGCCCGGCGTATCGTCGAGCGGCACCGCGCCCAGATGGCGCGTTTCAACTACGTGCCCGCGGGCTGGTGAGGCCGACGTGGGGCGCATCCTCTGGCTGGCCAGTTACCCCAAGTCGGGCAACACCTGGGTGCGCGTCTTCCTGGCCAACCTGATCCGGGGCCAGGGCGGCGCGGTCGACATCAACCGGGTGGGCGAGGCGACGCTGGCCGAACCGGGCACGGCCGGGTTCGCGCTGTTCGATCAACGCCCCTGGCAGCAGTGGACCCCGGCCGAGATCGCCGCGCTGAGGCCACGGGTGCAGGAACGTATCGCCACGACGGGCCAGGGCATCGTGCCGGTCAAGACGCACAGCGCCTTCGTGCGCGACCATGGCGTGCCCTCGATCAACATGGCCGTCAGCCATGGCGCGGTCTATGTCGTGCGCAATCCGCTCGATGTCGCGGTCTCCTACGCCCATCACCTGGGTGAAAGCCTGGACGCGATCATCGCGCTGATGGGCAGGGACATGTTCCGCACGCCGACCAACGAAACCAATGTGCACGAGGTCATGGGAAGCTGGTCCCAGCATGTCGTAAGCTGGACCGCCAACCCTTCGCCCCAGCTTCATGTCATGCGTTACGAGGACATGCTGGCCGATCCGCTGGCGTGTTTCCGCGGCCTGGCCGCCTTCATGCGCATCGCCGCCGATGCCGCAACCATCGAGCAGGCCGTCGCCCACTCCACCTTCGAAAAAATGCGTGCGATGGAAGATAAGGCCGGCTTTGTCGAGCGCACCCCGGCGCAGGACCGTTTTTTCCGCGCCGGCCGCGCCGGCCAGTGGCGCGAGGCGCTGAGCGACCAGCAGGTCGCAGCCATCAAACGGGACCACCGGGAACAGATGGCGCGTTTCGGCTATCTGCCGGACGCCTGAGCCATGGGCAAGATTCTCTGGCTCGCCAGTTATCCCAAGTCGGGCAACACCTGGCTGCGCGCCTTCCTGCACAACCTGATCCACGACCGGGGCGGGCCGCTCGATCTCAACGCCCTGCCGGGCAGCACGCTGATGGATGCCGCGCGTACCTTCTACGAACCGCTGATCGACAAACCCTGGGACGACGTCACCGCGCAGGATGCCGCGCGCCTGCGCCCACGTGTGCAGCAGGCCATGGCGGCAAGCCGCAAGGGCACGGTGATGGTCAAGACCCATTCGATGCTGACGCGTCTTTCCGGTGTCCCCAGCCACGATCCGGACCTCACGGCCGGCGCGATCTGCATCGTGCGCGATCCGCGCGATATCGCCATTTCCTATGCCGATCACCTGGGCATCGCCATCGACGTGACGATCGTTTCCATGGGCACGCCTGATGCCACGACCTACACGACACGCAACGGCGTCGCCGAATTCCTGGGTTCCTGGTCGCAGCACGTGACGAGCTGGGCGGACCAGGAAGGCCCTACCGTCCTAGTGCTGCGCTACGAGGATATGCTGGCCGATCCGCTGGCCTGTTTCGGCAGGGTCGCGGACTTTCTCCATCTCGATGCGGCGCCGGCACTCCTGCGCAAGGCGGTCGACAACACCGGTTTTGAACAACTGACGCGCCAGGAGTCGGCGACAGGGTTCCGCGAGCGCTCGCCCGAACAGCAGCGTTTCTTCCGCAAGGGGCGCGCCGGCGGCTGGCGCGGTATGCTGTCGCCGCAACAGCAGGCGCGCATCGAGGCCGACCACGGCACGGTCATGCGCCGCTTGGGTTATCTGGGCAACGAGGGATCATGAGCAACGAGGATGTGGCGGCAAACCTTGCCGCGGTGAAACACGAGATTGAGGAGGCCGCGCGCGCCGCGGGCCGCAAGCCCGAGGCGGTGACGCTGGTCGCGGTGTCCAAGACTCACGATGCGCCGCGCATCCTGCCCGCGCTGGAAGCCGGTCATCGTGTCTTCGGCGAAAACCGCGTCCAGGAGGCGATGGCCAAGTGGCCGGCCCTGAAGGAGCGTTTCGGCGACATCGAGCTGCACCTGATCGGTCCGCTCCAGAGCAACAAGGCCAGCGAGGCGGTGGCGCTGTTCGACGTCATCGAAAGCATCGATCGGATGAAGCTGATCGGCGCGCTGGCCAGGGAAATCGAAAAGCAGGATCGCCATCCCGCCTGTTTCGTCCAGGTCAACACCGGCGAGGAACCCCAGAAGGCCGGCTGTTTGCCCGAGGAAACCGATGCCCTGGTGGCGCAGGCCCGCGCCGCCGGCATCAACATCGTCGGCCTGATGTGCATTCCCCCGGTCGAGGAGGAACCCAGCCACCATTTTGCGTTGCTCGCCCAGATCGCGGCGCGCAACGGTCTCGAGCAGTTATCGATGGGCATGTCGGGCGATTACGGCGTGGCCGTTACCTTCGGTGCGACCCATGTCCGCGTCGGCACCGCGATCTTCGGCCATCGCCCGCCTGCTTGACCCTCCCACAGGCGCATACGATAACGCGCGCCTTCGCATCGACGACAACCTGCGCTTTCGCATCGACACCAACGTGCGCGTTCGCGCAACGGAGCCAGCCATGAACCGGGTTTTTTCCGGGATCCAGCCGACCGGCAACCTGCATCTGGGCAATTACCTGGGTGCACTCAAGCGTTTCGTCGCCATGCAGGACGACTTCGAAGGCATCTATTGCATCGTCGACCTGCACGCGATCACGCTGCCCTACGAGCCCGAGGAACTGCGCCGTGCGACGCGCGAGGTGACCGCCGGTTTCCTGGCCGCGGGTCTCGATCCCAAGCGCTGCATCATCTTCAACCAGAGCCGCGTGCGCATGCACAGCCAGCTTGCCTGGATGCTTTCCTGCCTGACGCCGCTGGGCTGGCTCAACCGCATGACCCAGTTCAAGGAAAAGGCCGGCAAGCAGAAGGACAACGCCAGCCTGGGGCTCTACGGCTATCCCGTGCTGATGGCCGCCGACATCCTGGGTTACCACGCCACCCACGTGCCCGTGGGCGAGGATCAGAAGCAGCACCTGGAGCTGTCGCGCGACATCGCCGGCGCCTTCAATCGCCAGTACGGCGCCGAGTTTTTCCCGCTGCCCGAACCCGTGATCACGGGCGAGGCGACGCGTGTGATGTCGCTGCGCGATGGCACCAAGAAGATGTCGAAATCCGACATCAGCGAGTATTCGCGCATCAACCTGACCGACGGGCGCGACGCCATCGCCCAGAAGTTCCGCAAGGCGCGCACCGACAGCGAACCCGGCGTCACCTACGACCAGGAGAAACGCCCCGAGGCGGCCAACCTGATCACGATCTACGCCGCCCTTGCCGACAGCACGCGCCAGGCCGTGGTCGAGAAATTCGCCGATGCCCAGTTCAGCGGCTTCAAGGCCGATCTCACCGACCTGGCGGTGGAAAAGCTCGGGCCGATCGGCGAGGAGATGAAACGCCTGATGGGCGATCCCGGTTACGTCGACGGCGTGTTGCGCGACGGCGCCGAACGGGCGCGCGCCATTGCCGAACCGATCCAGAAACAGGTCGAGGAAATCATGGGGTTCCTCGATCCCTGAGCGTGACGGATGCTGGTCCCTTCGCGCTTGCCGGTTTGACAGTTCCGGCGATCCTGCAGAGATTGACCCCCGGCTTGCTGTACACCTGACGGCAGCCGTGGAGCGTGGAGTGGACAGGTGACCGGCAACGGATCGAACGGGACAGAGGTCGCGACCTGGGACGCAAAACTCGGGGCGTGGATCGTCGATGAGGCCGGCGCCTGCAAGGCGTTCCTTGGCCATGCTTCGCTGAGCCCGCCGCCCTATGTCGAACTCTACGGCGCGCTGGAGCAGCGCTTCGGCCTGGATTTCTCGAACCTGCGTCTGGCCTTCGGCCATATTCCGCTGTGCCTGCACGGCGCCAGCCACGCTGCGGCGCGCAAGGCGATCGCGGGTCAGCTTGCACGCCGCCGCAGCACGGTGCTGGGAACGATGACGGGGCGTGTGGAGCGTCACTTCGGCAACCTCGCCGAGACCGGAACCGTGGAACTGATGGCCGCCTCGATCGAACCCTTTGTTGCCGATTTCATGGCCGCGCTGATCGACATCGAGGACGCCGGTTTTGATGCCGATTCACTGATCTCGCGCATCTTCAGCCGCGGTATGGGCATCGCCAAGCGCAAGCGCGCCGAGGCCGAGGTCGCCGCCCTGCGCGCGCGCATCGAGGCCTCGGGTGTCAGCGACCAGGCCGATGTCGGCCAGAAGCTCGCCATGATGATACTGGGGCGCGATGCCCTGACCGGCACCATCGCCTACAGCCTGCGCGACGTTCTGGTTGCCGGGCAGGGGCGGCCC